>Ga0210051_1000441_pt1 | contig 38502 bp, 35 predicted proteins | sample CryGey092014_all_FD_185464 | JGI IMG/M metagenome (GOLD analysis project Ga0210051, IMG submission 185464) | Groundwater microbial communities from aquifer - Crystal Geyser CG23_combo_of_CG06-09_8/20/14_all (SPAdes) (version 2) | ecosystem: Environmental > Aquatic > Deep subsurface > Groundwater...
CGGCGGGTGCGTGAGCGCACACTGAGGCTGAGGTTACCCCTGTCGGTCCTGGCACAAGTTGTCATTCTGAACATTGTCTTTGTCGGGATAGTCGGAGGGATGTTGGCGATGAAAGAAAACGGAGGAGTGATGTCGGCTTCCGCTCTACTGAACGTCGTCGTCGTCGTGGTTGCCGTTCATCTGTTGGCGGTGGCGGCGTGCTGGGCGGGAGGCAGGGCGGTGGGATTGAACCGTCCCGACCGGCTATCCGTTATCTTCAACGGCTCACAGAAGACGCTGCCAGCGGCCCTGTACGTGTGTGAGGAATTCTTCCCCGCGTATGCCTTTGCGCCGATCCCGTGCGTGCTGTACCATGTGTGCCAGTTAGTCGCTGATTCATGGTTGGTGGAGTGGGCCAAACTGCGAGAGAGTCGCCGCGTTGCCCGTTGTGCGGAGGCTGGAGCTGAAGGCGGATGAAAAGATGACTGGCTTGATCGTCTCGGGCTCGCAGAGTCCGCTCGGGCTCGCAGAGTCCGCTCGGGCTCGCAGAGTCCGCTCGGGCTCGCAGAGTCCGCTATGATCCACTGATCAGGGAGTGTATGCGCGAAGTGCTGAAGGCGCGGCGACGACGTGCGCTCGGCCACGGATGGAGTGGAAGGAGTTGGCGCTTTTCGGGAGCGCCCATGCTACCTTTAATCCCGTAGGATAAAGCTCCGGCTTTGTCATTCATTACAGAAAAGTAGACAAAGCGGGAGCTTTATCCTACGGAGTATATGTTGGAGATTGCCATGGCTCGCATGGACGGCATGGAAGCTCTTCGGCATATTCGCGCGATGGCCAGCCGGGTAGGGGGTCATCCTTATGACGGGCCGTGGCGGGGATGCGGAGAGAATCGAGGGAGCGAACCTCGGCGCCGGCTTCCTGCGGAAACCGGCAACCCTTGCAGCGCTCAACGCGCCCTGTTCGAGGCACTGGAGGACAATCGTAGACAGTGGAGGGCGCAGGTCGCTGCCGATACTTCTGAAGGCTGAGTTCGTCGTGGACTCCGATCCCGACTATCGGGTTGGCGACAGACCGGGAAACACCACGCCCGCGCTTCCTTGACCCTGGTTTTTTCGGGATGATATAATCCATTCCACCGATGATGGGGTTCCCGGGACCCTCGCGAGAAGGCTGATATGGAACGAAGACATCTTTCAGTTGCGGATAATATCGATGATCTCCTTGGCGTTCTGCCGGAGGACATTCGCCGCAAGGTGGCCGAACACCCACAACTGCCAGAACTGTTGGAGGTTGTGCTGGATTTAGGTCGGATGCCCGAAGCCCGGTTTCAGGACGAGGGCTTTGTGTTCCTGAGAGACACCCCCATCAGCGACGCGGATATTTCCTACGTTTCCAGCCGCATCGGAGAGTTTGGCAACGACAATCGGGCAGGCATCGAGCGCACCCTGCATCGCATTTCGGCCCTCCGCAACCGACGGGACCGGATTGTCGGGCTTACATGCCGGGTGGGGCGCGCCGTGTACGGCACCATCGATATCATTCGGGATATCGTGGAATCGGGAATGAGCATCCTGTTTCTGGGACGCCCCGGGGTGGGCAAGACAACGAAGCTGCGAGAGGTTGCGCGTGTTCTCAGCGATGAGTTCAGGAAGCGTGTGGTCATTGTGGATACCTCCAACGAGATCGCTGGAGACGGCGACATCCCCCATGCGGGAATCGGGTATGCCCGAAGGATGCAAGTCGCCAGCCCTGAGAAACAGCACGATGTAATGATTGAGGCCGTGGAAAACCACATGCCGGAAGTAGTCGTGATCGACGAGATTGGACGCTCAGAGGAAGCCTACGCGGCTCGCACCATCGCGGAACGGGGTGTGCAGCTCATTGCTACGGCTCACGGCACAACCCTTGAGAATCTGCTCATGAACCCCACCCTCTCCGATCTTGTCGGTGGAATTCAGTCTGTAACTTTGAGCGACGACGAGGCCCGGCGGAGATCCACCCAGAAGACCGTGCTGGAGCGGAAGGCTCCCCCCACATTTGATGTTGTCATCGAATTGGTAGAACGTGACAAGTTGGCGCTGCACCGCAACGTTGGCGAGGTGGTCGATGCGCTCCTTCGGGGACGCAGGCCGCAGCCGGAGATACGTCAGTGGGGTGAGGATGGAGAGGTTGAGATTCTGCAGACCGCCGTCATGCCACAGGCTGAGGAGTCGGCGTTTGCGGCCATCGGGCGCTCGCCAGGGAAGCGAAAGCGCCTGTATCCTTACGGTGTGAGCCGCAACCGGCTTGAGAAGGCCATCGAGTCGCTTGGAATGGAGGTGGAGATCACGCGCACCTGGCAGGAAGCCGATGCCATCCTCACCCTCAAAGCACACTATCGCAAAGACAGCCCGAAGCTTAAAGAGGCGGTTGCCAACAACAAACCCATCTACGTCGTCCGCAGCAATACGTACGCACAGATATTGGCGCTCTTGCACGAGATCTACCCGGGCGGAGGAGAGGGCACCCAACGGAAATCCGCCGTTCAAGAAGCGGAGTCGGCTGTTCAGGCTGTTCTGAAAAGCAGAGAACCTTCCGAGCTGTCTCCACAGAATGCCGCGTTACGGCGATTGCAGCATGAGCTGGCCGGGAAAAACCACCTGCGGTCTTACAGCGTGGGGCACGATCCAAACCGCAGAGTTCGCATTCTCCCGGCATAAAGCATGGTGGCTGGATCGTCCATACGTATGGCTCTGGGAATTTACTGGGGGCGCGGGCTGAGCCGCGCCGCGAGTCCATAGAGGAAGGTAGAGAGGTTGCCGAAGGCCGGTCTTTTCGTCACGATGGAGGGTATCGAGGGTTGCGGCAAGAGCACGCAAGCCCGACTACTTTCGGCACATCTGCAAGCGCGGAGTATCGAGTGCATCCTGACCCGTGAGCCGGGAGGAACACGCATCGGGGACCTGGTTCGGGGAATCCTCCTGGATCCGAAGCACGCAGACATGTCTCCACGGGGAGAGCTGCTCCTGTATGCGGCTGCCAGAGCTCAACACGTGGACAGCATTATCCGTCCGGCGTTGCAGGAAGGAAAGGTCGTTGTGTGTGATCGTTACACCGATTCGACGGTTGCCTATCAGGGATATGGATTGGGGATCGATGTGGAAATCGTCAAGTCGATCAACACCATTGCGACGGATCGCTTGTTCCCTCACCTCACCTTCGTTTTCGACCTCGAGCCGGAGTTGGGCCTGCGCCGGAAATTCGGTGACGCAGTGACATCTTCCCTCGACGCAGACCGGATCGAGCAACGAACACTCCCGTATCACGCGCGCGTGAGGAGGGGTTACGCCAAGATTGCAGAGGAACACCCGGAGCGAGTGACCGTTATAGACGCAGCCCAGTCGGCCGAGGCCATCCATCAGGCGGTGCTGCAGCACACGGAGGACAGACGCGCGCTGCTTGCGGGAACAAGGTAGGCGCTCAGCGTTCAGTGAAGAGCGCCGGGACAAGGAGCTTTGGGTCCGGGTGATCACGCGAAAAGGAGACATTCCATGAAACTGTTGCTTGTTGTGGTCAACAATCGGGACAAACGCGATTTCTGTGATGCCCTGATCCAGATGGAGCAAGGCTTCACCGAGATCGGCAGTACCGGGGGATTCCTTCGCGAAGGAAATACGACGCTGCTCATCGGTGTCGGTGAAGAGAATGTTGAGCGCATCCTGGAGTTGGTGCGGGATATTTGTCAGACGCGCGAGCGCACGATGAATGTCGCGCCTCCCACGCTGACAAACATGGGGGCCGACGTGACGCGCCCCATGAAGATTCTCGTCGGAGGCGCCAAAGTGTTTATTCTTGACGTGGAGGAATTCATTGACGTGTGAGGGGCCGCTCCCCTCCCCTCCACCCCTCTCGGAACCGCGCCATGAGATTTGAGCTTATCAGTGGTCAGGAACAACCGCATGCGCTTCTGAAAAGGGAGTTTGCGCGCGGGCGCGTCTCTCACGCCTACCTGTTTTTGGGGCCGAATCAGGTAGGGAAGACCGCCACGGCCGTTGCTTTGGCGCAACTGCTGAACTGCGAGAAAATAGAAGCGGACTCGGTGGAGCCGTGCGATACCTGCGACGCGTGTATTCGAATTCGCGAAAACCGCCACCTGGATGTGCAGTTCGTTCGACCTCGTATGTATGCGGAGCGCAAGTCCGGTGGATCCACCGAGAGAGGTTGGGGCGGTGCGGATCTCCCGCCGCTGGCGCCCGAGTATATTGACGACTCCATTATCTCCATCGAAACGGTGAGACATTTCCTTTCCATGGCAAGTCACAAACCGGTCGCCGGAAGGCACCGGGTATATGTTTTCTGCGAGGCGGAGAAAATGAACATCCAGGCTCAGAACTGCCTCCTGAAGACCTTGGAGGAGCCGATCCCCAATTCCAGCATTATCCTTATCGCCCAGCACGCGGGGGAACTCCTTCCCACGATCGTGTCTCGGTGTCAGAGCGTGCGATTCGGTCTTGTCGCCGAAGAAGTTATCCGGGATTTGCTTCTGCAACGGACCCCGTTGGACGGTGAACGGGCTGCGCTCATTGCGTCCATGTCTGGCGGTCGTCCTGGTTGGGCGTTTCGCGCCGCCGAGAACACGGAGATTGTCGCACTGCGCGAAGGAGTGTTCGATTTTGTTGTGGCCGTGTACAATGGTAACCATGCCGAGGCGCTGGGCCTGGCGGAACGTGCGTGCGAGTTTGCCGAAACGCTCTGGCGGGCCGAGAAGATTCGCAGTGAGCGTGAAGAAGAAGACCTGAACGACGCTTCTTCACGATCAAGGATACAACGAAGCAGCCAGGCTGCCTTCCTCGAAATTCTCGCGGAGTGGTATCGGGACATCCTGTTAGGGCGGGATGGTTCCTCCGAAGTGGCGGTCACCAATGTACAAGCTCTGGAATGGATTCAGGAGGCTGCGGGAAAATACTCGCCGAGCGAATTGATCCACTACATCGAACAGATTCACCGGGCGCGTCACTATATATTGTCGAACGCCAACGGACATCTCGTGTTCGAGGCGCTGTTTCTCAACCTGACGCGAAAGAGCAAGACGCGTCGATAGCATATACTCGTTGCGGTCGCACAACCGTAACGAAGGTAACCACCAATCAACAGGAGGATATTGGATGAGTAGCGCGCTGGAAGTAACTGCAGAGACCTTTGAGCAGGAAGTGGCACAGGCGGAGATCCCCGTGCTGGTAGACTTCTGGGCGGAGTGGTGTGGGCCGTGCCGGATGGTTGCGCCCGTACTCGATAAAATTGCCGAAAAGTACGAAGGCAAACTGAAAGTGGTCAAGGTCAATGTTGACGAGGCCCGGGATGTGGCCGCCCAGTACGGCGTTATGAGCATCCCGAACCTCAAATTCTTCAAAGGCGGAGAAGTGGTCGACGAGTTGGTCGGCACGGCGCCGGAAGCACAGATTGCCGCAAGAGCGGACGCAGTTATCGGCTGACCGCAGCGCTCGGACTCCGGCAGCGAACATCGGGTGCATCCCGGAATTACGGGATGCACCCGCAAACATCTGCCATCAGCCAACCGCCACCTGCCAATGTGGGTCTGGATTCTCGAGTTAAGCTTTGCTGGATTTGTGGCGTCTTTCCTGACGCTGATCTGGAAGGGGTCCGACCGTGAGGGGCGCTTCCACTTGCGTCGCGGTAGCGTGTGGTTGGCGTTGACGATGGTGTGTCTTCTGCTGTGGCTGGTAAGCCTGCCGCGGGCCTGATCTGTCGGACCGGGCGGCGGGAACCTCTGACAAGCGCAATGCGATTACACTGCTTACGGGTGAAAATCTTCCGTCGCGATTCTTCGTAGGGGCGGTTTTCAATAGGCCCGCAGTGCGGGAGGTGCGGGGCTGGGCGTGTTGGAAACCGCCCCTACGAAGGAGCAAAAAGATGGATTCTCAACCCAAACGAGTATAAAATCCTATACGGTCTGTGCGGTCTGCTCGCAGGCAGGCTGGAAGCCTGCGCTGCAGGTGCCTTCCGGGTAGGCATTATAAGTGGACACAATCTGGAGGTGTCGAGTTGACAAAGGATTCTGATAATCGGCGGGGATCGCGATTCACGTTTGCCATTGCCCTGTCCTTTCTTGCTGCTCCATGGGCATATTCGGTGGCGACGGCTCAGGCCGCGTCGCCGGTGGAGATCCTGCAACAGTCGGTGATTGACGTTGCAGAGAAACTCAAACCCAGCGTGGTGAATATTCGCGCGGAACAGAAGGCCGCGCCGCGAGACACGCGCAATTTTGAGGAGTTCTTCAAGAATTTCCCTTTTGGCGACATGGTGCCTCCCTTCCGGATGCCGCCTCCGCAGGAGAAGGCAGAGAGCCTCGGCACCGGCGTGATCATTCGCGAGGATGGACACATTGTCACCAACTTCCACGTCGTTGACGGCGCCTCCAGTGTTAAAGTGGTCTTCGACGCGGGGTCGGATCAGCCCGAGGAGGTGGCCGCCAAGATCGTCGGTACCGATAGTGAGGCGGATATCGCCGTTCTGAAGATCGAGAAGAAGGGGCTGAATGCCGCCAAACTTGGTGACTCCGATACGCTCAAGGTGGGCAGTTTTGTCATCGCCATTGGCAGCCCCTTTCGCTTCGAGCAGACGGTTACATTTGGAGTAATCAGCGCCAAGGGACGCCATCTCATCGACGAAACAGTAGGTTCCTTGACACTACAGGACTATATCCAGACTGATGCGGCGATCAACCGTGGGAACAGCGGAGGCCCGTTGGTGGACATTCGCGGGAACGTTGTCGGGATCAATACCGCGATTTGGAGCCCCACCGGCGGCAACATCGGCATTGGTTTTGCTGTGCCCATCAACTCGATCAAAGCCATTCTGCCGCAGTTGATCAAGGGGGAAAAGGTTGAGCGTGGTTTTCTTGGCATCGAGTTCGGCCCCCTCACCCGTGAGAAAGCGGACTTCTGGGGAGTGAGCAACGGATTTGTCGTGTCCAAGGTCATGCCCGGCGGTCCCTCGGAGGCTGCAGGTCTCAAAGAAGGAGACGTGATTGTGGGGCTTAACGGAAAGCCACTACAGTCATCCGAAGAACTCCGGGCGATTGTAGCCGGTATGTTTCCGGGTACGTCTCTTACCGTGAAGGTATTGAGGGTGGTTGACGAAAAAATCCAAGAGAAGGAAATCAAGGTAACGCTGGGACAGCGCCCTTCCAAGGAAAGCATGGGAGAGCCAGCAGGGACGACGCAATCACTGCTCGGGATGTCGGTTCAGGAAGCGTCAGCAGAAAACCTGAAACAGTGGGGACTCCCAGAGAACTCTGTCGGCGTCATTGTCTCCGCGGTGAATGACGATGGACCTGCAGCGAAGGCTGAGGTGGCGCCCGGGGATTTGGTGATAGAAATCCGGCGAAGAGACCCGATCCGCATTGCCAGGGTCCGCTCGATGGAAGAATACAACCGCGCCATTGTCGACATGAAGGCCGGAGACAAGGTGATGCTCCGAGTTACCAACCGCACAAATCGCACGCGGTACGCAGTCATTACAGCCGAAGAACCGAAGAAGGACGGTCCTTAGATTTCCGGTCGCAGAAGGCCGTTGTGGGCAACGCTACTCGTCTCTCGAATGAAGCGTCGTTCGCAACCAAACAGATTCAGGTTCGAAAGGTCCGCGTCGCTACCCCCATTACCCGTTCCATGATCGGTCGACAGTCAGGCTCACGTTTCCACGTGTGTGTCCAATGATCCCCCTCAGAATTCACGCGCCCTCTTTGAGGTGATTGTTGCAGCAGCCTTCCCATCTCTTCGCGACCCCGATATGAAATCGTGCGCCTATCCACGACGCGGCTGGATTGTCAGGCAAAGGCCTTGCATTTGATGCAAAGGGGAAGTATCAGGTATACTATCAATCTACTGGTTACTAACGGTCGTCCAATGTCGTACCCATGTTTCTCATAACAGTCTGCATGTAAGGGAGGGGTCTATCTTGGTAGTCAAATTGACATGGGCGCTGTTTACTCTGTCGTTTAGCGTTCTCGGCGGCATACTGGGAGTCACGCTCGGGAACTGGTACGTTCGACTGGATCAGATACAAAGCCTGAATCTGGAATCCAATATCGAGTTGATGAGCGTCGTTTTGATGACGACCCTTGGGGTGTTGTGCGGTTCTCTTCTCGGTTCTTGGATCTCCCGCAGAATGATGGATTTTGCCGCCGGACTGAATCGTTACTCGGCGCTGGACAAGGGCGCTACTGTTCTTGGGATACTGCTCGGTCTCATCACGGTGTCTCTCATCTCACCGCTATTTCGTGAATTGCCCCAGTACATCAGCCTGAGCCTCTGGTTTTTGGGTTGTGTCATTCTCAGCTACCTGGGCGTGGCTCTCACGATGGGGATGAAGGACGAGATTACGCAGATATTCCCGAGGCTGTCCTTCAATACCGAGAGCGATGACTCCACATCCGAGGGTCTGCTGCGCAAACCGAAACTGCTCGACACCAATGTCATCATCGATGGACGAATGGCTGACATGTGCAAGACCGGCTTCATCGAGGGACCCCTTCTCGTCCCCTCCTTTGTGTTGCAGGAGCTTCAACTGATTGCCGACTCCGCGGATGGAATGCGCCGCGCGCGCGGCCGACGTGGGCTCGATATCCTCAATAATATGCGGAAGGAACTGAAGTCCCTCATCCGGGTGTATGACGACTATGATGCGGAGATCGAGAACATCGACACCGTTGACGCAAAGTTGGTCCGCCTTGCTCGGGACCTCAAGTCAGCCATTGTCACCAACGATTACAATCTGAACAAGGTCGCGGAACTCCAGGGGGTTGAGGTCCTCAACATCAACGAACTGGCCAACTCCCTCAAACCGGTAGTGCTTCCTGGCGAGGAGATGACGGTGAGCATCGTTAAGGAGGGCAAGGAAGAAAATCAGGGAGTCGCCTACCTGGAGGACGGGACCATGGTCGTGGTGGAAGATGGGAGAAAGCACATCGGCACCGTGGTGTGCGTGTCCATCACCAGCGTGTACCAGACTGCCGCAGGAAAGATGATCTTCGCGGATGCCAGGCTGCCGGTTCGCGATAGTGGAGACGACCTCTTTGATGACAATATCGGCCATTATGGTGGCGGCCGGAACCGGCGCAAGAGTCGGTAACAAGGCGAATAAACTGCTGCTTCCATTGGGCGGACGTCCGGTCCTCGCCTGGTCGCTCGAGGCCATCTGCCGGGGGGCGTCCCTGCACGAGATCGTTCTGGTAACCCGGGCAGAGATGTTCCCTGATGCCGACCGCATACTCCGGACCACACCGGCTATCCCTCCCAAAGTCTCTGTCGTCTCGGGAGGCGACGAACGCCAGGACTCCGTCTACCAGGGACTCCAGAACGCCGACCAGGATGCGGATATCATTCTCATCCATGACGGGGCGCGCCCCCTCGTGACGAAGTCGATCGTCACCGAAACGGTGGCCGCTGCGGAGCGCGTTGGTGCCGCGGTGGCGGCCACTCCGCTGTCGGATACGGTGAAGTCCGTTGACTCAGATCGTCTTGTGGAGCATACTCTGGACAGACAGAAACTGTGGACCGTGCAGACGCCGCAGGTCTTCCGTCGGGAGATCATCGTGGAAGCGCATGAGAGATCCCGGAAAGACGGCTATGTGGCCACCGATGACGCAGCACTGGTCGAGAGGCTGGGGTTTCCTGTGCAGCTCGTCAATTCCCGCGACCCCAACCTCAAGATCACCGTTCCTGAGGACTTCGCTGTGGCGGAGTCTATCCTTCGCTCACGCGGCGAGTTGTCCTTCTCCCCCTGTCGCGTCGGGTTTGGGTATGATGTACACCGCTTTACCCACGAGCGGCCGCTGGTGCTCGGAGGCGTCCATATAGAGGGTTCGCCCGGGCTGGAGGGTCACTCCGACGCGGACGCGCTGCTGCACGCTGTTTGCGACGCGCTCCTCGGCGCTGCGGGAAAGCGAGACATCGGCTACCACTTCCCCAATACCGATACCGAACTCGCGGGCATCTCCAGCATCCTCCTTCTGGAGAAGACGGCGGAAATTCTTGCCTGTGCGGGGTATCAGGCGAACAATGTTGATTGCACGGTAATCGCAGAACAGCCGCGGCTGGCCGAATATGTTCCCGCCATGGTAAGCAACATTGCGGACGCAGTCGGGATTCCTCCCCACCAGGTTTCGGTCAAAGCAACGACCAGCGAAGGGCTCGGTTTCTTGGGGAAGGCGGAAGGAATCGCCTGCCACGCAGTTGTCAGCCTTTTGCCCAAGGGAGAGTTGAGAGTGCCTAATCAAATGCTGTGAGATTTAGAACTCGTCCAACAATATTTCCGCGTCAAGTTCAGCCGAACACCTCGGAGCGACGGCGATGCTTTCTACTAAAACGCGGAGTTATTGTTGGACAAGCTCTCAAGGTATGCTATTCAGAATCGCGGCGACGCCGCTTCAGGAGGTGGGATTATGAAAGTGAACGTGAACGGAAAGAACTTCCAGGTAACACCCGCGCTCAAGGAACACGCAGAGAAGCGCCTGTTGAGACTGGCGAAATTCCTGGATCGCATTGACGAAGCCGTTGTGACGCAACGCCTCGAGCGCAACTGGCAGATTGCGGATATCACACTCAAAGCCGGACACTTAATCCTGCGCAGTGAGGAGAAGTCCGATGACATGTACACCTCAATTGATCTGGCGGCCGACCATCTTGAGCAGCAGTTGAGGAAATTCAAGGGACGGATTTACGCGCGCACGCGTCACCACCATGCTGAAAAGAATGCAGAGCTGCCTCCTCTGCCAGAAGATAAGGGCGATGAAACAGACGGGGGAACCGGCCGGCCGGAGATTGTGCGAGTTAAGCAGTTCCTCCTGAAGCCGATGTCCACCGAGGAGGCGGTGCTTCAGTTAGAGTTGCTGGGGCATGGTTTCTTTGTTTTCACCAATGCGGACAGCGAGCAGGTGAATGTGCTATACCGACGCGATGACGGCAACCTGGGGCTGATTGAGCCGACGCCGGCGTAGCCGATAGTGCTCGTTTGTGGGAGCGATCCGTGGACCTCGACGTGTTCCGACAGAAGGTCCGGGCGACCTTCGGGCCCGGACTTGAGAACGCCACAGCAGGAACGATACACGAGTTTGTGCGACAGATTGAGGCCGAGGGAAGGGGCGAACCCCCTCCCTCAGGCCGGTATTTGCTTCGGGAATCATCTCCCGCGAACATCCACCAGATACTGAGGAACTACTTTCTCCAAGTCCTCGACATGCCCCTCGACGACGCCATCGTCTCTTTGTGGCTGACGGCGGCGGATATGGCCTTCTACGATGGCCCGGACTGAAGCGCCTGTCCCTTGCGACCCCGTCCGACAAAACAGCACTACCCACCCAAGTCAAGCTCATTCCCAAAGGACGCTGCAAGGGACTGCGTCTCGTCCCGCCATTTCGACAGCGCGTCCTCTTCCAACGGGCGGCCGTCGGGTGTCACAGCCGAAACGACGGACACCGGACAATGCGACAGCGCGACGATGCTGCTGACGTCTCCCCATGAGAGGATCTTCGGAATGCAGACGCTCATGCGCTGAGTGGGAACCACGGCTGTCAGGACATACGTAGACAGAATCTCTCTTACAGTCACGCCGCTGAAGTCAGGAAAGAGAGCCGCAGCCAACACGGCTGCAAGCGCAGATTCGCCAACCGCGTAGACCTCTACGGGTGTGTTCGGCGCTTCAGCCGCAAGAGTCGATCTTACAGCCAGGAGATCCCTCACCCAGTCGCCTGCCATGGTCCGCCCCAGCCAGAGGCTCCCGCGAGAAGCATCGTGATCGATGGAGTCCATCGTTGTGTCCCAGCAGGTTTCTCCCGTATGCCGCAGATCGACCACGCACACCGACTTCCCCTGGTGAAGTTGCGCATCAATCCGCTCCGCGCTGTAGACCTTGCCCTTGCCCCCCGGGTGGACCGCGATCGTCGTGGAGACGGGCTCCGACTTGAGCGGGAAGAACCGCAGACAGGGAAGCAGCACGCCAGGCTCCGACTCGATGGTGAACTTCGCATAGGGACGTTCCCCGTCATGCCCGGAAACGGCCGGCCCCCGACTGGCATAGTCGGCGCCGTCGCGCAGTTTGATCAGTTGTTTTAGGTCCTGCCGCTTCTTCTCCGGGTTGGTTACGTCTGCGGATGCGAGCACGCGCTTCTTGTGTGCGGCGCTTTTCTCTGCCACGTACTCCAGAACGGACTTTACTGCGGCCGGCCGTTTCCCGTTGGGGAAGCACATCAGGTCTGCTTCCGGCACTGCGGGAATCTCCGGCACCGCGCAGGGCCAGCCACCCCCTTCGTCCTTCAGCCAGCGCTTGAACCACCCCAGCATGTGGCTCTGCATTTCGGGGTAGTAACCGTGGGGGAGATCGATGGCTTTGTACGCAATCTTCTCTTCGGCCCCGTAGTGACGATAGATCTCTCTCGCCGCGTTGAAGGAGCGGATCATCTCGCTCACGACGAAGGTAGGACCATCCTGCAACGAGTTGAGAAGCAGCAGAGCGTTCGGCGCGACCAGTCCCAGCACTCCCCATTCTTCCGTTGTGGGCAACCCCTCTGGCAGCACCTCGCAGACGCAGTTGCAGTTCCCCACGTAGGACTCGAAAGTGCCGACGGACACCACCGGCACAGCGGCCTTCACACGTTCGTCGAACGCTGCAACCCACATCGTCTGGTTCCCGCCTCCGCTGGCGCCGGTGACACCGATTCGGTCGCCATCCACATAATCAAGTGATTGCAGCAGGTCGATACCTCGCACGTTGTCATACACCTGCATCCCCAGCAGCGTTTCCCCGATGGATGTCAGTGACAGGCCCAACTGCTTGCCGTGGTACTCAAATTCCCCCGGACGCGTGCCGCGCTCGCCCGCACCAAAGGCATCCACCGTCAACACAACGATTCTCTCTCTTGCCAGCAGGTGTCCCCGAGCGGCCACACGCGCGGCAATCTTCCCCTGACTCCAATGCCCGTGAACGGCCAGAACTCCGGGAAAAGGGCCACTACCGTCCGGCACATAGAGATTGGCCGTGACGCGGAAATTCTCCCGACTCTGGTAGGTCAGTTTCCTGATCCGGTAGCCGTCCATGTGTAACTCCCCGTACTCCTCCACTTTCAGAGGCGCCGGTTCCGGGAAGGTCCCCGCTAACGGTCGTAACTTATCAAGCAACGCCTTTCGGTACGCTTGCCAATCCTCCAGCGTCGCGGGCGGTTGGTGTATCTGGTGCCACCGGCGCGCCTCCTGGCACAGCGTTTCCCGCATCAGCTTGCTGCCCGACTCGATCCAGACATTGGTGTTCATTGGCAAATCCTCTCGATGGACGATTTCACGAATCCCATTCTTTCATCCATACCACTCGGTATGAACCAGTCTCGACTTGGGACATCGGCCTGTAGGACACGCGATTGAGAATCCATTATACGCAGAAGCTCAAACATCCACCATACCCGCAAACATTACGCGAATATGGGTGCAGGCGGATGTGTTTCGTCGGGGGGCACAGGAATGATTTGCCGACCACCAACCATCGCGCCTATAATTCGTCTTGAATTTGTCCTGCCAGAGACCCTCCGGGGGAAGGCAATCGGGATCGGGAGGCGTCCATTGAATAGCGAGATCAACATTGGTTTGATTGCCCACCTTCCGTTCACACAGAACTGTGAAGACAGGACGGGTAGCGGCTATGTTGTGGAGAGTCACAACATCGAGCATACGACTGATGGCCCCGGTGGTGAACTGATGGCAGCCGCGGCCTTCAACGGCCTCAACTCCGGGATCAAGATAGAGCGCCATCCTCGACTGAACTTCGGGCGAGACGCGTTCTCGATTGCAGTCTGGGTGAAGACGAACAGGTTGACAGACGTGGTTGGCGACATCGTCAGCAAATTCGACCTGGACGCGCGGAGGGGCTTCAACCTCGGCATCATCACGAACACCGGAGTAACTACCACCACCCAGCCGAACTATCGGAACATCCATTTCGGCATCGACAACGCGAAGCTGAGCGATCGGTGGACCGATTGCGGCCGCCCCGGCCGTGCGGTGCAGATTCTGTCGCTGGCGGCGATTCGAGGGAACCTGTATGCGGGGACGACGGAACTCGAAGCCGGTGAGACGGGCCACCTTTGGAGGTACGCAGAGGATGGCGAATGGACAGACCTTGGTGCCGCGCCGGAGGGCTGTAATTCGGTGACGTCGATTGCCGAATACGAGGGGGCGCTGCATTGTTGCACTGGGAGATACAATCCAGTTGGTTCCCGACTCGGCCCGCCAAAGAACGAACGTCCGGGTGGACGAGTTTACCGCGTTGAACCGGACGGGACGTGGATCGAGTGCGGGCATCCTGGCTCACAGGACGCGGTTCCCGAAGAGACACCGACGATGGGGTATGAAACGGGGAAGGCCGACGAAGCAATGAGCCTCACCGTTTACCGAGGTGAGTTATATGTGACCAGCAACCACCGCCGCGGCGCGTTCAAGTATGAGAGCGATGGCCACTGGAAACGTATCGGGCCCAACGAACGGATCATGTCTTTCACGGTTTACAGGGACCGCCTTTACGCATTGATCAATGGTGGCCCCGTCTACCGCTACGAGGGTGGCGATCAGTGGACTTACTGCGGCACACCCGCTCGCTCAACGCAAACATACGGCGCGGTGACCTACCAGGACAACCTCTATGTCGGCACGTGGCCGGAGTGTGAGGTACTGCGTTACGGCGGAGGGGAAGCGTGGGTCAACGTGGGTCGTGTCGGCTACGAACGAGAAGTGATGGCGCTGGCGCTTTACAACGGCAAAGTCTATCTCGGCACCCTGCCGATGGGGAACGTGTGGCGCATGGATCAGGAAGATTTTACGTTTGTCGGCAATCTCGACAATACCCCCACCGTGTTTCTGCGTCGCGTTTGGTCGATGGCAGTGTATCAGGGCAAGCTGTTCGGAGGCACGCTGCCTTCAGGACACGTGCTCAGCATCGAGGCCGGGCGCATGGCAACGCACGACCATTCGCTCGAAGCAGGCTGGCGCCACATCGCGGCCGTTCGGGACGAGAGCTGTCTGAAGTTGTATCTGGATGGTCGCCCTGTCGCGACTTCATCCACGTACAGCTCTAACGACTACGACTTGAGCAATGACGCACCTCTGAAAATCGGCTTCGGCAACAGCCATCGCTTTCACGGCTCGATGTGCGATTTGCGGACCTATGGCCGCGCGATATCCCCGCACGAGATTCTTCAACTGTCGGACCAGGCACACGCGTGATTTACGCACGTGGAGCGGGGTCTTCCATGGGGGGACGGCGGGGTTCACGAACGGAGCCTACCGCCATGACATCTCGCCGCCAGACGCGCGATATCTTGGCATGGACGTGAGAATTCCCCAGCCTGCAATGAGGGGCATTCCTGGAATGGGTGCATTCAGGAATTACGGAGATTGCCGTAGGATAAAGCTCCAGCTTTGTCAGATGCACATTGGAATTGCGGGAAAGAAGTTTGCCGCTGACAAAGCTGGAGCTTTATCCTACGGCGACAAAGTCGATGTATCCGCTTTTCCGTAATTCCGGGATGCACCCCCTGGAACAGTTGAGTCCTTACTCAGGAGGAACGTGAGAATGAGGGAACGGGAGAATCGTGTGGGAAGCATCCAAACCGGTCCATTGCTCCAGCCGCGGCCTCTGCATCCACTTGTGTGGATGGCTCTGCTCGTGGCTCTGTCTGCCTCATCCATTGGCGTCTCTTCTGCCGCCGATGACGCGTCCGGTGTCCCCAGGCACGTTCTCTTCTACGACAGCAACTACAGCGTCGTGTACGGCGGCGAGATGGAACCGGCGATCCAGTACTTTACCGCACATGGCTTTACTCTCCTCGACACACCCAAGCTGCTGGACTGGATCAACCGTCGAGTTAAAGACGGAACCTGTGCCGGGACTGCAGTCCTGCAGATCAGTGATGTGACGCCGGTCGCGCTGGTGGCGCCGTGGGACAAATCGTCCGCCCTCTACCGGTATTGTCATGCGGGTGGGAGATACGTCGCTCCGGGAGGAACCACGCTCTACTCGTTTGAGGGGGAGCATGATTTCACCATCACAGACCAGGGGGCGTACACGCCGGAGAAGCAGCGATACTTGACTGCCGTGTTCGGCGTCCGCCGAATCTACGCTCTGAAAGGCACAGGCAAGAAGACCATGCCCATCGCCAGGCAGTGGGGGCTGGGCAACGGCGCCTGGGTCAACTCCCTCCAAACAGGCGTGCCTCCCGAAGACGTGACGTGTGCGTTCGCGCAGAGCGAAGACGACGCGGCGGCATTGGCATGGTTGAAGACCGTGAACCCCGAGCACCCCGACTCCGGACTCGTGGGCATGTGTGTCTACATGAGCGGCCAGGAACCGTTGCTGGATGCCATCTACAAAATCTGTGTTTACAGCGGCACACCGGTCACCGAGGTCCCGGCTGTCGACTGGCGAAAGATTGAGCCGGAGCCCGAATTCGGCGTCCGGTTTTCCATGAAGCTTGGAGGTTTGGAGCGCCGGGCGTTTCAGCGCGGAGAGACGATCCCTCTTCGCGTCGAGGTTCACGGAACAAAATACAACGGGCAGACGATGAAGCTGGGGCTGGACGACGGGAAGTCGGAGCTTTGGAGCAAGACCTATCCACACGGTGGCGCAACGGGCCTCTACGTAAACCTGAATATGGAGACCCATGATCTCCGCTGTGGCGTGTATGAGCTGCGATGCACCGTCGAGGGAAAGACGTTCGACGAGACCCTCTGGGTCTGCCCCTCACGTCGCAACAATCCGTTCCCGTGGTTCCTCTGCAAGATGCACCGCAAGAACCTCAATCGTGAGCGACTTGCCCTGGAGTATGTGCGCGCCAACAACCTGAACGTGAACTTGTTCGACCTCTACCAGCTTGAGGGCGCTCCTGAGAACCCATCGGTCGCGGACCGGCTGGCGCGATACATGGATCTGATGCTGCGCAACAACCTGATGTGCTCGGCGCGCCCCAATGCGATGCCTGTGTACACGGACAAGGATGCAGAGAAACTCATCCTGGGAGATGGCCGTGCGATGGATCATGGCGTGCTGGGAGCCATCGGATGGCGCGCAATTCTGGACGAGCGAATCGACGGGTATCGCGACAGCTTGCGGCGACAGGTGGCCTTGCTCCGCGATGCTCACTGCCCCGCGTTCGTCCCGTTTTTCTTCACCAACGACGATGGTTCCATGCCGGGTTACTATGATTTCAGTGAACCTGCCCTGGCGGATTTTGAGAAGAAGACAGGAGTGTCGCGGGACAAGCTGCCCCCCATGAAGGAGATGAGCAAGAATTACTTCATGCCGCAAGTGCCGCCGGGCGTCATCCCCGACGATCACCCCTGGCTCAAGTACCAGCGCCTCCACTCGAGCCGGTATTCGCAGATCAGCCAGGCAGCCATGGAAGGGATACAGACGGGCTGGCCGGGGAGTCTGGTAGCGGACACCGGGTGCATGGGCGGGCCGCTGTACATCTCCCGGGGGTTCTATCCGCCTCTTTCCCACAAGTCACTGAACACCGCGGGGTTCTATCAATACGATTTTTGGTTTCACAGCTACTCCTTTTCCATTGAGGCTGCGCGGATGGGGAATCGCGGCAAGCCCGCGGCGCCAACGCTGTCCGCTTCGTGGATTCCCTGGGGGCGCGCCTTCCAGCGCGGTGTGATCTACCGCGCTCTCGCAGAGGCCCCGGCCTACGTGGGGTTCTGGTCCCTGGATGCTCGCAACCGGGAGAAATGGGACATCGAGGAAGAATCGTACCAGGAGATGAAACACATCGGCGAACGGATTGCCGGGGTGGCGGAGTTGCTGAAACGCTCTGAAATTCGCCGCAGAGAGGCCGGGCTGTTTGTGGATCTGGCGCAGCTCTGCTTCCGTGCAAACGACAGGCATTTCCAGAATCACGACTTGCGCGCGGTGTACGAGAACTTCCGCCGCGCCGGTGCCGAGCTGGACATCGTCTGTACGGAAGAGATCATGGAAGGAAAGGCCGCCGACTACAAGGTCATCTTCGTCAGCGGCCACCAGTGGATGACGCAGGGCGCCAAAGACGCTCTGGAGGCATACATTCGCAATGGTGGCGCGGTGGTCATCGATAGCGGCACTACGATCCCCATCGAAGGCGCGACGAAGGCCGAAGGAACCTTCGGCACGGTCTACCCCACCGATAACCACGGATTGTATGACACCGGCAAGCCGGAGTGTGTGGCGCTGTGCCGCAAGTACGTGCAGTTGTACCTTGCGCCAGACACGATCGAGGCCGTGAGTCCGGATACGCTCATCCGCGTCAATCAGGCCGGTGCCACGCCCGTGGCCTGGGCGTTGGATGCTTTGAGCCGCGATGAACTCGAGCAGTCTCTTAAGGCCCGCACGGATGACTGGGATGGCGGCGTGCGCAATCATCTGCTGAAACTCGAGGCGGCTGAACCCACTTCCCGCAAGCCCTTCCGCATCCGGAACAACTACTGGGCGTACGACCTGTGGAAGAACCGGGAAGTGCCTCTGAGCCCCGCGGGAGACGGATGGAATCGCGGAGAAGTAGAAACCGAGTTCTGCGGGGCTACACTGCTCTGCCTGTACCGTGACCGCATCAAGTCGCTCAAGCTGACGCGTCCAGTGACTGCGGTGGAACGCGGCGACACAGCCCGCTTCCTGTTCGAGCTTGTCTCCGACCGCTCAACGCCGGTGCGCGGTCTGGTGCCGGTGGAGGTGCGCGTCTACTACCCGGACAAGTCCGAGGCGTGGGAGTATGGATTCAATGGTCTCATCGAAGACGGCATGCTGCCAGTCACCCTCAACACCGCCGTGAACGACCCCCGTGGCGCCTGGCGCGTCGCCGTTCGCGAGTTGTGTTCGGGCAAGACTGCGGAGACGACGTTCTCTCTCAAGTCGTAGGGTCGGGTCTGAGACGCGTTCCTATTCGTTCAGTCGTCCTTGCGGTTTGACAGATCTCCCAGATGATGGTAAACCATATTCCTTGACTAACAAGTGGAGGGTGATGTATGAAGATATTCCTTGATACTCGCGAATGTTGAAGAGATCATCGAGGTGAAGAGGCTCGGCGTCATTGACGGGGTGACGACCAATCCAACCCATGTCGCCAAGACCGGCCGTCCATACAAGGAGCTTTACCGGGAAATCTGCGACATGGTGGATGGTCCGGTAAGCCTGGAGTGCGTCAGTATGACAGCGAACGAGATCATCGATGAAGCGCGGGAGTTGGCGAAGTTTGCAGGTAACGCGGTGGTGAAGATTCCCCTGATGCGGGAGGGACTCATCGCCGTGAAGCAACTTGCGGCGGAATGCATTCAGACCAACGTCACAGTGAACTTCTCCGCTGTTCAGGCGTTGTTGGCTGCGAAATGTGGCGCCACCTACATTAGCCCGTTTGTGGGCAGGTTGGATGCCATCGGGCACGATGGTATGGTGCTTGTTCAGGACATCCACACTATCTACTCCAACTATGGGTACAAAACGGAGATTATCGTCGCGGCGTGCCGCAACCCGCTGCACGTCCTGGAGGCGGCAAAGATTGGCGCGGATATCTGCACGGTGAATTTTGAGATCCTCCAGCTCATGTTCGACCATCCTCTCACGGACATCGGGATCCGCCGGTTTCTCAAAGACTGGGAGAAGGTACCCCAATGAACCCCATTGCGTTCTCGATGGTACTGAAGGACGACGCGGAGGCGGCGCGTTGGTTGGAGCGCATCAAGAGCGCTGGTTTTGATGGCGTGGAACCGACGTTTGCGCCTGAGGGAACGTTGCCGACGGTGGCGGCCCCGCGCCCCTCCGCGGAGAAGTTGCGCAAGCTGGCGGACGCGGCAGGGCTGAAGATTCCCAGTATGCGTGGGGGACCGCTCTTCTGGCCAACGTTTGGTTCACCGGATGCGTCACAGCGCGACCGGGCCGTTGAGGTAGCGCGACAGGCGATGGAAGCCCTCTCCATCATGGGCGGAGACACGCTGCTCATCGTTCCCGGGCGGTGGGACGGCGATCAGACTTACGGTCAGTTGTGGAATTACGCTTTGGACACGGCGCGCCGCGTCGGTGATATCGCTGAAGAGGCCACCATCCGTGTTGGTCTTGAGAACGTGGAGAACCGCTTCCTGCTTTCTCCGCGGGAGTGGCAGCAGTTCATGGACGCTGTTGGGAACGAACGCGTCGGCATGTACCTCGATGTTGGCAACGTTGTCCACTGCGGCCTTGGGTTCACGGAGCAGTGGTTGAAGGAAATCGGGGCGCAGCGGATCAAACGTATCCATTTCAAGGACGCGAAGAGTGATGGCACACTGACCTATTTGCTCGAAGGCGACGTCAACTGGCCGGCGGTTACGGCAGCGATGCGTGCAATCGGATATACCGACTGGGTCGGCATTGAACTCGCCCTGCCCGCACACCACCCACAGGCCATGCTCGACGGTACAGTCCGCGCCGCCCGAGCCATTTTATGTGGTTCCGTGTGATTCTGTGCGGACTCTTTGAGTCCGAGGCTACTTTACAGTTGGGCAGGTGGAGTGGATGGCAATACGTGAGTACGGTCTATATCTTGGCGGGAAATGGCAGCGCCCTGGACCGATGCTGAATGTGGTGAATCCCGCGTTAGGCGAGGTCTTTGCCCGTGTGGCCACCGTAGAGCGTGAACGCGTCCGCGCGGCGCTCGACGCTGCGAATCAAGCGTGGGACGGTTGGCGCCGCACTACTGCAAAGGAACGTGGTCAGTTTCTGCTGCGGATTGCCGATGAACTGGGAAAACGCGCGGACGAGGTGGCTCGCACCATCACCCTTGAAAATGGCAAGCCCCTCGCCCAGAGCAAGGCGGAGGTGGGTATGAGCATTGACCACCTTCAGTGGTTCGCCGAGGAGGGTCGCCGCGCCTACGGCCGCGTGGTGCCCCACCAGATGGACGGCAAACGGCATCTTGTCTTGCGCAGCCCTGTCGGTGTGGTGGGAGCGATTGCTCCCTGGAACTTTCCTCTTGTTCTCGCCGTGCGCAAAGTGGCTCCTGCACTTGCTGCCGGTTGCCCGGTGATCCTGAAACCTGCGAGCGCCACTCCTATCAACGCAGTGCTGTTTTCCGAGTGCGTGGCAGCGGCCGGCGTGCCGCCGGGGGTCTACCAGATGGTTGTCGGACCTGCTCAAATGATCGCTGACGAGTTCCTCACGAATCCAATCTGTCGGAAGCTCTCGTTTACCGGTTCCACCGCCGTCGGGCGTAGCCTGATCGAGGGTTCCGCAAAGAACATGGTCAGTCTCTCGACGGAGTGCGGAGGCCATGCGCCCTTGCTGGTTTTTGCCGATGCAGACTTTGACGCTGCAATGGAAGGCGCCCTTGTCGTCAAGTTCCGGAATACCGGACAATCGTGCATCGCGGCCAATCGAATTTTTGTTCAACGCCCCATTTATGGCCGGTTTCTCGAAGTGTTCGTTGACAGAGCCGGAAAGCTGAAGGTGGGCAACGGTCTCGATGAAGGAGTGGACATCGGCCCGCTCATCAACGAGGAAGCGCTCAACGGCGCTCTCAATCATATTAACGACGCAGTCGCCAATGGCGCACAGATCCTTTGTGGCGGCAAACGTCACGAATGCGGAAATGGTTTTTTCCTCCAACCCACTGTACTGGTGGAGGTGCCAGACGATGCCCTGTGCATGAGAGAAGAAACGTTCGCGCCTGTTGCCCCCGTGTGCGTTTTCGACGACGAGGACGAAGCCATGCGACGCGCCAACGCCTCTCGCTACGGACTGGCGGCCTATGCCTTCACCTCCAACTTCAGCCGCGCGATGCGCGTGATGGAGCAACTTGAAGCGGGGACCGTGTGCATTAACGATCCTGTTCCCGCAACCAGCCCGTGTCCGTTCGGAGGGATGAAGCAGAGCGGATTGGGGCGCGAACTGGGCATCGAAGGGTTGGACGCGTACCTCGAGACGAAGCACGTAAGTATCGGAGGAATTGGATGAGCCTGCTGCCAGACTACCTCAACATTCCCCCTGAGCGCCTGGGAGAAGGGACTCCGGTGCGAGTTGCAGCGGTCGGGGACGCGGCGTCGGTCGCACTCCATTTCGCCGAAGCATTGTTTCAGGAGATGCGGGAGAATCCTCGGTCAACCGTGATTGTGCCGGTTGGCCCCGTGGATCAGTTCCCGATGCTTGCCGAGAGGATTAGCCGTGAGCGCCTCGATTGTCGTGAGGTGATGCTCATTAACATGGATGAGTACCTGACTGACGATGATCAGTGGGTCGACATTGGACACCCGCTCAGCTTCCGAGGCTACATGAACCGGAAATTCTATGACCTGGTCGATCAAGGCCTCGCCCCGCTACCCGAGAACCGAGTGTTTCCAGACCCGGCGTGTCCGGAACGGATGGGTGACGTGATCGACACCCGCGGTGGCGTTGACACTTGTTACGGAGGTATCGGCATCAACGGACACGTTGCCTTCAACGAACCTCCGGAGCCCGATGAACTGGTCAGCAATGACGAGTTCGGCGCGCTGCCCACCCGAATTCTCTCGCTGACTCGCGAGACGAAGACCATCAACAGCCATACCGTCGGCGGAGAGATTTCCATTATACCCGACCGGGCGGTGACGGTGGGCATGAAGGAAATACTTGGCGCCGGACGGTTGCGGTTGTACTGCAACCGGCCCTGGCAGAGCGCGGTGATCCGGCGGGTTTTGCACGGCCCTGTCAGCGCAACCTGCCCCGCGTCTTTTCTGCGAACGCACGCCGACGCGTCAGTGACGATCGCTGACTACGTGGCTCAGATACCCGACATTCGGTTGCGATAGAAATCATGCGACTCGACTTCTCCAATGAACGTGTGATGGCCGTTGTTGCACATCCCGACGACGCGGAACTGCTGTGTGCGGGAACGCTCGCGCGGGCGCGCGATGACGGCGCAGCGACCGCCATCTGCGTCCTCTGTCAGGGGGATCGTGGCCAGCCGGAAACGCCCATTGAGGACCTGGGAGCGGTGCGACGAAGGGAAATGGCCGCGGCAGCGAAGCTGCTGGGGGCAGGGCTTCTTGCCTGTGGTTACAGTGACGGCTCCCTGGTTGATTCCGTCCCCACGAGACGCGAACTCATCGAGGTGTTCCGCAAATTCAGACCCACCCTCGTGCTCGGCCACGCCCCCAATGATTACCACTCTGACCACCAGGCCGCGGCGCGCTTGACCGAGGCTGCTACTTGGTTCTGCGCCTCGCGCGGTCACCAAACGTCCAGTTCTGCGTTGCATCATCCGCCAGCGCTGTGGCACATGGACACCATCGAGATGATCGACTTCGAGCCAGGTTTCTACGTGGAAGTGGGCGACAGCATGAGACTCAAGTTGCAGATGCTTTCCTGCCACAAGAGCCAGGTGGCCCGTGGAGATGACTTCCCCCCGCTGGCAAGCGTTCTGCAGCGTCAGGCTGGCGCTCGCGGCGCGCAGGCAAACGTTGAGTTTGCGGAAGCCTTCCGCCACGCGCCGCTGATGAAACGTATCCGCGCGTGGTAAGCAACGGATTACACATTTCTCTTGGAGGGAACATCGATGCAAAAGACTATTGAGAGGCTCCGCAACCACCAGACCACTACCATCGTCGTCACGGGCGACTCTTGTTCCGTGGACACTGGGGCGGAAGAACTGGATACAATACCTCACCGAGGCACTGTGGAGAACCTATGTGACGGCTTTATCTATGTCATCAACTCCAGTCAGTGCGGGAATAACTTCCGGACCGAATGGGAGCGGATGGAGGTTTCACTCCTCCGCTTCAGGCCGGACCTTGTCGTCTTCAACATCCCACTCAATGCCGGCGCGGCAGGCTCTTTCGAGTCAGAAAAGGAAGCAGCGCGCAAGGTGATCCGCGCACTTCAGGAAGCGTGCGGCAGTGATGTCCTCCTGACAACACCCAACCCCACCGTGTTTGGCTTCTGGAGTCCACTCCCCGAAAGAGCGCGTTCCGGGGAACCCTATGAGGACTATGGGACTCACTTCGCGGCAGGCGCGCGTGCACTAGCCGCGCCGGCCGAAAAGCTGGGTCTCCCGTGCGTGGACCATTACTGCATCCTTTCGTAAATTTTTCGACATTAGACGCCGGATCGCTTCAGCGTCCGGTAGCTCACACAACTGACTACCGAGCGCCAAGAAAGGATATCTTTTTCTCCCCTTTCAACCCGTGTTCGGCACGAACACGGGTTGAAAGGGGAGAAAAAGAGGGTAGCCTCCATCGTGTAGCTGCCTGTGTGAGCTACCGGACGCTGAAGCGATCCGGCGTCCTTTTGTGGGGGAACTTCCAAAACGATGCACTACGCCGCGTGGCAGAACCACGGGATCCCCTTCAAGCACCAGGCCGCGCACCCGCAGCACCTGTGGTTGCGGATGGCTGATATCGTTCACCCCAATGCTCTGGGGCACCTCGCCATGTTCCGTGAGCTGGCGCCGGTATTCGGGGTGTCGCCCAATTTCCCATGGGAGGAAGTCTCACGGGAGCCAGCATAGTCTCCTCCCCCCGGAACAGTGCATGGCAATTTCTCGCCGAGGCGCCACGCGTTTGCGCGAAAAAAAAGCTATGGTTGCAGATTCTGCATTTTGTGTTAGAATCTGTGAACAAATCCCTCGCCTGTTGCGGAGGGAAAACCCACGAGAGGAGGTAAATCGCATGATCAAACGGTTCGTTCGAGAAGATGAAGGACAGACTCTGGTGGAATATGGCCTGCTGGTTGCACTGATCGCCCTTGTGGTGATCGCCATCCTCACGTTGCTCGGGACCAAGGTGCGCAACGTGTTTGTTTCGATTAATGGCCATTTAGTCTCCACCACGTAGCCCAACCACTTCCAGCTTTTCATCACACCAGATTTCCCCGCCCTCGCAAAGAAGGCGGGGTTTTTTCGTTACTTGTCTCGTGCGAAATGTTGCTCCTTCTATACTTCAACCGATTGGGTAACCGGGCTGCTACCGGTTGAGTTTTGCGACCCGGTGATCGGCCCTTGACGAGCGCGCCAATACTGCGCTACATTCTTCCCGCCATGCTTCTTCGACAACACCGCCGCTTCGCAGGTTGCCTCGCTGTGGCAGGCGTGTCCTTTGCTCTCTACCTGTACACACTGGCGCCCACAGTCAGTTATGGCGGCGACTGTGGTGAGTTGACTACCTGCGCGTATACTCTCGGCGTGGCGCACCCCACCGGCTACCCGCTGTACCTGATGGTCGGGAAGCTCTTTACAGCGCTGCCGGTGGGGGATGTCGCCTACCGCATGAACCTCATGTCAGCCTCGTTTGCGGCGCTGACCGCAGGGGTTCTCTACTGGGTATTGCTGGTCACGTCGGGTAGACTGCTTCCCGCTGCCATAGGCTCTCTCGCGTTCGCGGGAGGTTACGGTGTCTGGTCTCAAGCCGTGATCGCGGAGGTCTATACCCTCAATGTTTTTTGCATCGCTCTTCTCGTGCTGGCGGCTGTTTTGTGGAACGAGCGTCGAGATGTCCGCTACCTGTATGTTATCGGGTTCGTTCTTGGACTGAGCCTGGGTGCCCACGGTATGACGCTGCTCACTGCGCCAGCATTTACTGTTTGGTTCCTTATGAACAGGAGAGGCGAGCCAATCCTGCGCACCGTCGCGGTGGCGTTCATCTGTGGTTGCGTCGGGGCGCTTGTGCTGTGCTATCTCCCACTCCGCGCGACAACCAATCCCCCCATCAACTGGGGAAACCCTCAAACGTGGGACAGCTTCATCGCCCACGTTACCGCGCGACAGTTCGACACGCTTCTACTGGGTTCATCGATGGCTCAACTGCCGAGCCGTTGCGTCGCATACTCCTACTTCGTCTTCACGCACTTCCGGGTTCTTGTGTTGTTTCTTCTGGCTGGGGTTCCGTCTGTGGCGCTTAAGCAGCCCAGACTGTTCGTGCTCTGCCTGCTGATCCTCCTGAGTAACAGCGGGCTCTTTCTCACCTTTGACCAACCGGGCGCCTACTTCCAGTTGCTCCCATCCTTTCTCGTGTACGGGGTGTTTGTCGGGTTCGCATGTGCGAGTCTCCAGAGTCGCCTGGAACGCAGTTTTGCTTCATGGCGGGGCTTTGGCGCGACGGCGGTCGCCCTCGTTGCGGGAGTCCTGTGGGTTTCGCAAGTCGGTCTGACTTTTCCTGATGTGAACATGCGGGGCAACTGCCACGCAGTTCAGGATGTGCGACAGGTCCTCAAGGAAGCGCCCAACGATGCAGTAATCGTGTCCGGGTTTGATCAGATCTGGTTCACGCTGCTCTACTACCGCTGGGTGGAAGGAGTTCGCGCGGATGCAATCATCGAGCACACGGGCGACGTTGGGCGCGTGATGCGACAGTGCCCGCGTCGGGTGGTTTGTCCGATGTTTCCACCGACGGAACTGCCGAAGGGGTATTACTTCGAGCCCGTGGGCACGTTTGGCTACGTGCGAAGCGGCACTCCGCTTATTCGCTACGCAAGTCCGCCTCCCGCTCCACTCAACACATTCCCGATGGACGGTGACTCGTCGATCGAATTGCTGGGGGCCCGAACAAACCCGGTCTCCATGCGCCGGGAAGGGATGTCCACTCTCCACACATACTGGCGGTTGACCCGCGTCGCCGCAGAGAATGTCGCGGCGCTGTTCGTCTTTGAGCTCAAGGGGCTGTCAACGGCGGAAGGGGGAGGAGGGCTTTCGTCCGCCGACCGGGCGGCTTTGTCACAGGATCAGTTCGCATGGACGCAGTACCATCCCTTCACTGCGGGGGGAGGCGCGCGGAATTGGGAACCCAATCGCGTGGTGGAGGACCGACTGCCCATACGTCCTCCGTGGCGAGTCGTGCAGGGAGTGTACTCCATACGCGTGGCGATTGTCCCCTGCGCCGAGGACAACGATGTTACCGACGACTCTCTGCCACAGTCGAGGTCGCCGTCGAATTGGGTGGAGATCGGTGAGATCGAGGTTTACATGCAGTAGCGCGGGCCGCCGCTACTGCGTTTTGGCTCCGCACGCCGCACAGAATTTGGCGCCCGCAGACAGTTCTGCTCCGCACTCGGTGCAGTGTTTTGTCTGGGGCATCGGCTTCCCGCATCCCGGGCAGAATTTTGCGTTGGACGGCGCGTCCGCCCCACACTCCGCGCACTTTATTTCGGGGACAGCAGGCGCCGCCACCGCTTGCTGACCGGGAGCCTGCTGCGGCTGCTGCATGGCCTGCTGAAGCATCCCGGGGATGGTCATACCCAGACCGAGACCGACACCGGCAGCGGTAGTGCTGCCACCCGCGCTCTCGTTGGCCGCCGCGGCCGTCATGGCCTGCGCGGCTTTGATTTGCATATACTTGCCGGCGTCTGAGATCGCGGCCATCCCTGCCTGCTCATCGATCATCTTCTGGACTTCCTCCGGGGGCGTAACGGCCTCGATGAGGAAATCGACGAGAGCAATGCCGTACTGTCCAAAGTCGTCGGCCACCCGCGCCTTCAGGGCCGCTGCCAGTTCATCGTACAGCCGCGGCAGATCGATGATCGTCTTCATATTTTCGCCGAGAACGTCAGTCAACCTGGCGACGATCAAACCACGCAGGAAATCTCCAATGTCGCTCGCGCTGTACCTGCCCTCGGTTCCGATAACCTTGTTGACGAAGAGTTGAGGGTTGGTTACCTGCAGAGAGTATTGTCCGAAGGCGCGCAGTCGCACCATGTTGAAAGTGTCGTCCCGGAACATGACGGGTTCCCGCGTTCCCCACTTCTGGCTGGTGATGACGCGCATACTCACAAAGTAGACCTCTGCGCGGAACGGGGATTTCTGAAGGATCGGTGCGGTGAGGAGGGCAGTGATGAGTGGAAGATTGAGGGTCTCCAAGGTGTGCCGTCCCGGCCCGAAAGTGTCGAGTGCCTTGCCGTCACGGAAAAAGACTGCCTGCTGGTTCTCTCGAACGACCAACTGAGCTCCCAGCTTGATATCTGCGGAACCCACGGCCGGGTAGCGGTGTACCATTTCGTCCCCGATTTGGTCTGTCCATTCGATGACTTCAATTCTCATGGTGCGCCCTCCTCACTCAGTCCGGTCACGATCTGCTCACGGCGGGCCCATCGGTCGCGTATTTCCTCCGCCCGCGTCTCGATGTCGTCGAGTAATGTTGGCAGGTTCTCTCCCGTGGCGGTTTGCAGCCCCGCGATCGCCTGCCCCAATTCCCGAAGCGACGCGGCGACGGAAGAATCGTGTTCGTACAGCCGATCCAGGTCGCCTTCGTCGATCTTGATTGCGTCGAAGAACCCTGTGATACCGTAATCCGCATAGCGAATCGAGTCGACCAGTGTTGACATTTTGCGCGCGAACCTGTCCAGATCGTCGAGTTGCTCCAGTTGCCCCTGATTGGTGAAGTGGAGCTTGATATGGTCGAGCTGCTTCAAGCTGGCACCGAGGTCGTTTGCGAGCTGCTTGCGGAGAATCTGGTCTGCCGCTCGCCGATTGTCGCGTTCCTTGTAACCGGAGAAACCGGGAATGTTACGAGCAAGTCCCTCCAGCCAGTTTTCGTCCGCCTCGATACGCTGTCGAATGTCAGGCATTCTGTTCACTCCTTTGGAGTCGTCAGGTATGTGGGGCTACCCCATTGCAGTTGTCCGCTTAGCATTCTTGGCGTGTCTTTTCAGATTTGGCAGAGTTTTTCCCCGCAATGCGGTATCTTGTGTCCGTGTTTACGGAACCAACTCACGGAGTTACCGTCAACTATAGCACAAAATCCGAAAGGAGTGAGACCAATGTCAAAGCGTTCTGCTGGAAGCTGGGTGTTTCTTTTCGCGTTCCTGCTCAGTGTTCCGTCCTGGGCTGGGCTGTTTGATGTCAGCGTGAAGAAACAAAAGGAACTCGGGGCCGACGCCGCAAGGGAAATCGACAAGAAGTCCACCATCGTCGGGGAGGATGTCAAAGCCCCGCTCATCAAAGGGAAACCCATCGATCAGATTGTCAGGGGCATCGGTGAAGACTTGGCGCGTGCAACGGGGGAGTATGACAAGTGGGACTTCACCTTCAAGATCATCAAAGACGACCAGATCAATGCCTTCGCTCTGCCCGGTGGCTACATCTATGTTTACACGGGGCTCCTCCAGTCCCTGAAAGTGGAGGCCGACCACAATCTGTTGAAGGGACGTGACATGCTTGCTGGAGTCATTGGGCACGAGATTACCCATGTGACAGGACAGCACTGGGCGAAGCAGTATGAGAGCGACATGAAGCGGAGTGTTGGGCTGGCTGTCATTCTGGGCGCAACAGGTGCAAGTGACGCGGTGCAGACGGTGGCCGGAATCCTCAACTACTCTCAGTCCCAAAAGTACTCCCGGAAGGACGAGTATCGGGCCGATGACGGGGGAATCAAGCTGATGGACAAGTCTGGGAAGTACAACCCTCAGGGGATGGTCGACATGCTAAAAATGCTGGACAAAGCCAGCGAGGACACGCCGAGCTACATGGTCTGGTTGAGCAGCCACCCGGAAACTGATGATCGAATCAAGCGGGCCCAGACAAACGTGAACAAGCTGGATGACTGACGTCAACGATGAGAGTGAGCGTAGTCCCTCAATGTATGGATAACAAGCGGCGCTGGTTTCTCTTCAGAGGAGGGGACGGACGTGGAACTCCACTTCCAGTCTCCTCCTTCCCTTTTTGTGTGTTCATTCAACCCCACTGCGAGTATCGTCAGCAATCGCCCTGGCGTGATTGGGCGCATCAACTCATCCTGCAGAGCCGCAGGGATGGAGGCCACTCGCATGAGAGCTGATGCGTCCGTCTTTGAATCCGTGCCGACGACGAGTTCGGATCCGATCACATTGACCATGATTCCTGTCTTGAGCTTCAAGCGGTCCAGCACTGTCCTGAGTGTGAAGTCGCTCTCGATTCTCCCCATGCTGACCGGGCTGGTTGCAACGATGTCACCGTCATCGCCACACCTTCGTCGGATCAGCGCCACGTCCACGACCTTCCCCTTGTTGGTTCCCTTTTCCAGCCCCCAATCAAAGGCCCGATTGTTGCACACCCAGTGACGCGGCCCTTTCTGTTCGACGAACGGCGCGCGCGCGAGCCGGTAGTTTTGCTTCTCAGGAGTTCTTTCCTGCTCAGGCAGTCTGCTGCCTTCCCATCCGGAGCCAAACAGGAAGTGGAGCGCCTCGGAGACGGTGCGGAATTGCTTCTCACCAATAAGATGTGGAGGCATTACATAAGATGCGGCATATGTCTTTGCTCCCTCATCGAGCCGGATGATTGCTCCGGTGCGTGTCTGCAACAGCGTTAGCAACGCTGTCAGGGGTGTGCCTAACTTTAGGCGTAGGGTGATCGGCTCGGTGGACGGCGCGGAGAGCTTTCGCTCTTTGTCTGGCGGGGTTGTCTGCGCATGGCAGAGCGAAGTCCAGAGCATTGCCATGCCTGCAATGAAGATCGATCGCATAGCGTACATGTGTGTCTCCTGTCAGCCTTGTGAATTACGGTCTCCGCACGTCCATCAGTTCATCCAGTACCCTCTCAACGGCCGCGTGGTGACTTCCCTGCCAGTAGATGTGCTTGCAGTGGAGGCAGCGCAGGAAGCGCTCATGCTCCTCGTGAATGTGAACGGGAACCCGAAATCGCACCGCCTCTCGATCCACGGGTTCGAGCCGTCCGTTGCAACCCACGCACCGGGAGAAGCGCTTCCCGTTCTCAGCGGGATCCGTCGTGAGATGGAATTCACAGACGACCTGCCGCAACTGCTCCTTCCAGCAGTCGCTCTCGATCAGGGAGCAGTTCCTTGCGAGTTTCCTCTGGGTGAGGCGAAAATCGCGAGTCAGCAATACGCGATCTTCTTCTATGGAGCGTTCCAACAACTCCGTGTCATTCAGAGATGGCTCGTAGACGGTATCGACACCCAACATCCGCAGCCACCGGGCCAGCTTCCCCAGCATGGCGTCAGCGATGAACCGCGGTTTCGGGCAGGCCTCATCGGCAGTGGCTGAATGTCCCCGCTGATGTTGTTCGGCGACCACGAACGTATCCCGTCCGTTACGCAACCAAGCTCGCGACAAAGTCGCCGATCTCGGTGGTGCTCATGCCCATCCTGCCGGCGCTCATCGACTTGATCTTGCCGCTTTCCAGGGCCGAGACAACGGCTTTCTCGATCGATGCCGCGGCCTCCTCTTCACCAAGCTGCTCGAACATCATTTGCACGGCGCAGATACAGGCGAGAGGATTGATGACATTCTGTGCGGTGTACTTCGGGGCAGAACCCCCGATAGGCTCGAACATGGAGACGCCGGCAGGATTGATGTTCCCCCCCGCAGCGATACCCATGCCGCCCTGAATCATCGCCCCGAGGTCGGTGATGATGTCACCGAACATGTTCTCCACAACGATAACATCGAACCACTCCGGATTCTTGACAAACCACATGCACGTTGCGTCTACGTGTGCGTACTCTCGCCGGATGTCCGGGTAGTCTGCCTCGCCGACCTCGTTAAACGCCCTCCACCAGGTGTCATGCACGAAGGTCAGAACATTGGTTTTGCCGACGAGGTGCAATTGCTTCATCCTGTCCCGCTTGCGGGCAACGTCGAAGGCAAAACGAATCGCCCTTTCTGCGCCAAAGCGGGTGGTGAGGTGCACTTGGGTGGAGACTTCCTGGGGAGTGCCCTTGTATTGGAATCCGCCCATGCCTCCATAGAGACCCTCCGTGTTTTCTCGGATGACAACGAAGTCGATGTGCTCGGGTCCCTTGTCTTTCAGCGGGCAATCTACGTTTGGGTAAAGTTTCACAGGGCGGAGGTTGATATACTGGTCCAGCTCAAACCGGAGCCTCAACAGGATCCCCTTCTCAAGAATCCCCGGCGCAACGTCCGGGTGACCGACGGCGCCGAGCAGAATGGCGTCGAACTGGCTTAGTTCGTTCGCGGCAGTATCCGGTAGCGCTTCACCTGTTCTCAGGAACCGATCTCCGCCGAAATCGAACTCCTCATATTCACACTGGATACCCGCAAACCGCGTCGCGGTGTCGGCAACCTTGAGCGCCTCCCGAATCACCTCGGGGCCGGTACCGTCCCCAGGAATCACTGCGATTTTATACATCCGTCTCGTTTCCTCCACGGTCTCAATTTCGCGCCGGACATTATGAGTAACTCGTCCCGCGACGACAAACGTCGATCATTATAGGCGCAGCAAGAATGGGGTGTCAATTGTGCTTGAGCAGGTTTAGAGTAAACGCAATCAGTTCTCTTGTCGTCACTGCCACCACCCAGAAAGGTCGGTGCTCTATCCTCTCCCTTCGCTCGGGCCGCTATGGATCCCACCGGCAATCCTGCAAGTTTGTTCATCGCTTGATTCACGGATGGTAGGAACGACTGTCGCCATTCCTTGCTGCGCTAAAGGCCGCTCAAGCAACTCGGGAGAAACCCCTGAGCTCTTGGACGAAGGAGTCAAATCATGACAGGAAGATCAATGCCTTCCATCTTCTTGCACCTCGGGCATTCCTTCTCAAACGCGTCCATCACGTAACCGCACTTCGGGCACTGTATCTGTCACGCCTCCTTAATTCGACAGCGTTCATTGTGGTGGGGGGATTGGTGCAACCTCAGGGTCGTTCGGCAAGCCCGACGGGTCGGGGTCAGGTCTTACCGGACAAATTTCCCTTTGCTCACCATGCCAACCATGCTACAATCTCCTCCGAATCTGAATCCGTACCGAGAAGATAGGAACCCCGTTAAGGGTGTATTCATAGTGAAAGGTAGGTCGTCGATTACATTGTGGACAACACGGTTGGCTTGCTGGCTGACGCAGCAGCGAAGAAGGTAGATAACCTGCGCCCCAAGGTGGACAAGGAAATCAAGTCGCTGGAACGCAAACGGCGCGAATGGAAAAGATCAACCGAAGAAGACGCGGCCAAGCACATCGCCGATCCAAAGGGGGAAATTGAAAAGCAGAAACGCCGTTTGCTCGAACCGTTCCTCGCATTGAAAATCCTCGACCCGGCCATGGGCAGCGGGCATTTCCTCGTCGGCACGGCGGACTTCCTCTCCGCACGCATGGCAGCAGCAGCAGAAGCAGCAGGCGAACTCCTTTTGGCACTCGAACAGGCAACGGATGAAGACCCACAGACGTTTTACAAGCGACTGGCCGTTGAACTGGCGAAGCTCTCGCTCTGGCTGCACACGGTCAGCGCGGACAAGGCGCTTTCGTTCCTCGACCACCATTTGCGCTGCGGCAACAGCCCGATCGGGGCGCGAGTTGAGGATGACCTGATGAAAGAACCACCTCAGTTCGACGCGCGCGGCCGGCGCACGAACGCGGAGGGCGGTCAACTCGTGCTGGGTTTCTCCAACGCGCTCACCGCCACGCACCTGCAATACTCCCTCGACACCTTTCAGGAAATCATGGAAACGCCCACGGCGACGCGGTGATGGAGCGGAAGAAAGACGATCTCTATCAGGCGATGGACGCCGTGCGTGACCGCTTCCGACGCGTGGCGAACCTCTGGCTCGCAAGGTGCGCGCCTACCACGACCACGACTTCGACACGTTGGTCTCCGTGCTGCGCTCCAACCGGCGCAAGCTCAAAGTCAACCCCGACACCCGCGCCGAGCGGGAGTTCAACAAGAGCCTCGCGAAGCCGAGGCCGCTCAAGGAGCGCCTCGCCGCCACCGACCGGCCGATCGACTTGATCGTGTATCGGTTGTACGGGCTGACGGAGGAAGAGATGGCCATTGTCGGAGGCGCCACCTGCCAGTAGAATGAAGTGCACAGGAGGGGGGAACACTGCGATGCCTACGACTCAGACGCTACGACACCCACTCGCATATCTGGCGCGCGCAACTAAACGGCCGGAATCGCTGATCGTCGCCGACGCGGTGGAGACCGCTCTGGCGGCGATGGATCGTTTTGAGTTCGACTTGGTGCTCTTTCCCGTAAACTACATTCTCTACTGCCAGGCTAATCTTGGTCCACAGGTAGTGAAGAAGGCGCGCGAGAAAGGAATGGGTTGTCTGGCTCTGAAATCACTTGCTCTGACGACCAGCACCGCCGACTCCAAGAAGCAGTTCCCGAAGTGCTGGTACAAATCCATCTCGGATCCCGCGCAGGCTTCCCTCGCATTGCGGTTGACGCTCTCCGAGGGCGTGACGGCCTTGTTGCCGCCAGGCGAGGAGCAACTTTTTCGTGTTGCGCTGGACGCGGCGGAGAAGTTCACTCCCATCTCACGCAAGGAACGCGAGCAACTGCGCGCCTCCTCTGAAGGTCCGGAGTCTGTCTTTCGGCTTGAGGGGTAGCTGTCTGAGACGCACGCAACCGTACAAAGGAGATTCACTTGCACCACCCCCTGAAAACCCGATACCTGTCCGTGGCATTATGCACGGGAGACGCCGTTCGCGTCCCTGTGTGGATTTTGGATTCCGGTGTTCCCGGTCCGGCGCTGCTGTTGGTGGCTGCGCAGCACGGCAACGAGGTGCAGGGGAGCGAGGTGATTCGCAGGTTCATCGAGAAGGCCGCCAAACGGAGTCTTCGAGGGAAGATCCTCGCCGTCCCTTTCGCCAACCCAACGGCCTTGCGTCAGCGTAGACCCCACCTCAATATGGGACCGGAACAGCCGTATGCGGATGACCGCGGCCACAACATGAACCTCACGTGGCCGGGGAACCCGAAGGGGAACGACACTGCGCGGGTCACGTACGCCATCGATCAGGCGTTTGGGGAAGAGGCAACGCATGTCTTCGATCTCCATTGTTGGTCCGTACAGATGGCGCCCATGGTGCTGATTGACGATGAACCGGAATATCGTGACCTGGCGCGCAAGCTCGGACACCGCTTCGTGCACGTGCGGAGCCTGGGTACGGTAACGCTTGCCGGAGTTCTCCACCACCGTGGGAAGATCGGCATCACGTATGAACACGCAGGGCAGTATGAGGTCAATGAGCTGGAGGTCCTCCGGTGTCTGCGCCTGGTCACTAACTACGCAAAAGCCATCGGCCTGCTGCGAGGACGTCTGGAACCCGGCGATGAACCGGTGCTGTTCTCTGATGAGACCGACGCGGTAACGGTAAAGTCGCCCACCAGCGGTCTGTTCGTTCCTGCAGGCTGTCGGTTGTGTGACGCCGTCATGAAGGGTTACCGATTGGGGCACGTCCTTTCCGACGTCAACCTGAGAACCACGGAAGTCGCCTCCCCCGTGCGAGGGTATCTGCGGCAGTATGGCGCGTTTCGCAACAACGCTGACGTTGCACTCACCGGACGGCACCCTTATGTTGAGAAGGGCGATCCGCTTGCTATCATTGTATGCCCGGAAAGTGACGGATTCTCGGCCAGAAGGGGATGCAAGGGTGGAAAGTCACAGACTCGTCCTGCCTGAACACCTGAGCCACTACGGGTTCTTGTTCGGCGGATACATGATGAAGTGGGTGGATGAATTTGCCTGGATCGCAGCGCGACTCGACTACCCCGAATGCAATTTTCTCACCATCGCTCTGGACGGAGTCGAGTTCAAGAAAACCGTGCGCGGTGGGACAATCTTGAGATTCGTCGTTGAGAAGATGAAGACTGGCAATACCTCGGTCCAGTACCAAGTCAATGTCTTCCGAAGACGACCGGATGAAGATGAAATTGAGGAGGTCTTCTCCACGCGGGTGACTCTTGTTTGCGTGGATAGCGACGGCAAGAAGACACGATTGCCGAGGTAGTCGGCGCATGCCTGCAAGGCTACCAACGGAGTTGTCACCGGAACGGAAGGAACTCGAATGTCATCAACGAGAAGACCCGTCGATTCGGGCACGCCCAATATCCTGTACCTCCATTGCCACGACGCGGGCAGGTATGTGCAGCCCTACGGCTATGCCATCCCAACCCCGCATATCCAGCAGCTTGCGGAGGAAGGTGTGCTTTTTCGGCAGGCGTTCTGCGCCGCGCCGACGTGCTCCCCCAGCCGCGCCTGCCTGCTGACAGGGCAATGGGCGCACAGCAACGGGATGCTCGGCTTGGCCCACCGCGGCTTCAGGCTGAATGATTATTCCCATCATATCGTTCAGATACTGCGCGGGGCGGTTTACGCCTCGGCGCTGGCAGGCATGCAGCACGTGGCGAGCCAACCGTACGCTGACATCAACGAAATTGGGTACGATGAAATATTGACGACCAACTCCGACTTCGATGCGCCCACCCGCGCCGCAGAAGACTACTTCGCAAGGCAGCATGACAGGCCCTTCTTCCTCTCCGTCGGGTATGCCGCTCCGCACCGAGCGGGAGAAGATTTCCACCGCATGTACCCACCCGAGGACGATCGCTATCTGCGTCCGCCCGATCCTCTGCCGGACACTCCTGCGACGCGCAAGGACACGGCCCGCTACCAGGCCAGCGTTCGGGGAACCGATGTTGCCTTCGGTCTTGTGCTTGCCGCTCTGGAGAGGAGCGGCCTCGCGGAGAACACGCTGGTTATCTGCACAACGGACCACGGCATAGCGTTTCCGGGGATGAAGTGCAATCTCACCGACCACGGGATCGGCGTGCTGCTGATTGTCCGAGGCCCCGGTGGGTTCATCGGTGGCAAGGTGAGTGACGCGCTGGTGTCGCAGATCGACATCGCTCCAACAATCTGCGAACTGGCTGCCGTTGCTATCCCGGATTGGGTACAGGGCAGGTCACTGCTTCCACTGATACGGGGTGACGCAGAAGAGATTAACGACGCCATCTACGCGGAGGTCAGCCATCATGCCGCATACGAACCGATGCGCTGCGTGCGAACGAGGCGGTGGAAATATATCCGCCGGTTTGACGACCGAGGCAAGGTCAATCTCCCCAACTGCGATGACAGCCCCTCCAAGCGCCTTTGGTATGAGAACGGATGGACAGAGCAGCCTTGCCCGCCCGAAGCTCTGCACGATCTGGTCTTCGACCCTCACGAGGTCTGCAATATCATCGGCCGTCCCGACTTGGCAGAAGTCGCCGACGCAATGCGCCACCGACTGGATGAATGGATGCGGGCAACAAACGACCCGCTCCTTAACGGGCCCATTCCTCTTCCCGAGCGCGGCGTTCTCACCGATGCCGCCGACTACTCCCCTCTTGGTGGGTGGCCGGAGAATGTGCATCGTTGAGCAGATCGCCAATATACCATGCAGGGAGAGACGAGCCGCAATGAATGAAGTTGAGTCCCGCGTGCCTGCCCCGTTACTCTTCAAGCCCGACCTCACAGTAGCAACAAGGCGGTGGGAGGCTTACTTCGCGGGTGAGGTGATCGACCGGCCGCTGGTGTGCGTTACCGCGCCCATCGAGGGGAAACAGGCCGTTCCGCTCAGCACTTACGCCCAGCGCGCTCACGGTGACTTGGATGATGCCATCGACCGCGCGCTCATCAATGCCGAAGCAACTTGGTGCGGGGGTGAAGTGATGCCTGCCTTCTGGTTGAGCTTCGGCTGTGACGAGATCGCCGCGTTTTGTGGATCGGAGCTTGTGTGGGGCGGAAATTCCGGTAATACAACCTGGTCAAAGTCCTTTGTAAATGACTGGGCGGAGTGCCTCCCTCTGCGGTTGCAGGAAGACCACCCGCTGTGGCAGCGAATGTTGTCCTTCTACCGCAAGGCGGCAGACCGTCTCGAAGGGAAGATGCTTCTCAAGCCGCTGGATCTCCACACAAACATGGACCTGCTTGCGGCAGTTCGTAACCCGCAGCGACTGTGCATGGACATGATCGATCAGCCGGAGATGATTGACCGCGCCATGAACGGCGCTCGGGCCATCTTTCGGGAGGTTTGGGAAGCCATTGCCGCCGCAGGCAGGATGGATGAGTTGGGCGACTATCACGACTTCTACTCCAGGGAAGGCGCGGCGTGCCTGCAATGTGACTTTAGTTGCATGATGAGCCCGGAGATGTTCCGACGATGGGTGTTGCCCGCGCTGGAGGCGGAAGCCTCCGTCGTGCAACACGCTCTGTATCACTGGGACGGTCCCGGCGCCCTCGCGCACACCAACGATCTGCTCGCGGCACGTGGTTTGCATACCCTTTCCTACGTTCCCGGAGCGGGGCACGGCGAGCACATCGACCATCTCGATCTGATGAAGCGCGTCCAGGCGGGCGGAAAGTCTGTCAGCGTCGCGGGAACGCCGGAGCAGTTGAAGCTCATGCACCGCGAGTTGCGACCAGAGAAGGCTATGTACTGGACCCACACGAAGACGATTAAGGAAGGGGAAGAGCTGCTGAGGTGGTTCGTGAGGAATACGTGATAGGACAGGGCATATATTACAAAAGTTTCCCAAAGCTGAAAATCCCAGCAGTTTTTGGACACCTGAGCAGTGGGAGATGACTTCTGCTCCTTGAGCATTGGTGCTAGATTTGCTTTTCCCTCGTAGATTTGTTATCTACAGGAGGTAGTTGTGGCATTCCAACCCCTTCAACATAGCAAACATCGAGGCAATCGTCATGGCAAAAGACACAGCATCCCCCAAGATTCGGTTCGTGGTAGACGTAGCGGAAGTGACTCCGACCCCTCAGGCTTCGGCCTTGATCGTGCAACGGCTCCTGGAGCAACT
>Ga0210051_1000442_pt1 | contig 38494 bp, 29 predicted proteins | sample CryGey092014_all_FD_185464 | JGI IMG/M metagenome (GOLD analysis project Ga0210051, IMG submission 185464) | Groundwater microbial communities from aquifer - Crystal Geyser CG23_combo_of_CG06-09_8/20/14_all (SPAdes) (version 2) | ecosystem: Environmental > Aquatic > Deep subsurface > Groundwater...
AAAGCTCAAACGAGAGAGGTGTCAGGTGTCACGTGTCAGGTGTCAGGCGTTGGTGCAGGAGAAGCAGTTCATGAAGACACTCTGGAAAAGGAGACCAGAGTCAGTGAACAGATTCCTCCCGCCGAACCCGCAGTCGTAGCAGAACCACCTCAAGATCCCACGCCCACCACGGATGCTCCTGTGTTCGACCCCGCCGCGATCAAGCGGCTGCGCGCGACACTTGGCAAGCAAACAGACGCCCTGCTGCCTGCGCTCATGGACAGTTTCCACTAAGATGCCGAACGGCTGTTGGCTTTGGCCCGGCAGGCATTGCAGGATGGCAATACCAGCGAACTACGAAGAGCGGCGCACACGCTCAAGTCCAATGCCGCCAGTTTCGGCCTGAGGGCCCTCTCGTCCGCAGCACGAGAACTTGAGCACGTCGCAGCCCAGGGAATCATCGAGGGTTCCGACGAGTTGCTCAGACAAATGGAAGCGAGATACGAAGAGGCGAAGAAGCCTCTGGAAGCGGCTCGTGGGGAGATTTGAGCGGGCAAGGCCCTGACCTGTCGTGGTTGAATTTCGGTCCAGACGGTAGTCCGACAGATTGCATCACATGTTGTATTGAGGTAAGAGATGGCGGAGAGCAAAGGAACAATCCTCGTCGTTGACGACGAGCGACAGAATCAAACATTGCTCTCTACATGCTTGAGCGAAGTGGGCTATTCGGTCCAGACTGCTGGGGACGGAAAGCAGGCGTTGACATTGCTGCAGGGCCAGAGCTTCGATGCAGTGTTATTGGATTTGGTCATGCCGGTGATGGACGGTTTTCAGGTCTTGGAGCGGATGAAGGAGGACGATGCCCTCCGGCACATCCCTGTGATAGTCGTGTCCGCCCTGGACGAAATGGAGAGCGTCGTCCGCTGCATCAATATGGGCGCGATGGATCATGTGCCGAAACCGTTCGACCCGGTTTTCCTCAATGCAAGGATCGGCGCGTCTGTTGAGAAGAAGAAGGCACACGACCGGGAAGCACTTCTGTTTGCCCAGTTGCAGGAGCACTACCGGAAGCTGCAGGAATTGGAGAAGCTACGGGACGACCTGACGAACATGATTGTGCATGACCTGCGCACTCCTCTGACATCGCTGCTCAGTGGTTTGCTGACGATGCAGGACATGGGTGAGATGGCCGAAAACCAACAGGAAACACTCAGCATCTCCATTCGAGGTGGGAAGACTCTTTTGGGGATGATCACCGATTTGCTGGACATCAGCAAAATGGAGGACGGCTCCTTGCATCTCGAATACAAGGAGTTGCCCCCAGGTGAGATTCTCGGAAGCGCGGTCGGGCAGGTAGCTCACCTGGCCCAGAAACGAAATGTCACTCTTCTGACTGACCTCGCTACTGAGCTTCCCACTTTCCCGGGAGATGAGGACAAGCTGGTGCGCGCGCTCGTGAACCTCGCCGGCAATGCCATCAAATTCACACGGCCCGGGGGCACGGTGAAGATGTCCGCTCGGATCGCCCCACGCGACCGTCTCGACCCTGAGGCGTCAGCAGTGTTGTTCTCTGTCTCCGACACCGGCGAGGGCATTCCGAGCGAATACATAGACCGAATATTCGAGAAGTTCGGCCAGGTCGAGAGTCGCACGGCAGGGCGAAAATTGTCGACCGGCCTGGGGCTCACGTTCTGTAAATTGGCTGTTGAAGCGCACGGCGGAAGTATCCGGGTGGAGACCAAGCTTGGTGAGGGCAGCGACTTTTCGTTCACTATCCCACGTGAACGAACTGACATAGCAGTTGGAGGAGGTAAGTCTCATGCCACAGACTGTCCTATTGGTGGATGACGACACAGACCTACACGTCTTGGTGAAAAACACCTTAGCCCGACATGGATATGTCGTCGCCGAAGCATACGATGGGGCAGAAGCCCTGTCCATGCTGTCGCGTGTCAAGCCGGACATCCTGCTTGTAGACCTCACCATGCCGGGCATGGACGGATGGACTTTCATCCGGGAGTATCGTTCACTCACTCATGCCAACACTCCTGTTGTCGTCCTGACGGCACGGACAGGGTTCTTGGACAAAACAGTAATGTCGAAGCTGAATGACGTGGATGCTTACCTCACAAAGCCTTTTGAGCCTAAAGAGCTGCGTATGATTGTTCAGGAACTGCTGGCCAGAAGAGGTGTGAAATGACCCCGAGTGATCACGGAACAATCCTTGTCGTGGATGACGAAATGCTCAATCGGATGCTGCTCTCCACTAACCTCAAGGAGGCAGGCTACGAGGTCGAGACAGCGGAGGACGGAATGCAGGCAATGGCAATGCTGCATGCCCAACCGTTCGATGTGGTGCTCCTCGACTTGATAATGCCCGGTGTGGATGGCTACTAGGTATTGGAGCGCATCAAAGCCGATCCTGATTTGCGTCACATACCGGTCATCATTGTCTCTTCGGTGGAAGAGATGGACAGTGTCGCGCGCTGCATCGAGATGGGGGCGACGGATCATCTACCCAAGCCCTTTGAACCGGTGTTGCTCCACGCCCGGATCAATGCCTCCCTGGCAACCAAACGACTGCACGAACAGCAAGAGCTTTCGCATAAACAAATGGAGGAATATAGCCGTCAACTGGAGAGCCGTGTATTGGAGCAGACCAAACAACTCCGCGAGAGCTACGAGTCCCTTCGCCGGACCCAGGAGGAAACCGTCTTCGCCCTGTCATCGCTGGTCGAGATACGTGACCCTTATACTGCGGGACACCAAAAGCATGTGAGCCAGCTTGCCTGTGCCATAGCGAGCGAGATGGGACTTCCCGAAAACCAGATTGAAGGAATCCGAGTGGCAGGAATTCTGCACGACATCGGAAAAGTCTGCGTCCCCGCCGAGATCCTCAGCAAGCCCGGCCGCATCAGCGAGATTGAGTTTGCGGTAATATCAACTCATCCTCAGGTTGGCTACGACATCCTGAAGACTGTAGAATTTCCCTGGCCGATAGCTCAGATTGTATTCCAGCATCACGAAAAGCTGGATGGCACCGGCTACCCCATCGGGGCGTCAAGCGACAAAATCTTGCTGGAAGCGAAGATTCTTTCGGTGGCCGACGTGGTGGAGGCGATTGCCTATCACCGGCCCTATCGGCCTGCATTGGGTACCGCGACGGCCATGGAAGAGGTCTCAAAGAAGAGTGGAGTCCATTTTCAACCTGAAGCGGTAGCGGCTTGCATGGCCGTTTTCCAGGAAAAGGATTTTGTATTTGAATAGGGAGCGACTCATGCGCATACTGATCGCCGAAGACAGCTCTGTTCAGCGGCAAATCCTGACGAGTGTTCTGGAAGAGTGGGGATACGAGGTAGTGAGCGCTGAGGATGGCAATGAGGCGTGGAACCTTCTCCGGAACGGGAACGCACCACAATTGGCTCTCCTCGACTGGATCATGCCGGAAATGGACGGCACGGAAGTTTGTCAGAAAGTTCGCGAACGAGGGAACGAACCCTATACCTATCTGATCCTGTTGACCTCTCTGGATGAGAAGACAAACACGGTCAAAGGGTTGGATGCCGGTGCCGACGATTATCTCACCAAGCCCTTTGATCCCCACGAGCTGAGAGCGCGCCTGCGCGTCGGAGAGCGAATGCTGGAAATCCAGCGCGAACTGATCACGGCGCGAGAGGAGTTACGACTCCAGGCAACCCAGGATGCCTTGACTGGGATGTTGAATCGCCGACTCGTGTTAGACATCCTGGAAAGAGAGCTCACGCGCGGCCAGCGCCTGGAACTGCCTTTGGCGGTTCTCATGATTGACATTGACCATTTCAAGGCGGTCAACGATGCCTACGGTCACCAGGCGGGAGACGCGGTACTGAAAGAGGTCGCGGCGAGGGTGTCCACCACGGTGCGACCCTATGATTCGGTGGGTCGGTACGGAGGAGAGGAATTTCTAGTGATCCTCCCCGGTTGCGACGAGCCCCGTGCGCAGATCGTTGCCGAGCGGTTGTGTTGCGTGGTGAGTCGCGAAGTGGTCCATACATCTGCCGCAGAGATCTCCGTCACCCTTAGCCTCGGTCTCGCCCTCAGCGCGCAGGGCGAAACCAGTGAGCGACTTGTGCATGCCGCTGACAGGGCCTTATACGAGGCAAAGCGCAACGGACGCAACCGAGTCGTAGTCTCGCAGTCTTCCCGGTAGCGGGCCTCGCCCCGGTATCGTGATAAATTGGAACTCCAACCTACCCATCTCGGAAAGGGCGATTTAGATTGCTACAACCAAACTTGAGGGACGACCAACTACAGCAGTTGCATGAGGAACTGAACCGGACAGCCTTCCAATTGCTGGCGGTCAACCAGGCGATGAAAATGTTGGGCTCGGTGACCCAGTTGCAGCAGACGCTGGAACTGACGGTAGACATGTTCATCGAGATGACGCGTGCGTTGTATGGGTGCGTCATGCTCGCGCAGCGCGGCAGCGAGTTCACGGTGAAGGCGGCGAAGGGCGGTGACGCGGCGGCGCTCCTCGACCGGCGCATCTCATTGCCGCCGAAGGCTCTGCAATGGTTCAAAGCGGGGCGTAAACCGGTCATCGTCAGTGGGGAGACAGCCAACCTCCCCGATCACGTCCGCGAAGCCGTCAGCCGCACTCCGCTCCCCTTCGCCCTCTGGGTCCCGCTGATGGTGGCAGATCGCATCGTCGGGTTCGTCGTCCTCAGCGAGAAGTTCCGCGGCGCTCCTTTCACTGGCGAGGAGTTGGACGTACTCGCCACACTGGCGGCGCAAACGGCCATCGCCATCGAGAATGCGAAACTCGTTCAGCGGCTCAAGGGCAAAGTCCAGCTCGCCAATCAGGAACTGCGCCAGGCGAACCGCGCGCTGTCCCTGGAAATGGCGAAGCTCCAGGCGATTGTGGAAGGTATGGCGGACGGTCTCTTCGTCACTGACGCGAACAACCGGATCACCTTCGTGAATCCCGCCGTGCGGGACTATTTGGGATGGGGAGACAGCGCTGTCGAGGGAATGAGCCTCCAGGAGTGTGCTCCCACGGAGACGCTCACGGAGGTAGTAAACGAGGTCGCAACCGGTGACACGGATCAGTCGGAACGCGAGCTGATCATCACCGAGCCGTTGCGTCGCGTCTACGCCGCGCGGGCCGCCGCGCTGCGCGACCAGAAGAAGAGACTCCAGGGCGTCGTGGCCGTTCTCAGTGACATCACCGCTCTCAAAGAGCTGGCCGACATGAAGGCCGACTTCGTGTCGTTCATTGTCCACGAGCTGCGCACGCCGCTCACCTCGATTCAGGGCTTCATCAGCACGCTCAGCAACTGCCCGCCCGGTTCCTTTGACGACGAGACGGTCAGCGAATTCTACGAGATCATTCACAGCGAGTGCGTGCGACTGCTCGGCATGATCAATGAGTTGCTGGACGTCTCGCGACTCGAAGCGGGACGGCCGCTGCCGGTTTCCATTGCGGAGGTGGATGTGCCCCCTCTCGTTGCCGACATTGTGAAGATGCAGGAATACTACACGACGGGCAGGCACTTTCTCGTCACCGAGATCCCCGATGACCTGCCAACTGTGCAAGCCGACAAAGATCGAGTCATTCAGATTTTGACCAACCTCCTCAGCAATGCGATTAAGTACTCGCCTAACGGTGGCCAGGTGACCACGCGCGTGGTTGCGGACGACGGTCAGATCATCATCAGCGTCAGCGATGAGGGATTGGGCATGAAGCCGGAAGACGTGTCCCGGCTCTTCACCCGTTACCATCGTGTGATTACCGAAGACACGGCGCGCATTCGTGGAACGGGGCTGGGGCTATTTCTAACCAGCCAGTTGGTCGAGTTGCAGAACGGGCGTATCTGGTGCGAGAGCGAATATGGCAAGGGCTCGACGTTCTTCTTCTCACTGCCCCGACAACGCCTCGATCCCGCCGAAGCGCCTCCCGGACCGTGATCCTGTGGTCAGCCCAACATCATCGATCCGTTCGTCACGCGGCGCACTACCCCCAACCCGGACAGAACGCGCAGATAGGAGGTCAACAAGATAACAGGAAAGGAACGCGTCGAAGCTGTGTTTGCAGGCCGAATGCCCGACCGGCCACCCATCTGGGAGCAGGGATTCGCCAGCCAGCCCGCATCGGAGATATTGGGAAGACCCGCGCACACGGGCGGCGGTCGCTTCCGCTTCGACGGTGTGCGGGCAGCCGAGCGTGGTCCGGGCGCGGCGGAGGATTTCCAGCGTCAGGCGTGGAGGGATCAGATCGACCTCGCCGGCGCGCTGGATTGGGACCTCGTTTCCTTGGGATGGGGAATGTCCGCCAAACCCAGCAGGTGGATCGACGACCGCACCTTCTTGGTGGGCGAACAGGAGCAGGGAAAGGCGTGGGCGGTGTATCGCTTTGATGAATCTTCCGACACGCTTCAGGAAATCGCCCATTACCTGGACAACGCTGACATATCCGAGTTTGAGGAGTACGTGCAGCAGGCCGAATGCGCGGCTCAGGATCGTCCCTCGTCAGATGAAATCCACCCGGTTCCCCCGCAATTCGCAGCATTGGTTCCACCCGACGCCATGCTTGCGACCGGCGGCTGTATGCTGGCGATCCCCTACCGACCCCCTCGCTGGTTGGAGGTGCTGCACGAGCGCCATGATCTCATCGAGCGACTACTGGATTTGCAGGTTGAGAGCGCCCGCGTCACCGCTGCGGCCGCCGCGCGGCAGGGAGCGCGGTTCGTTAACGGGGGAGGAGACTTCTGCTACAACAGCGGCCCGATGTATTCCCCGAGGATCTTCCACGACCTGATGCTGCCGCGGTTGCAGGAGATCGTGCGAGTCTGCAACGAACACAATCTCTGGTACGTGTGGCGCACCGACGGCTGGACGTGGCCCGTCGCCGACGACCTCTTCCACACCTCCGGCGTGCACGGATACGGAGAGATCGACGCCCAGGCGGGAATGGACCTCGCGGAACTGCGCCAGCATTTCCCCAACCTTGTCCTTGTCGGCGGCATCGACTGCGGCCAGCTCCTGCAGAATGGGACCCCCGAACAGATCGCCGCCGCGACTCGCAGTGCCATCGAGATCGCCGGGCCGCGCTATATCGTCGGCAGCTCCAACGTCATCCACTCCGGCATCCCGGCGGAGAACTACATGGCGATGTGGAAGGTGGCGGTTGACGCATCATCACAATATTGTTATGCTGAGGCGCGACGATGAGTTGGACAGTTGAGTTCTATGAGGATGCTTCGGGACGCTCTCCGGTGCAGGAATTCCTGGGATCACTCACCAAGAAGCAACGGGCGAAGGTGATGCGTAACATGGGCTTGCTGGAAAAGTTTGGTGTCCACTTGGGCATGCCGTATGCGCGTCAACTGACTGGCTACAGCAAGCTATGGGAACTGCGGGTTGATGCAGGCACCAACGACCATCGCGTCTTCTACTTCGCCTTTACGGGAAGGCGATTCGTCATGTTGCACGCCATCCGGAAACAGACTCGGAAGACGCCTTCACAGGATCTGCGAACAGCCATGGCGAGAATGAATGAGTACTTGAGCAGGAAGGAGGATGAATGATGCTGCTACAAGAATATTTTGAGCAACAGATGAAAGATCCGGAGTTCGCGCAAGCATACGACGAACTGGAACCCGAGTTCCGGCTTGCTGAGCAACTTATTGCCTTGAGACTAAAACGCGGACTTACGCAGGAGCAACTGGCGGAGAAGGTGGGGACGAAACAGTCCAGCATTTCCCGCCTTGAGTCCGCCTCGTCTTTGCCGTCGCTTTCAATGGTGCGGAAAGTCGCCACGGCCTTGGATGCCCAACTGGAAATCAGTCTGCGCCCGACCAAGGTAAGTCATCGGCAGAAGGCGCATGCCGGTGTGTGATGTCTCTTTTCGGCGACTATTGAGTGCCACTTCTCTCGCGTATCTCACTTGAGACTGCGCGACTGGCGCACAGGTAAGTGGTGAATTCCATGATCCGCTTTGACATTGAACAGGAACCACCGCAATGACCCTCGCCTCTTGGGAAGCACTGGTATCAGCGGCGCGGGCAGATTCGGCAGGACCGCAACGCTCCGTCTGCGAGGTTGTCGAACCGCTGTACTCCAACGCCCCACGTGCCCCATTACCCAATTACCCCCCGAGGGATCGGGGTTGGAGTTCATCCCGATATCATCGGGGCTTCGCTTCAACAATTACCCAGTGAAGGGAACCGACCATGACCAACCGTGAACGCCTGAAGGCCATCATCCATTTCGAGAAACCCGACTACGTCCCCATCTTCGGTTTTCCGGGAGCGGGGGGGATGAGCCAGCCGCCACTGCCATCCATCCGTGAGCGGTTGGTTGAGCAGGGGATGCCGGAGTGGGTGGGCGCCGGGTCGGCCCCGTTCCAGAAGTCGGTCGATGATTCCTGGGAACGATACTGGGGCGTGATCGGGCCGGTTTACCCGCCCGTCAGCATGGCGAAGGAAGCGCCGGGGATCCGATGTGAGCGACGGGTGGAGGGAGACTTCGAGGTCTTCGAGTATGAAACCGGCGCACGGACGCGGCAAACGCTTGACAATGACAGAACCTACATCATGCCGGAGTTCCAGTCGTATCACGTGCGCGACCGCAAGAGCTGGGAGTTTTACCGCGAGTGGGTCGCGCCGCGCGGGGTGAAGCCGGCGCGAGAGATCGAGGTGTTGCTCGAAACGTTTGACCCCGGCGATCGGCTGGTGGCCATCGGCGTGGGGGGGACCTGGGGCAGTGTACGAAGCCTGATGGGCACCGAGGCCGCATCGACACTTCTCTATGACGATCCGGCGTTGGCCCGCGAGATCATCGACACGCATCAGCGGGATTTCGAGACCTATACGGTCCCGCTCATCGAGCGCCTTCGTCCGGATGTGCTGGGGGCGTGGGAGGACTGCTGCTACAACCACGGGATGTTGATTTCTCCAAAGCACTTTGACGAGTTCTGCGGAGCGTTCTACCGGCGCGTCTGCGAGGTCGCCCGCGATTGCGGGGTGGACTGGGTTGCCCTCGATAGCGATGGCAACATCATGGAGTTTGCGGAGGTCGTGTACGCCTATGGCGTCCATACCGTCTTTCCCTCCGAACCAAAGGGGCATAACGATCTGTTTGCCCTCCGGGAGGAACTGCCCAACTCCATCCTCATGGGATGGTTGGAGAAGGAGACAGTCAACGAAGGCAACGGGCACTTGATCCACGACGAGATCGTGTCCAAAGTCCCTCCGCTGCTGGAGCAGGGAGGTTACTTCCCGAATCTGGAACATGCTCTCCAGCCGATGGCTACCTTTGAGAACGTCTGCAGGTTCATGACGCTGCTGCACGAAGTGACCGGGAACCCGGAGGGAGAATTCCCGCGCATCCATTGAGGAGAACTCATATTTGGTCTTATGGCTGGTAGAAGACTTCACTCACAGAGTAACCGTAGTGGACGCGGTTGATGGTGCGCGCGAGTTGGTCGGATAGAGAACGGATCTTCAGGAAAGGCAAGTTCCTGAACAGATTCGTTTGCGGGATGCTATCGGTGACAATGACTTCCTTCAGGCCGCAGTCACGGTGCAGTTCGGTAAGACGCTCATAGGCCCTGCCGATGCAGAGGTTGTGGGACGCCCCCAGGTAAACTTCCTCGATCCCCTTCTCTGTTATCAGCTTTCGGACGAGCGCCGCCGTAGTCCCGCCGCCGCTGATCATGTCGTCCAGCACGATGGCGACTCTCTTGCCAGCGAAGTCGCCGATGATCTCGGAGATCTCAACCTCCTCCGGCTTGGGTCGGTGCTTGGCCGCGATGGCGCACTTGAGGTCCAGAGCGCGCCCGAAGTGAGTGACGAACTTCGACGCGCCCGCGTCGGGCGCTACAACGATCACGTCGTCACGTCCCTTGAAGCGCTCAAACTCGTGAATGAACAGCGTCAGCGACTCCAGCGTTGTCACGGGAATGGGCCCGTAGAAACCTCGAATCTGACCGCAGTGCGGGTCCCACACGATCTGCCGCGTGATACCCGCGGCGATGGCGAGGTCGGCCATCAATCGGGCCGTTGTCGCCTCACGCGTGAACTTGGTGGGTTTGTCCTGCCGCGCATACGCCAGATACGGAAGCACGCCTGTGATGTGCTGCGCCCCGTTCTCCCGAAAAGCTCTTGCTGCGATGAGAAAAGCAATATAGTTCTGGTCCACGGTGAGGTCGGAGGTTGGGTCAAGCAGGGATTGGAACAGGAAGACATCGGCTCCTCCCACGTGGATGTCCAGCCGAACGCAGGTCTCGCCGTCGGAAAAGCGACGATCGATGTTCTCGATGAAGAGGATGTCGGAGGTAACCTGTTCACCATTCGACAGTTCTCGATATCTCGCCACCACTTCCCGCGCGAGTCGCGTACCCGAGCAACAACTGGCGATGAGCAGCCGCCCTCTCTCGGACTCCATCTCCTCCGCCCGCATCTGCGCGAGTTTCCGGGGCGTGAGGAAGTCGTTCATGGCGGCGACAGAACCCTGTGGCATCGTCTCGGAATCCTCCGGTCCAGTGGTGAGTGTTGGCGAGGCGAGCTATCGACCAGTTGCCCGTCGGCATTTCCCCACAGCCCTCGCCATGGCCACAATGTGTTCCGCATTCGTGCCACAGCAGCCACCGACGATGGCGATACCGAGGTCTTTCATGCGGACAGCAAAGGCGGCGAGGTCAGCCGGGGAGAGGGGGAACACCGACTGGTTGTCGATGAGCTGTGGCATCCCCGCGTTGGGTTTGGCAAGGAGCTTCGTTTCCGGGCTTGCGTCCCGCATCTTCAGGATGACGGGTTCCACGACTTCTGGACCGATGCTGCAATTCGCCCCCACGACTGCTGCGCCTGCGTCTGTCAGCCGCTGAACGGCGAGTTCGGGAGTGACTCCCATCATGGTTCTGCCTCCCTGCTCGAAGGTCATGCTCGCGATGACGGGTACGCGGGCGACCGACCGGGCCGCTTCCACGGCGATGGCTGCCTCCTCGATGGCGGCGAAGCTCTCACAGACCAGCGCGTCCACTCCGGCATCTACCAGGGCAGTGGCCTGCGCGAGGAATGCGTCTCGCGCCTCTTCGTGCGTGAGGTCTCCGTACGGGTCGAGCATGTCGCCCGTCGGGCCGATGGCGCCAACCACGTAACAGTCGGAGCGCCCAGCTGCCGCCAATCCCTCGCGTGCCAGTTGCACGGCAAGTTTGTTCACTTCGGCGACCCGGTCCGCGAGCACGTGGCTCCGCAAAACAATTCGGTTGCCGCCGAAGGTGTTTGTGTAGACAATGTCGGAACCTGCCTCCGCATACCGTTGCGCCAGGCGACGAATGGCATCGGAGTTATCGAAGTTCCATAGCTCCGGGTACTCCCCCGCGTCCAGGCCTTCGGCCTGAAGCGCGGTTCCCGTTCCCCCGTCGGCGAGCAGCAGGTGACCCGCGGCCAGCGCCTCAGCGAGTGAGACTCTTATGGATGCGGACTCACGAGTCCGAGTTGATTCGTTAGACATGACAAAGCTCCCTCGATTGAAGTAATCAGGTTTCAGGAGAGAAGGTGACTTGCTGGCTGTCTGCGGCTTTACAGCCTCTTCGTCATCGCGATACCCGGCTACCCCGTCATCCTGTCATCACGCCGTCCCAAGTGGCGTCTTCACTCCGTTTCGCCGCCGCACTTCAGATTCCGCTACCGCAGTCCGTCCAGCTTCCCGCAGCGCGCCGCCATGAGGTACTCCATGCAGAACTCATCCTTGCCCAGAGTTACCTCCGTGGCGTAGATAAGGGCCATCATCACAGGATCGAGCGGGTCGATGATAACGGCATCTAAACCCGCGCCCATCGTCAGAACCATGAAAGCGCGGTTGACCCACTTCCTCTCCGGCAAGCCGAATGAGACGTTGCTCAGACCACAGACAGTCTGCACGTCAGGAAACTCCAACTTCATGCACCTGATGGTGTCAATCACCATGCTCCCATATCGCCCATCGGTGGACACCGGACAGACCAGAAAATCCAGGTAGATGTCGCCATCGGCTACTCCGGCACTCCTGAGCTGTTCGACGAGAATGCGCGCGTTCTTCATGCGCTCATCCACGTCTCGCGGCATCCCGCCATCGCCCATACAGAGAGCGATTACCTTGCACTCCGTCTTTTGGATGACAGGCAACAGGCTGTTCATCTTCTCCTGTTCGGCGGTGATGGAGTTAATCATCGGCTTCCCTTTGTGAACCTCAAGGGCAGCAAGCATCGCAGTGGCATTGGGGCTGTCGATGGCGCAGGGAAGGTCCACGACTTCCTGCACCTTCTGAATGACCCAGGGCAGCATCTCCGGTTCCTTCTCAATACCGACGGTCGCAGCATTGCAGTCGATGTAATGGGCTCCCGCGTTGGACTGCTTCTGCGCGAGGTTCTGGATGAAGGCAACATCCCGGTTCTCGATGGCCGGCCGAATAGCCTTTCGTGTGCTGTTAATCAGCTCCCCAACAATCAGCATTGTCTAAAATCCTTTCCGTTTCCCGGATTAAGAGACTATATGCTATCGCAATCCGTGACGGTAATCAAGGTTCGCGGCAGGTTGGAAAGAAAGCGGGCTGGAGCGAAGATCGTCCGTGCAATTCGTCGCGCCGACGGTTGTTCTCCCGCTCAGGGCGTTGGTTGCAGTTCATTCGTTTGTGTCAGCCCCGACCGAATGAGCAAGTGTTCGATGGCTGCGTGCCATCGGACAGTCATCAGATGAATGCCTGAGACCCCTGACATGGAGCGCAGGGACTCAACCGTTTCCGCTGCCACCTCGATTCCTTCCATCTCGGCATTCTTCGCGTTCTTCATTCGGTTGATGAGGGCGTCGGGGACCCTAATCCCAGGAATGTTGTCGCGGATGAACTCCAGGGGGCGGTGTGACTTGACCGGCATGATGCCCCCGAGAATGTGCAGTTCCTTGTCAAGTCCCTGTTCGCACACCAACTCCATGAAACGTTCCATTCTATCGGTGTCGAAAATGCACTGGGTCTGGATGAACTGGGCCCCGGCCTGCTGCTTTTTATGCAAACGTCGCACGCGGACTTCCACCGGGTCGCTGAATGGATTCTCAGTCGCGCCGAGGAAAAATTTGGGTGTCACCAGTTCCGATCGGGAGGTCTCCCTGACCTCAACCCCCGAAGACAATCTCCCCGTTTGGCGAATCCTGTTGTAGACGTGCAGCAGTTGAATGGAGTCGAGGTCATAGACGGGTTTCGCTTCCGGGTCATCACCAAAGGTAACGAAATCGCCGGTCACACAGAACACGTTCCGTACCCCAAAGGCGCAGGCGGCCAGCAGGTCGGACTGCATCGCGATTCGGTTCCGGTCTCGACAGGCGACCTGGAAAACCGGCTCGAGTCCCTCGTCAATTACCACTTTGCAGGCGGCCAAACCAGACACTCGCACCCGTGCCGAGGCGTTATCTGTGACATTGACAGCGGCGACGGTGAGGCGGTGACGCTTCACTACCTCCAGTTGAGGGTAGATGGAGTCAAAAGAGGGGCCCCTGGGCGGCAGAAGCTCGACAGTCACCACGAAGTCTCCGCGTCGCAGGCGTGCTTCAAGAGCGCTACAGGATTCGTTGTTTTGCATGTGGGGTATGGGATGGACTCCGGACGTTGGAGTATCTGCTCCCTGAAGGGTATGGGATGGACGGAACACCAACGTGCCGTTGCGTCTCACGGTCGGAATAATGCTCCCAACGCGCCTAACGGGCGCAAGTGACGCCGCGCAGGCGACTTGCCGCGCGGCGCTACGCCTGAGGCTGGGAACATCGGCAGGGAGAGCTTTCCATCCATCGGGTGGCCATCGAGGTCGATTGTTCCTTTGGCGATGCTCTCCCAGGACGAAGTTCCCCATAACCTCCAATCCACCGGAGGCTGAATCAGGTCCAACTTTTTGTCGAAGCCACGCCCGAGTTTGTGGGCGCGGTCATACGCCCGAATCCATGCGCACGGCATGCCGGGATCAACTTCGCACATCCCGTTGACGGTCCCTCCGCATGGGCCGTTGCGCAACTGCTTGGGGCACCGCATGACACATGCCAGCCCGGTTGAACGCACGATGCACTGTCCGCACATGGAGCAGTCGAAGAGCGATACTTTGATGAGGCGCTCCAGCGATGTGAAAGCTCGCGACAAAAAACTCTTCTTCTTGGAGTAGTCGAACATCTAACTTCCCCTTTACCTCGACCAGGTTTACGGACGCTGCCTCCCAGCATTCTCAACAGCAACTCTTCTCTGAGCTTTTCTGCTGACTGTAGTAATGGCCCACCGTCGAGAGCGCGTCAATACGTGGTAGTCCGTGCGTCCCTGACGCACAGCGATTCTGCACCTGTTTGGGCGGTGATTGTCATATTCCCCGACAGTTGTCCCCATCCGTGACAGCGGCCTCTTGCACAGCCCGAGATGCCATCTGGCAGATTTTGTGCAAGTCGTATAACACCAACACTTCACAGGTCTGTAAATTTTCTGTTAGAGTGGTGCTTGTCCCGGTGCCGGGAACTGTGGGCAAGCTATTTTGTTGTCTGCGGCCTTGGAGGAATCCGATTGCGAAGGGCGACAGGATGTCGGAAAGCATTAGTTCAGTTCAGGAGATCGGCACAGACGAGCTCCCGGTGATCGAGCCGGATCCTTCGTTCATGAAACAGATGCTGGAAATGGGCAGCCCGCAGATCTCGCCCTGTTTTCAGTGCCTCAAGTGTTCGAGCGGGTGTCCGCTGGGTTTTGCCATGGATCATCTGCCTCATCAGATTATCCGCATGGTGCAGATGGGGCTTAAGCACGAAGTGCTCGCGAGTTCCGCCATCTGGCTCTGCGCTTCCTGTGAGACTTGCGTAACACGCTGCCCTAACGGAGTGGAACTCCCCCGCGTGATGGACGCTCTGCGGCAGATTGCCGTCCGAGAAGGGGTCAGGCCCGCGGAAGAGGAGATCGCTAAGTTCCATGATTCCTTCATGGACGAGATCCGTTGTTCGGGGCGCGTCCACGAAATGAGCCTCATCGGCCGCTATAAGCGACGTACACGTCAATGGTTCCAGGACGCGGGACTCGGTGCGAGGATGTTTCTTCGTGGACGGCTCGGCTTCCTCCCGGAGAAAGTAAAGGATCGAGACAAGGTGAGATCTATTCTGCGCAAGGGAGGCGCACGTTGACTTTTCAGGCAGGGGCTTGCCATGGCGACGGAGCAGCAGATGAAGGCATGAACCGAGAGCTATCATACTACCCGGGGTGTTCACTGCACGGCAGCGCGCGCGAATACGACCATTCGACCCGCGCCCTTTGCGAGATGCTCGACATTCACCTGCAGGAGTTGGATGACTGGAGTTGTTGCGGCGCCAGCTCCGCCCACGCCTTCGATCGCGACGCCAGTGTCATGCTGCCCGCGCGCAATCTGGCCATTGCGGCGCAACAAGGGAAAGACGTATTGATCCCCTGTGCCGCGTGTTACGGTCGGACGAAGGCGGCCCAGAAGAGCCTCGCGGAGGATGCTGGACTGCAACACAAATATGCGGAACAGTTTGGATCAAATGTACCGGTAAGTGTGCCGCTGCTCAACTTGCCTGAGCTATTGTCGGACCCGGATATGGTTGAGGCGCTCAAGCAGCGCGTCCGCAAGCCGCTGACCGGATTGAGAGCGGTCTGCTACTACGGCTGTCTGCTGATGCGTCCTCCCAGCGTTACCCAAGTGGAGAACTATGAAACGCCTGAGACGATGGAGCGGGTTTTCGCTGCCCTTGGGGGGACGCCGGTTCCGTGGTCCTACAAGACCGAGTGCTGCGGAGGGGGGCTGGTGTTGGGCCGTCCCGACATCGTGAACAAGCTGGTTGACACGCTCTGCCTTCAGGCGGAGGAAGCTGGAGCCGAGGCCTTCATCACAGCCTGCCCCATGTGTCAGGGGAACCTGGACATGCGCCAGAAGGACGCCGCCGCGGCATTCGGACGGGATTACAGTCTACCCGTATTCTATATTTCAGAACTGGCCGCGCTGGCCCTCGGCTATGCAAGAAGCAACGGTTGGTGGCGCAAGCACCTGGTGAATCCCCGTCCCCTCCTCCGGGAAAAGGGACTGCAGTAACGTAAGGGATTGTGGCGATGGATAACGGCAACAACGGCAATGCACAAAAGACAGGAGCGGTTCTCGTTGTCGGCGCAGGCATCGGTGGTATGCAGGCATCGCTTGACCTCGCCGAGGCCGGATTCAGAGTTTATCTGGCCGAGAAGCGAAGCGCCATCGGCGGACGCATGGCGCAGTTGGACAAGACCTTCCCGACCAACGACTGTGCCATGTGCACCATCTCGCCCAAGCTGGTTGAGACCGGGCGCCATCGCAATATCGAGTTGCTGGTCGATACCGAAGTGCAATCCGTGACAGGACAAGCGGGGAACTTCACTGTCCAACTGAAGACCCGTCCACGCTATATCGATGTGGAGAAGTGCACCGGCTGCGGCGACTGCGCTTCCGTCTGCCCGGTCTTCATCACCGACGGATTCAACGAAGGGTTGATTCAGCAACGAGCCGCCCACAAGCTTTACCCTCAGGCCGTCCCCAATGCTTTCGCCATCGAGAAGCGAGGCATCGCTCCCTGCCGCGACGCCTGCCCGGCCGGGCAACGCGCTCAGGGATACATTGCCCTCGTGCGTGAAGGACGTTACGCAGACGCTCTACGCGTCATCAAGGAAGACAATCCCTTCCCTGCTATCTGCGGGCGCATCTGCAATCACCGGTGTGAAGATGCCTGCAACCGTGGAAAGCTGGACGACCCCGTCAACATCCACTCACTCAAGCGCTTTGTCACCGATATGGTATATGCACAGCCCCGCGTGATTCCGCAGAAGCTAGAGCGGAAATACGATGAGAAGATCGCGGTCATCGGCGCAGGTCCGTGCGGGCTCACGGCGGCGCAAGACCTCTGCTTGCAGGGGTACGATGTCACAGTCTTTGAGTCCCTTCCCGTCGCTGGCGGCATGCTGCGAGTCGGCGTTCCCGAATTCCGACTTCCTTCGGAACTGGTTGCCCGTGAGGTTCAGGACATCCTCGACCTCGGGGTGACGCTGCATCTCAACACACGTGTTGACAACTTGGAAGACCTGTTCGCGCAGGGATTCAAGGCGGTATTGATCGCCGTGGGCGCACATGAAGGACGCAAGCTTCCCATCGAGGGAGCTGATCTCGAGGGAGTGCTCCTCAATACCACCTTCCTGAAAGACGTCCGCCTGGGTAGCCCGCCAGATATCACCGGTAAGCGAGTGGTGGTTCTCGGTGGCGGCAACGTAGCCGTCGACGTTGCGCGCACGGCGGTGCGACTGGGGGCGTCCGAAGTGCACATGGCCTGCCTGGAGAGCGGCGAGAAAATGCCGGCCCACCCCAGGGAAATTCAGGCGTGTGAATTTGAGGGCATTCGCATTCACCCCAGTCGTTCGTTCAAACGGATCCTTCCGGACGGCGAAGGGCGCGTCAGTGGCATTGAGTGTGTGAACGTGACGCATATGGAATTCACGGCGGACGGTCGCCTGGACCTCGAGACCGAAGACGGATCGGAACACGTCCTCCCATGTGACAGCGTCATCTTTTCCATTGGGCAGAAAGCGGGACTGCAGTTCATCCCGGACAGCACAGGAGTCGCTACCACCCGCCAAGGCGCGATCGCGGTCAACCCCAATACTTTGGCGGCCACGCGACCGGGAGTCTTTGCCGCTGGAGACGCGGCGACTGGCACTTCCTTTGTTATTGAGGGAGTTGCCGCAGGGCATCGCTCGGCGGAATCCATTCACCGGTACCTGAGAGGCGAGGAACTGGAACCCGCGCCAAAGCCGGAGTTGCCAGTGGTTGAACTGACGCGGCAGGAAATTCAGCAACGCGTGGCTCGAGGTGAGGCAAAGCTCGCCGCACGCGTGCCGATTCCGGAATTGCCGGTGAACATGCGCGTGGCGGGTTTCGCCGAAGTGGAGTTCGGCTACACCGAGGAACAAGCCAAAACGGAGGCAGAACGGTGCCTGTCCTGCGGAGTCTGTTCCGAGTGTCTCAGTTGCTCCTATGCCTGCAAGGCGGACGCCATCAACCACAACATGGTCGAGACGGTCAAGGCGATTGAGGTTGGCGCCATCGTCATGGCCACCGGGTTTGATCGGGTTGCCCCGGAGCTGCGTGGCGAATACGGTTACGGGTACTACCCGAATGTGCTGACAGGACTGGAGTTCGAGCGAATTCTCAGCGCCTCCGGCCCCACCGAAGGCCACGTTGTGCGCCCCTCCGACGGGCAGGCTCCAAAGCGCGTCGCCTGGATTCAGTGTGTGGGTTCTCGGGACACGGTGTGCGGCAACGGATATTGCTCGTCCGTCTGCTGCATGTATGCGACGAAAGAAGCCACCATGGCTCGTGAGCACGACGGCAACATCGAGGCGACGATCTTCTATAACGACCTGCGTGCCTTCGGCAAGGGGTTCGAGCGCTACTACGAGCGCGCGAAAAACGAGCACGGGGTGCGCTATGTGAAGAGCATCGCGTCCAGCGTCAAGGAGAACCCCAATACACACAGCCTCATGCTTCAGCACGTTTCGGAGTCGGGGGAGCAATACCAGGAGGAGTTCGATCTCGTCATTCTCTCCGTTGGGTTGACACCGACCGCGGAAACAAAGGAACTGGCGCGCCGCGCAGGTATTGCGCTGAACGATTATGGGTTCGTGCAAACCGGGAAGTTCACGCCGAATCAGACCTCACGACCGGGTGTGTTCACCTGCGGCGTCTCCGAAAGCCCGATGGACATTTCAGAAACCGTCATGACGGCCAGCGCCGCCGCGGGACTGGCGGGAGAACTGCTTGCGGATGTCAGGGGCACGATGGTCACCCCCAAGGTGTACCCGGATGAGAAGCCGCTGAATGGCGACCCTCCGCGCATCGGAGTGTTCGTGTGCCACTGCGGCTCCAACATCGCCCGCGTGGTCGATGTCGAAGACGTGGTGGAGTTCGCCCGTACGCTGGGCAACGTGGTGCACGCCGAGGACAACCTCTATACCTGTTCCACGGACACACAACGTCGCATCGTGGATGTCATCGAGGAAAAGAACCTCAATCGCGTCGTTGTCTCTTCGTGTACGCCACGCACCCACGAACCTCTGTTCCAGGAAATGCTGCGAGAGGCCGGGCTGAACAAGTACCTCTTCGAGATGGCCAACATTCGCGATCAGTGTTCCTGGGTGCACGCCAACGAACCCGAGGCGGCTACCGACAAGGCGCGCGACCTCACGCGCATGGCGGTGGCGCGCGCGATGACCCTCGAACCATTGTCGGAGATGTCCTACGAGGTCCACAAGAAGGCTGTCGTTGTGGGCGGAGGTCTCGCGGGGATGACGGCCGCGTTGTCTCTCTCCCGGCAGGGATTTGATTCGTGCCTCATCGAGAAGGAGGCGCAACTGGGTGGAAGACTCCGTGATCTCCACACGACGCTCGAAGGCGATGACCCGCGCGCTCTGCTGCAGGAACTGATGCGGCAGGTGGAACACGACCCACGGATCACCGTGTTCCGCGAGGCGGAAGTGGCCGACTTTAGCGGCCACGTCGGTCATTTCCAGACAACCGTGCGCAGCAACGGCGTCGAGTCGAACGTCGAGCACGGAGTCGTCATTATCGCGACGGGCGGAGTGGAATATAAGCCCGCTGAGTACCTCTACGGCGAGGACTCCCGCGTGCTCACACAACTGGAGTTCGAGGATACACTGGAGACGTTGGCGGTCGCGAAATCCGGCAACGGTGGCCGGGGAATGCCCAACCAGGTGGTCATGATCCAGTGCGTGGGGTCCCGGGACGACGAGCATCCGTATTGCAGCCGGGTCTGCTGTTCCGAAGCGGTGAAGAACGCCCTGCGGATAAAGACCCTCAACCCGGAAGCACAGGTCTTTGTTCTCTACCGCGACATGCGAACCTACGGTTTCCAGGAACTCTATTACAAGCAGGCGAGAGAGGCGGGTGTGCTGTTCCTGCGCTACGAGCCGGAGAGAAAACCGGTGGTGAGCGTCGTGGATGGCGAGTTGCAGGTCGACTTGCTCGACACCGTCTTGAATCGCACGGTGCGACTGAACCCCGCCTACCTGGTGCTCAGCAGCGCGGTGCGCTCCAACCCGAACAGCGTCGAGCTTGCGCCGCGGCTGAAGATTCCGCTCGACAACGACGGGTTCTTCCTCGAGGCTCACCTGAAGCTGCGCCCACTCGACTTTGCCAGCGACGGGATGTTTCTCTGCGGCCTGGCACAGTCACCCAAGACCATCGATGAGACCATCTCTCAGGCGCGCGGCGCGGCCGCGCGCGCGGCGACGGTGCTGTCGAAGGACTTTCTCTCCGTGGGTGGACTGGTCGCCGTGGTCAATGAGGATGACTGTGCAACCTGCCTGACCTGCGTACGCGTCTGTCCTTTTGACGTTCCCGTGATTCGCGAGCACGCCGCGTTCATCGAAGCCTCCAAGTGCCAGGGGTGCGGCAGTTGCGCTTCGGCGTGTCCGGCCCGCGCTATTCAGGTGGGGCACTACAAGGACGAACAGATTTTAGCCAAACTGCACTGAGTCATTGCCATGTCGGAAAACTTCGAGCCAAGAATTATTGCCTTCTGCTGTCAGTATTGCGCGTATTCCGCCGCCGACCTTGCCGGGTCGATGCGACTGCAGTACCCGCCCAACGTGCGCATTGTGCGATTGATGTGTACCGGCAAGGTCGATCCTGTCTATCTGATGAAAGCGTTCGAGGAAGGGGCGGATGGAGTTTTCGTTGCAGGATGCCTTGAAGGCAACTGCCACTTTCTTGAGGGTAACCTGCGGGCAAAGAAGCGTGTGCGATACGTGAAGAAGCTGCTCGATGAAATTGGCGTGGGTGGAGACCGGCTGGAGATGTTCAATATGTCGTCGGGAGAAGGTCCGAAGTTCGCAACAGCGGCCAAAGAAATGACTGAACGGGTCAAACAACTGGGACCGTCTCCTGTCGCGACGCGCCGGACACAGAATGCTGAGTTGGCAATCCCGCAGGTAGAGGAACTTGTCCCTGCCTGAGAATGTAACGCAAACGCATGGAATCCAACGTGGCGCGACCGCTCACAATACGATGCAATGACCGGAGGAAGAAGCATGGGTGCATTGATTCTTGATGGAAAGAAGACCGCCGCGGAGATGCGGGGGGAGATGACTGCCGAAGTCGCTCAACTGAAGGCGGTACACCATCTCGTGCCGGGACTCAGCGTTGTTTTGGTTGGAGACCACCCAGCCTCTGTCTCCTACGTGACGGCCAAACAGAAGGCCGCCGACGAAACGGGCATTTACTCCGAGGAGCATCGGCGTCCCGCTGATTTCTCCGAGGAGGATTTACTTAAGCTGGTCGACCAGTTGAATCACGATCCAAAGGTCCACGGTATTCTGGTGCAGTTGCCTCTACCCAAACACATCGATGAAAACAAAGTGTTGAACGCCATCGACCCGGACAAGGACGTGGACGGCTTCCACCCTGTCAACGTGGGCAAGCTGATGATCGGAGAGCCGGGCTTCCTGCCCTGTACTCCACACGGTGTGCAGAAGCTGCTGGTTCGGAACGGGTTCGATCCCTCCGGGAAGCACGTGGTCGTAGTGGGTCGCAGCAACATCGTCGGCAAACCGGTGGCCAACATTCTTCTTCAGAAGAAGGCCGAAGCCAACGCCACGGTCACCATCTGTCACACGGGGACGAAGGACATCGCCTTTTTCACCAGACAGGCGGATATTCTCATCGTAGCCGCCGGGCATCCGAATGCAGTAACTGCCGATATGGTCAAGGACGGCGTCGTCGTCATCGATGTCGGTGTGAACCGCGTTGAGGACGCAACCAGAGAGAAGGGATTTCGCCTGGTCGGCGACGTTGACTTCGACGGAATCAAACCGAAAGCGGCTGCCATCACCCCCGTGCCGGGAGGCGTCGGTCCGATGACGATCACCATGCTGCTCTTTAACACCATCGAGTCCGCTAAACGGCACAATAAAATGAGCGAATGAGCGAATGGGCGAATGGGCGAATGGACGAATGAGCGAATGGGCGAATGGGCGAATGGGCGAATGGGCGAATGGGCGAATGGGCGAATGGGTGAATGGGTGCGTAGGAATCGGTCGCTGTGCCGATCCTACCCGCTTCTGTGAAATCTGAGATTTGTGATTTGAAATTGCGGCTTTGCCGCCTTGCGGAAGGAACAGGAATCATGGTCATTGCAGAGCGGAAACCCATTGAGGAAATCCGCGCCATGCTGGATGGACACAAGAGAGTGCTCCTCCTCGGGTGCCAGGAATGTGTCACGGTGTGCATGGCCGGAGGCTCCAAAGAAGTGGCGTTGCTCGCCTCCGCCCTGAGAATGGTGGAACCGGATAAGGAATTTATGGAGTCTACCGTCGAGCGCCAGTGCGAACGTGAGTACCTCGAGGAAGCGCGCGGCGCGGCGGAGGGTTGCGACCTGATTCTGTCTATGGGATGCGGTGCGGGCGCTGGTTTTGCTTCCGATATCATCGAGGGGATTCAGGTCGTTCCCGCCCTCAATACCAAGAGCATCGGGGTGGTAGACGAGCCGGGCAGTTGGGTTGAGCGCTGCATGGCGTGCGGAGAGTGCATGCTGCATCTCACCGGAGGGTTGTGCCCCATTGCGCTGTGCTCCAAGAGCCTGCTCAACGGCCCGTGCGGCGGGTCGCAGGGAGGCATGTGCGAGGTCGACCAGGAGAATGTCAAATGTGGATGGCAGTTAATTCACGACCGATTGAAGAGCCTCGGGCGGGAAGACCTGCTGGAGGAGATTCGCCCGCCCAAGGACTGGTCGGCCGCCCACGATGGCGGACCGCGCAGAGTTGTGCGAGAGGATGCAATGGCATGAGCGAGAACAACGGATACAAATCGGGCAGTCGCCTGGAGAGAATTCTTGCCGCCGGGCAGTTTGCCGTGACGGCGGAATTGGGCCCACCCAAGAGCGTCGACGTGGCGGTGATCGAGAAAAAGGCAGGCCACCTCAAAAACAAAGTGGACGCGGTCAATATTACCGACAATCAGACCGCGGTCGTTCGCATCTCCAGCATCGCCGCAGGTGTGTTGGCGTTGCAGCACGGCCTCGAGCCGGTGATTCAGATGACCTGTCGCGACCGGAACCGCATCGCCATGCAGAGCGACATCCTCGGCGCCTACGCCCTCGGAGCGCGCAATCTCCTGTGCCTCACCGGTGACCACCAATCCTTCGGTAACCACCCCACCGCACGACACGTTTTCGATCTGGACTCCATCCAATTGATTCAGATGGTCCGAATCATGCGAGACGAAGGCAAGTTCCTCTGCGGGGATGAAATCCGCAACAGCAAGAAAGAGTCTGTCGTTGAGCCGCGGTTGTTCATCGGCGCGGCGGCGAACCCCTTCGGCGACCCGTTCGAGTACCGCGTTATCCGCCTCGCCAAGAAGGCCAAAGCCGGAGCAGACTTTATTCAGACTCAGTGCATCTACGACATGCCGCGATTCAAGGAGTGGATGAAGCAGGTGGTGGATCGGGGTCTCCACGAGAAGCTCTACATCCTGGCCGGCCTCACCCCCCTTAAGTCAGCCCGCATGGCCACGTACATGCGCGACAGCGTTGCCGGGCTTACGGTTCCCGATGAGTATATCGAGCGCATGGAGAAAGCCGAAAACGGCGCCGAAGAAGGCATCCAAATCTGCATCGAGCAGATTCAGGAACTACGGCAGGTCGAAGGCGTTGCCGGCATCCACCTCATGGCCATCGAATGGGAGCACCGCGTCCCCGAAATCATGGAACGCGCCGGACTCTTGCCAAGACCTCAGGTCAACTGAATTTTGCCGCCGCGCAGACAGAGCTGCCAGCTCCTTGCCGCCAGGAACATCCTCGCCGACCAGAGGTACACAACGCGTTCTCATCGATATGGGCACAGGTCGTGCACCGTGCGCAGCTTGCCGTCTGCTGCAGCGCGTGGTTCGGCGTCATCGAGCAAGCGGAGCGAGATATCGCTCCAAAGCAGTGCTTCCGTCAGCGGCGATCTTTGCGCCATCTTTCGCATTGCGTGAATCGAGATCGTGCTTTGTGCCCCAGTCATCGGGGATTCCATCGCCGTCTGAATCTCGCGGTGCCTGTCCGCCCTTGACTTCGGGGGCGTCAGTATGACCTCTCCCCACCGGCCCGTTCGGCCTTTGCCGCTGTTGACCGCCTCGATCACGCGCAGGTCAACAGCGTCGCGCTAAAGATAACTGACGCCGACTTTGGACAGCACTGCCTCGCGCATGGCCTTGGTTTTGTTATCCAGCGGTGGCTTTACCAGGCAGCGGCGTGAGGTTGTAAGAACTCGTCCAACAATAATTCCGCGTCAAGTTCAGCCGAACACCTCGGAGCAACGGCGAAGCCTGCTACTAAAACGCGGAGTTATTGTTGGACGAGTTCTAAGTGTGCGTGCATGGTCATCCAGCATCAACTGCAACCCATCTACCATTAACCGCGAACTCTAACTCCGCGTCCCTGTTTGCTGTCCGTCACTTCGTCACCTGCACCTGCGCGGTGGTGGACTTGCCGCTGATGATGTCGGTCGCTTTGATGACCCACGCGCCGGGCAGATCGTTGAGGGCCAGCGGCAGGCGCCCCTGGAACTTCCCTTTCAGAGCGACAACCTTCTTCTGGTAGGCTTCCGGGAACCGGCCCTGCGGGTTAACGACCTCGATGCGTATCGCGTGGTCGGCGCTGCCGTCGGCGCCAACCACGGCAACGGAATAGTCGAGAACGGCGCTGCGCTTGCCTTGCCGCGGCGCGGCGAGACGGACGCCTTGAACAGGATAGGGCAACACCGCGTACACCTTTACCGCGTCGTTCAGGTCTCCCACCTTGAAAGAATCGTTTACGATGTTGTGCTGCCCGAGGTAGCGATGGGAGCGAAGTTCGTACATGTGCCCTCTGGCCGGCATCGAAATGGACACAGCTTCCGGCTCCGCCGTTCGTCCGGGAGTGCGCGGCGCGTGAGCGCCGCCGCCGGTCGAGATGATGGAGTCAGCGACTTCGTCGGGATACCGCAGCACACCGACGTACCACGCTCCCCCGCGCTTGAAGCGGTTCACGTCGAAGAACTTCAGCGGCTTGTTCCCCGCGGTCACCTGAACCTGCGGAGCAACTCCCGCCAGCTTCAGTATGGCGCCCGCAAACTGAAACCATCGTTCCTGCACAACGCCCCCCGACTTGTCGTCCGGCAGAGAAAACCCCTGGGAAAAGAAGTTGAACAGCAGCGCATTCCCCCGACCGCATCGGTTGAGAATGAAGCCCTGAGCGTGATTCTGTTTCGATACCGTTCCGAGAGCCTTGCCTGTTGTCACACGCAGGTCGCCTTCCCGGTAATTGATGGGGAATTCGGAGTCTGACGAGCAGGGATACTCGCCCAGCGGCGGGGAGAACGCCGGGGTTGTTTCACTCAACACGGGAACCGCGTTGCCGGACATCTTTTTCAGCTCCGAGCGCGAAACCCCGAAAACTTCGTCGAGAAAGCCTCTCTCCAACGGCTTGCCCCACTCGTCGAAAGCTCCAACTCCGTAATCAGCGATCACCGTCCCTCCAGACTCCACGAACTGGCGCACATGATCGGCGGCCTTCCGCGACACGCAGACAATGTGCGGCATATACAGCAGCTTGATGCCCCGGTCAATGAGAAGCCCGGACTCCACCTGCTGGTCTGAAACGCCGATCGGTTTGATGCCGTGGGCGGACAGGTTCTTGATGAGGTCCCAGCGACTGAGGCAGACTGGGCCCGTCAACAACCAGCCAGCGTACTCGTTGGTCATGTCCTGCCACACCGCGACGGGATCGGTCTGTCGTTGCGCTGTCAGTAGCGCCTTGCCGATGCCTGACTTGATTTCATGTGTGGCGCGGTAAATGGCCGCGCCGCCGGGCAGCAGCGCGGTGTAGCCAGCAGTAAACATGGAAGGTTCGTACCAGTCCATCCCGGAACCGCCGTTGAAGAGCACCGACCACGACCTGCCGTCGTACAGTCCCCAGCCTTCGAGACCGCCGCTCGCCCATCCACCGATGCCCATCACCCGCCCTTTGCACCAGGAAGTGAGCAACAGCCACTCAAACTCGGTGTGGAAGGGAATGGGTCGGTAGAACAGGCCGGAATCGCCGCCCGCGTAAGAGGTCCAGCAATCCAGGCCGCGTGACAACATACCGTAGTAGTCGAACCCACCATAGGGAATGGTGTGCTGCCACAACCCGAAGGTCTGCTCCTGTCCGATGTGTATCGGGCGCCCCACTGCCTTGCGCCACACGTCGGCGGAATGCGTGTGAGCGTCGGTCAGTGTGCGATCCATGAACCGCCGAAACTCCATCCACTGGCTGAAGTTCCGCGTTTTCTTCTCTCTCCAGTCGGCAGTATTGATTGGGCCCACCTCGGCCCAGTTTGCATACCAAGTGCCCCACTGCGCATTGAGGGCGTCGAGGTTCTGGTACTTCTTTTGGAGATACTGATTGAACGCTTTCAGAGTCAGCGAGTCGTAGCTGGAATCGTAATAACAGACGAATTCTCCTGAGAGTGACATGGCTGCAACGCCATACTTGCGCACCGCGTCGGCGGCTTCCCGGATATTCTTCTCTTCCTGTGCCTTCCACTCGGGGTCGAGGACGGGAGGATGGTGCTGATCGTCGGACGCGTCCTTCGCATAGAAGTGCGAGGGATGAGGGCCGCAAGACCAGGGGTGCTGACCAAAGTTGCCGCGGGCGTTCAGGCGGAGCGTGCCCAGTCGGTGCGCGTAGGTGGCGCCCGTCATGTCGTCGATACCTATCGCCTTAAACACCGCGTCTTGCTGGAAGCCCGAAACACTCCACATCTTGTTGTGCCAGTCGGCGTCCCAGCCGTGCCGGGGGATGGCAATTTCGTCAGTGCGCTTCACCAGACTACTGGTTTCCTGCAAGACAAAAGTTCTGATGTCGAAGACGTTGGCAACGGCGTTGGCGAGGGACAGCTCAATCGTATCGGTGCAGGTTGTCTGACCGGATGGGATGGGTCGCACTGCCACCTGCATCAGACGGCCATAGGTATCCCACAACTCCGTGCGAAGGGTGAGGTTTGCTTTTTCGGCCGTTTCGACTTTCGTCGTAAGTCTCACCTTGTCGCTGGTCTGGTAGAAAGGCTTGTCCGTCTGCACTTCAACAGTAACGGGACTGACCACGGTAAAGGTTGCGCTTCCCCAGTTCTCAACCTGGCCGTCTCTGTTCCTGACGACTATGTCCACGAGATGCAGACCATTGCGGAACTGATCTCCAAGCTCCAACTTCACCCGTTGCTCATCTCCGACAGTCAGGTTCACGTCGGTCTTCTTTTCCGCCACCGTTTCATAGTCGCTGTTCCGAACGGTGGCCGTGAGGGTGAGTGGAAGACCAGTCTGGTCGTGGTTCTTCAATACGACAGTTTCCGCCACCGGCTCCTCCTGGTTGATATCTTTCGCTCCTTCCGTTTGCATTGCTACCCTGGGTTCCTTCTTTCCGGCCCAGAGCGCGGCCTTGATGAGCATGGAATAGCCGTACTCGTACCAGTGATGCCCTTCGTCGAGCAAACGCTGATCGACCTGCTCGCGGTATTGCAGGGCATAGCCGGCATGGTCGGGAATGGACTTCTGCCCCGCGTATCCGAAGGCCACAACTCGGCCATTGCCATAGTTGCCAAGCCCGAGGAAGGGCTGGTCGTTGAGTTTGACCGGTACTTCCGCACTCTCGGCAACGTCGGAAACGAGGTAATATGCCGGATTGACGACCTCCATAGGGACGCCGTCGACAATCGGGTGCGTGCCGCGGAAAACGTTCTTCCTGGCCGTGTAGGACTTGTAGCGAAGGGGGGAGGCTTGAGAGAAGACATCGAAGCGGTCAGATGACACCTTCGTGGCAGTGGAGGGAATCAGCACAAGCCCCGCTCCCGCTTTCACCTTTCCCAGGACCATCTCATGCACCGACGGAGGCAAGGTCTTCGAGCCTTCGGAAGTGTTGCCACCTCCTGCCATCGCCCCGTTTACAATGATGATATCGGGGTCGAGGGCAAGCAGCTCACGCATCCGCCTCTCGAGAAACGCGACGAAGGTCGCGTCCTTCTGCCAGTCACCGTACCAGTCCAGATACACCGGCACGCAGTAGATGGAGCATTCCAGGTCGCCGCGCTGCTCCAGCATCGAGGCTTCACCAATCTCATACGTGCTGTTGACGTACAGCACCCTCAGTTTCCCTCCGTGGTAAGGCTTCGCCCATTCCTGATGAGGCAAATCGAGATAAGGTAGACGGTCGAGCAGTAGCGGGAGCGTTCCTGTATTGATAACACGCCAGCCTTTGCCGGGGAACACGCCCTTTTCCGCATCTGCTGTGGTGTCCGGCGTTTGGACGATTGGGATGCCAAAGAGGGATTGCGCGGCGAGTGGTCCCAACGCCCTGTACGGGACATCGCGATTGACCTGGGCAGTGCCGGATGGTTGTTCGAGCAGGGCAACAATGCTCAACAAGGCTATCGCGGCATGGTTTCGATTCATTTGTTCAGCTCCTCCGGGAATGCGCGCATGGGCTGATGGTTGATGTGCAGAGCGCGTTGTGCAATCCCCTTGCCCTCTTGAGTTTGATCATTTCACATTATACTCGTTAGGGTTGAGATTGCCCCTGCAAAAATTGCGGGGGTGGCTCTTCCACCTGAACCAGTATGCCGTAGGAACGGTCGGACTCAGAATCCGCGCGGAAAGCAGAGCACGGTAAATAGTGGAAGACTCTGGCCCGTAGGTTGATTATGAGACATCTCGGGAAATAGCGTTTATTGGGAGGGCGAAGCTCCGCAAACTCGGAGAGTTTGCAAACTCGGAGAGTTTGAGGTGAGCCGTTCCCCAACGTTGGCGGCCCGACTCGAACTCTCCGAGTTCGCGGAGTCTCGTCCGCCCGGGATTTTCGTTTGGCGGGGTGCCGATGAGGTGGGATGGACAATCCCCCCGACATGAAATTGGGAGCATCCACCGCTATGCCGCGATTTCAGTGCGCTTGACCTGCCCATGCGCACGGGCGTAAAATTCCTCGATGGCTCACGGGTTGACCCGTCGGAGGACTCATCCATACCGAGCTGTCGGCACCACGCGAGATGAAAATTCGGCGTGCAAGGATGCGATTCATTCCGCATCCCCCCATGGCGTCGGGGCAGGCTCCATCCGCGTTTTCAAGGGAATCGCCCATGACCGCTCGGTCACCACGGAAGATGAAAACGGGAGAGAGTTCTTTTTAACCGCGAAGCTGCCAAGTCCGCAAAGAGCCTTTGCGTTCTTTGCGTCTTTGCGGTTCATTTTCGCAGGAGGCGGACAAGCGCTGGAAGGTGGGGCTGAAGCTGCAGGACTGGGCGCAGATTGTGGTGATCGAGCAGGGCGACACCGTCCAAGCCGCCCCGGCCCGTGGCAATCATCGAACTGGGAGGACGTATGCGTGTTTACATCATGACAGACCTGGAGGGAGTGGCGGGTGTACTTGACTCCGAGAACTGGTGTGGGAAGGACTCTCGCTACTTCGACCAGGCAAAGGAACTACTCACCGGAGAAGTGAACGCAGCGGTTGAAGGATTCCTGGACTCTGGCGCTACGGATATCCTCGTGGCGGATGGGCACGGCTGGGGGGGCATCAACCCGTCGTTGCTCCACCCCCGCGCAGAGCTGGCAGCTCACTGGCCCGCGGGAAAAGCCTATCCGTTCTCACTCGACAGCCGGAAGCTCGACGTGGCCGCGTGGATCGGTCAGCACCCGAAAGCGGGCACGGTGGGCGGTCATCTGTGTCATACCGGGTCGATGGAGGTGCGCGAGGCGCAGATCAACGGAGTCTCCGTCGGCGAGTTTGCGGAGATGGCGTTGTGCGCGGGTGAACTGGGTGTGCGGGTCGTCCTTGCCACCGGTTGCGAGGCGTTCACGCGCGAGGCGGCGGAGTTTGTTCCGGGGATTGAGACCGTCGCCGTCAAGCGCGGCACCCAGACTGATCCGGGGCACCACCTGTGCGGGGTGGCCTATCGGAAGCACAACGTTGCAGCCATTCATCTCAGCCCCGAGGAGGCGCGCCGCCGTATTCGTGAAGGCGCGCATCGCGCGCTGGAGCGAGCACGCGAGGATGAATTTGGGCACGTCAAAATGCCAGTTCCCCCGTTCGGAGCCACAATGGTTTTGCGACCCAGCGAACAGCGACCCGCTCGCGTCCTTCAGAAGGCCCATGACAGCAGTGTCATTCACCTGCTCAACGCGCCGTGGGAGGAGCAGGAGAGTCTCGAAGTGGACCCCCTTGCTCTGGTTCTCGGCCGCGCTGCAGAGAAGGGGAGGTGATCGCCCTGGAAGACACGGTGGACAAACTGGCCCTCGACGGCGAAACGCCTGTTCGCAGCCGGCCGTTTCCCTATCCTCAATGCGGAGCGGGGGTCATTGGGGATGAGGAAATGTCTCTCGTGACCGAGGTCGTCCGCAGCCGCTGCCTCTTTCGTGATTATGGCGACGGCACACCCCACATGGTGAACGACCTGGAGCGGGAAGCCTGCGCCTACCTGGGAATGCAGCACGCCTTGGCCGTCACCAGCGGAAGCGCCGCGCTTTGCTGCGCAATGGCCGGGCTGGGTCCCGGCGACGAAGTCATCATGCCTGCACTGATCTGGCGCAGCGATTTTCAAGCGCCACTGGCCGTTGGCGCTACACCGGTATTTGCGGAGATCGACCGCTCTCTGAGTCTCGACCCGATGGACCTGGCGCGCCGGATCACTTCACGGACGAAGGCGATCATCGCGGTTCACTTCATGGGTGGCGTGGGCGACATGGACGCCATCCTGTCACTCGCTGGTGAGCGCGGAATACCCGTCATCGAAGACTGCGCGCAATCCTTCGGCGCGTCTTATCGCGGGCGCAAGGTCGGCAGCCTGGGCGACGTGGGTTGTTTCTCCGTGCAGCACAACAAGGTGGTGACAACCGGCGAGGGGGGACTGCTGACTGCGCGTGACTCCGTGGTGTTTGAGCGTGCCGCGCGCTACCACGACTTGGGCCTTTTCCGGTCCGCGCTGAAGGCGCAGGTGGGCGGCGTGGAGCGTGTGCCGGACTTCTCGGGGTTGCAGTTCCGTATGAACGAGCTGACCGGGGCAGTGGCTCTGGCTCAGTTGCGCAATCTGGATCGCCGGGTGTTGGATGTCACGCGGCGGCACTTCCGTTGGCTCGGCGAACGACTGCGCGAGGAGTGCCCGGGACTGAAGTTCCGCATGTCACAGGACGAGGCAGGCGACGCGGGTATTGCGTTCTACATGGACTTCGAGAATGCGACGCAAGCACAGTGGCTTGCAGAGGCCCTGACCGCCGAGGGGCTGCAACTGGGCGCCACCACCCGCGCGTGCAACATGCTCAACCAAGACTGGGTGTTGGAGCGGCGCCAAGTCAACCCGGATCTTTCACCGTTGGGGCCCGGCTGCCCCGGGGAGTCGGTGCAATACCAGCGTGACGCATGTCCTCGCACCGATGACATCATCGCCTCCTTCGTGTGTGTTCCCATCACTCCCAGACACGCCGATGAGGACATGGAAGACATCCGCGACGCCATCGCCAAAGTGTGGCGGCACCGAGAAGAAATCGCCCATCATGGAGACTGACTATGGATCCTGTTCTTTTTTCCGTAAGCTACGCCGGTCTGTGGGGGCAGAAAATGCTCCCGCTGGAGGAGTTCATCCCGCACGCGGCGGCGCTGGGCTACCGCGGCGTGGAGTTGATGGGGAAACGCCCGCACCTGTCCCCCCTCGATTGGGACGTGGAACGAGTGGCATCTCTGCGCGAGTTGTGCAACTGTCATACCCTCGCCGTCGCCTGCGTAGCCGGTTACACCAACTTCACCGGAGGCGCGGAGGCTGCCGAAGTGCCCTTTTGTGACATGCAGGTGCAGTACATCGAGTCGCTTTGCCGCCTGTCCCAGCGCCTCGGTTGCGGACTGGTGCGTGTCTTTACCTCCTACGAGCGCAGCCATGCTCCCCTGGCCGCACAGTGGGAGCGCACCGCGCTGGCCATTCGCGAGTGCTGCGAGCGCGCCGCGGCGTTCGACGTGTCCATCGGTATCCAGAACCACCACGACCTCGCGGTGGACAGCAAGGCGCTTCTCGAAATGCTGCGGGACATCGACCGACCCAACTGCAAGCTCATGTTTGATCCGTGGTCGCCGTGCCTTCGTGGGGAAGAGCTATTCGAGACGGCCCAAGCGCTCGCACCCCATACGGCTTACACAACGCTGGCGGACTATGTGCGCCTGCCGCGATATCGCTACCGCCCGGATCTGATCAACTACCACCAGGAGCCGGAGGATCTGGTCCGCGCCGTACCGATGGGCGAAGGAGAGATCGACAGCGCCACGTTTCTGCGCGGGCTGCGGGCGGGCGGGTACGACGGCTACGCCGCCTACGAGATGTGCTCCCCCCTCCGCGGCGGCGGCAGTCAGGAAAACCTCGACCACTGCGCGAGAACGTTTATTGAGTGGATGAAGTGCAGGGGGCTCGTTGAGTAGAGGAAGTGGAAGGAACTGAACTCCCGCAGGTACGCTACTGACCGAGGATTCCCGTGAGCAGTTGAATGAGCTATATGCAGTCAAGCTCCCATAGAATGTTGCGGCGCAGCGTGCAGTCGCCGCAGGATGCGTGCCTCTATCTTCTGGATGCGTTCCCGATGCACGCCCCATCGCTGAGCCACTTTCTCCAGGGACATGGGCGTTCCGGAAGCGCCTGTCCACAAGTCATATACCTGTCGCTCCAAGTCGCTTAGCGCAGAAAGGCTCTCCTCGGGCACGGAAGCCGCATACGCAGCAAGAAAATTCTCGAGAGAGCTTGGTTGCCTCCCGTTCGCGACAATCGCTCCATTCTTCATCCCGTGTTTCCTTTCGGGCAGACCGCTACACAGGGGACTACCAGAACAGTTCCTTCAAGACCCGAAAAACAAACGCACCCCAGAGCAATTCCAATTCCGTTTGTAGTTGCTCCCCTTCCCACAAACAGCCGGTTCTCTCCGTTTCAGTGCCCGCTTGTGTCATCTCTTCTTCCGCCGTAGTCCAGTCTCCTTCTGTACACAAGGAAGGCATGTGCGAGCGATGCGCGCGCGTCTTCGGCAACCTGAGGATAGTCTGACTGCGCATCAAGACCTATCGTGGATGCCATCGTATCCAGTATAGACGCGATGGAATCCACGGCCTCAAAAAGCTGAGTCGCTCTGGGCAACACTGCACCATCAAATGTCGAGTTACGGGACGGCCCGGTTTGGGGCTAACTCCCCTGCTCTTCCCCATCCCTATCTTCTCAAGGTATAATAGCACATCTGATGAGGAACCGTCGGCATCATTCCAGAGACCATGATAGACAACGGTGAGTGACGTGATTGAGACGATTGCAAGACTACTTTCCAATGGAATCCCAATGCTTGCCTTGGGGGTGTTTTTGATGTCCGGCATCGCGCGAAGCGATCAAGCGTTCTACGTCTCCACGCAAGGCAATGACGCGTGGTCAGGCCAGCTGGCGGCCCCCAACGCGGGGAAGACGGATGGACCTCTCGCAACCATTGTCGGCGCGCGAAATGCGGTTCGGCGGATGAAGGTGAAGCAGGGAGGGTTGCAGGAGCCGGTTACGGTTCAGTTGCGCGGGGGAGTCTACTACGTGCCGGAGACCATCACTTTTGCACCGGAAGATTCGGGCACGAAGGAATGCCCGATCTCGTATACGGCCTACCCGGGTGAAAAGCCGGAGTTGGTCGGCGGGAAAAGGATCACTGGTCTCAAGCCCGCGGGGAATGGAACCATGTGGGTCTATCTCCCCGAAGTGCAGAAGGGAAAGTGGCATTTCCGGCAGCTCTTTGTGAACGGCGAGCGGCAGGTTCGCGCGCGGTGCCCGAACGTCGATCCCTCCGATCCGTACCAGAAAGGCTTCTTCTACGCGGACTGCGATCCGACAGGTTTCGGAGTCGTCGTCGGGAACATCCACAACGTGGGCGATTGGATGGAGTACGACATCGACGTTCCCGCCGACGGAGAATACACCGTCTGGGTTTTCTACGGTCACAAGATGCTGGACTACAAGGTCGCCGACATGGGTGGTCACACCGCGTTGACGGTGGACGGCGGCGATCCGATCCCGCTGATGAACCTGCCCGATACGGGCGGGTGGGGAGAGTTCAAGTGGAGCAACAGCGCCTCCGTGAAACTGACGCAGGGCAAGCACGTGCTGCGCTGGCAGAACCTGAAGGGCGGCGGCCTGGGACTGGAAGCCTTCGTGCTGTGTGACGATCCCGGCTGGAAACCCGTCTCCACTGATCTTCCGCAAGCGGCCGCGGGGAAGCGTCTGCTGGTGATTCAGGCTGAGAACTTCGCGCGCTTCAACGGCAGGCAGTTGTCCACCTCCGGCACCGGCCACGGCTCCAAGACCGAGTTCAACTACGCTCCCGGCACGTTTAAGCCCTCCTGGGCAACGCGCCCCGATGCGGAGGTGCACATCTTCCAGTCCGGCGACTGCCGCGCGTTTAAGGAAATCATCGCCATCGCGGGAGTGGACGAGAAGACCCGCAAGGTGAAGCTGAAGGGCAAGGAGTGCCTCTCCTTTCTTCGCGCGGGCGATCGCTACTTTGTGGACAACCTCTTCGACGAGATGGACAGCCCTGGCGAATGGTATCTCGACACCAATACGAGTGTGCTTCACTACCGTCCCGTGGAAGGTTTCTCGGAGAAGTCGGAGGTGGTGGCCCCGATACTCGGACGGTTGATCCATTTCGCCGGTGACGCGTCGAAGAGTCAGTCGGTCAGCCATATTCGGCTGTCAGGTCTGACTCTTCGCAACACCGACTACTCCCCTGATGATGGCTGCGCTGGTTATGGCATGGGGCATGAGGGCGTCGTGCATCTGGCGAATGCCAACCACTGTGCGATCACCAACTGCACCTTCAGTAACGTCGGCAGACACGCGGTGTGCGCGCATGGCGGCGGCGATCACTCCATCACGGGGAACGATATTTCCAACAGCGCCCAGGGCGGTGTGATGCTCCTGAGCAGCGCGCGGAATACCGTGTCCGACAATCACATCCACCACTGCGGCGCCATTTACAAACATCACGGCGGCGTGGTCATCCAAGGCGAGGGAGCGGACGACAACATCGTCGCGCACAACGACGTCCACGACGTGTCTCGCTACGGCATCTCCATCAAGAACGGCGGCTTGCGAAACGTCATCGAATACAACCGCGTGCGCAACACAAACCTCGAAACCTACGACACCGGCGGTATCGAGGTAACCCAGCACGACAAGGAGTTGCGAAGCGGCAGCACCATTCGATACAACATCGTGGGCGATAGCGTTGGCTACTCATCGCAGGGCGAAAAGCCAGTCTTCCTTTCCTGGGGTATCTATCTCGATTCCTTTGCAGGTGGCTACGATGTCAACCACAACGTCGTTTATAGGAATAACAACGGAGGCATCATGCTGCAAGGTGGCAAGGACAACAAGGTGACGAACAACATCTTCGTGGACGGCGCCGTTGGCCAGGGGCACATCTCCAACTTTTCCCAGAATTCCACCGGTCAGTTGATGGAGAGAAACATCTTTGCTTGGAGCAACGCCGCCGCGATTCTCTTCGCCACCGGAACGCCCACTCAGGCTGTCATTCGTGTGGACAATAACGTGTACTGGTGCGGTGAGGGGGTGGCGCCTCGCGTGGGATGGGGCGCCAAGGATACCTTCGCCGACTGGCAGACGCTGGGGTTCGATACACACTCCGTCGTCGCTGACCCTCTGTTCGTAGACGCAGAGAACGACGATTACTCCCTCAAGCACGGCTCCCCGGCGTTCCAGCTGGGGATTGAGCCTATTGACACAAGCAATATCGGGCTGCTGCGCCAACGGTGTGAGTGCCGGGTCACGCGGGAAAGGTTCCGGTTCTCGCCAACGTCCGAAGGATGAATGGACACGCCACGTCCGAGGGGAGGCTAAATGAACGGGAGGTATCATCTCCCCTCCGAAAATAAACCGCAAAGACGCCAAGAACGCAAAGGCTCTCTCCCGTTTTCATCTTTCGTGGTGACCGAGCGGTCATGGGAGATTGCCTTGAAGATGGCCCTTACGGACTATGTTCACGTGGCCAAAGACCCTTGGAAGAAGACCTATCAGGGGGCTGGCGGAGGACTCCCAGAGGAGAAGTTTGCAGGACAATACCCACCTGTGAGTACCGATGCCGTCGCTGCGGCAAACAGTTTGCTGGCGAGGGCGTGTACGCCGTCGCCACGGGGCGTGCAGCACTCAACTTCGCGTCTTATCTCCCGCATACCCACCGCACGACCGACGCGAGGTACGCGGGCCATTCGGGGCAGTTCCAGAACTCGGTCTTCCCCGCGGGCGGATTGCCATAGACGGTGCCTGCGAGTGCGGCAACCTTGCCTTGTCCGAACCGGCCCAGAACGAGGAAAGGCTTGTCTCCCTGCGCGGTCCGGACTTTCAGAGGCACAATGGCTCCCGGTTTCGGTGGGAGGTACTGAAGCCACATCACCATCGCCGGGGCCTTCCACACGGGCGGTTTGAGGTCGCCAACCTTGTCGCCGTTCACGATGGGCGAGGGACTGGAAAGCCGGAGGACATCGAATGGACCGTTGACGACGACGGGCAGCAACTCCTCCAGCGCGGTTCCCGCGTACTCTCCTCCGCCGAAGGCGTAGAACCCGCCGAAGACGATCAACCCGCCGCCGTTCGCGACAAACCACTTCAGCAGTTTCTGTCCCTGTTCGCGCAGTGGAACGGCGCTGACGTTGATGAGCGCCACGGAGTCATACTGCATCATCTCCTCTTCCGTTGCAGGGAAAGAGGTCAGACGGTCGCCCTGCCACGAGACTGAGAAGTGGCTCGTGTCCACCGCAGCCGCAGGTGATAACAGGGCCGCAGCTTCGGTCAGCTTCCACTCCTGAAAGTGCGCTCCCTCCAGCGCGAGTATCCGCAAGCCGTGGGGTAGTTGCCGACGGGACTTCCACAGGGCGCGTCGGTAGTCCGCGATGGCGCTCAGCGCGGCCGCCTCGGTGGTCAGCCACGACTCAGGCGGAGACGCGCCGCGCGCCTTCACACGTTGCGTGGTCGCTTCCAACATTCGTCGTAGTTCCCCCGTGTTGATCTTCGCTTCCTCCAACTCCTGCAGAGACTTTAATTCGGCTGCCGCGTCGAAAGCGACCAGTGAGCTTGGCGAAAACAGATGGCGGTCGGAGAGTCGCTTATTTGTGTCCTCCGCGATGGACGAGAATTCCTTGAGGGGAGCCTCGTAATCCTGCACGTTGCGTTGCCACAGGCTGAAATGCAGGGGGGAAGAACACGACCTGGCGATCAGTGTTGTCCCGATTTCGTAATCTGACACTTCCAGTCTCGAACGTGCGAGTTCCACCGCATTGACAACCAGCCCACACACGCCGCTGCCTTTTCCTGCGGGGCTGTTGAAGTGCTTGTCGTAGTAGAAGACCCACCATTCTTTCGGCGGGTCGAGGTCGGTCTGCTGGACAACGTGTTTCCACTCTTTCGCGTCCATGTTCAGGTCTGGCTCGCGTGGCTCTTCGATGGATCGAACTGGTGTGGCTGCCCACCGGTCGCCGCGGCGCTTGTTCCAGGCCGTGAAGAAAGCGGGGTAGCAGCTCATGCGGACTTCCATAGACTCGACGGCCGCTTTCGGTTGGAGATGAATCAGACAGTCGATTTCTTCCTGACCGGGCAGCAACGCGAACCGAATCACCACGGTTGCCTTGGGGTGGTCAAGAACTGCCTCCACCAATCCCTTCTCTCCTTGGCTGAGGGTTCGTATGCTTGACCAATTGGAACTCGCACGGTGTAAATCCATTCCGTCTGCTAAGACACGAAAGGTGTCGCCGGGATACCAGCCCTGACCTTTGCCACCTGTCCTGCATTCGATGCCCACCGTTGCGCCCTGGATGGTTTCCTTACCCGCATCGTCTTTGATGTGTGTCTCTGCGAAGGAGAGAGAATAGCTGGTCTGTCCGCTTGTGAACGCGATCTCCCGTGTGTGAACAACACGATTGTCAGGCGGATCATAAACGCTCGAGCCGTGGTCGGTGACGGTGACGTGGGTCGCGGTCCGTTCCTGGCACCGTCCGGGTGAAAGGAGTGCCACGGCAACTGCAACAACAGGAAGCAATCTTGTCATTGTCTCGGTCTGTCCTTGCCATCCATCTTGTACATCCTTTCGGAAATCCTCCGACATAGGACACCGGATCGCTTCAGCGTCCGGTAGCTCACACAACATTAGACACCGGATCCCTTTGTGCCTATAATGGTTGGGACACCTCCTATGCTGTAATTAGTGTAGCAGACAAGGAGGAAAGGAACGATGGAGAAGATGAAGGAAGTAGAGATTAGAGAGAGAGGAGTGGGTGAAACGGAGGGAGGGCGTAGCCCGACTGGAGTTTCACCCACGGCGCCGCTGCGTGCCGGGTCTGCCCATCGGGCGGGGAACAACGGAGTTCCGGTCTCAGTCGCTGGCTTG
>Ga0210051_1000444_pt1 | contig 38419 bp, 25 predicted proteins | sample CryGey092014_all_FD_185464 | JGI IMG/M metagenome (GOLD analysis project Ga0210051, IMG submission 185464) | Groundwater microbial communities from aquifer - Crystal Geyser CG23_combo_of_CG06-09_8/20/14_all (SPAdes) (version 2) | ecosystem: Environmental > Aquatic > Deep subsurface > Groundwater...
GGCGGCCTGTGCGGCGGCCCGGGCCACGGCCAGGGAGACGCCTAAGATAGCGTTGGCGCCCAGCTTGGACTTGTTGGGCTTGCCATCGAGCTCGATCAACAGGCGGTCGATCTCGGCCTGGCGCGCTGGATTCAGTCCTTGGACCGCCGGGGCGATGACGCTGTTGACGTTGGCGACTGCCTTCAGCACGCCCTTGCCGCCGTAACGCCCGGCATCCCCGTCGCGCAGTTCCACGGCTTCGTTCTCGCCGGTGGACGCGCCCGAAGGCACTGACGCAGACGCCGTGACGCCGTGGTCCAAGGTCACGACGGCGCGCAGCGTGGGGTTCCCCCGGGAATCCAGAATCTCAAGGGCTTGTACGGACTTGATCTTTGCGTTCATAGCTGTCTCCTTTGTTGGGTGATGGACTGTTGGCGCCGCCTTGCGCAGCCGCGTCGCCGCGGCCCGGAAGCGGATCAGCGCATCGGCAACGGCCGTCCGTCGGCTCGAGAATGCCCGCATACTTCGCCAGCGCGCGAATCCAACTGTCCTGCTCGGCGCCTTTTGGCTCGTCCCGAAACCGGTAGTCGCACTTGCGGATGTACTCGCGGACGTCGTCCAGGAGCGCACCGACGCTCTCGCGCTCTGCGGTCAGCAGGAACTCCGCCGCTCTGGGATACCCGGAGAGTTCCAGCGCCAAGCGAACATGGGGAAGGCACAGCCCCGCGGACTCGCGGTAGAGGGCGCGCCAGTCGTTGCCGGCGGCGTCGTTCTCCAGCTCTTTCAACAAGGCTCGCGCCGCAGAGCGCACGGCGTTGTCCGCGCTGGCGCACGCCGGGCACGGCGCCTGAGCGCCCAACCGTTCCTCGACGGCCCGGCGTCGCCCCTGTCGCGCCTCGCGGTGGCGAGCGGCGTTCTTCGGCAGGGAAAGCTCGGCGAGGTCCGTCGAGAGCCGCGCCAATAGGTACTCGTAGGTGTTCGCGATGCCCAGTCCGTCGCCCCACTCTCGCTCGTACGCGTGCCCCGCTTGGCGGGCGTGCCGCGCGCAGAAACCCCGTGACTGCAGCAGCTTGCCGATGGCGGCGCCGTCGTTCGTGCCCTCATGGGCCCAGAACCACAGGTAGTGCTCCTCCGCCTCGCGCTGAACGGCGCAGAGGAGGCACTGCCGCGCCGAAGCAGCCTGTCGGAGCGTGCGGGCAATCAGCGCGAGGCTCACGCGCTCACCACCTCACCAGTCGCACTGCCCGCCGCCAGCAGTCGCGCTCTTCGCCGTGGTCTTCCTTCGCGAAGCGGTAGTCCTGCTTGCGGATGAACTCCACCAGGTCGCGCTCCAGGCGCCGCAGGTGTTCGCGTTGCTGGCTCTGCACCCGATGCCGGAACGCGCCGTCCGGGCAGCGGTGAAGTGCGCGTTCGTAGTGCGCCAGACAGAGCCCGAACGACCCGACGTAAGCCGCCTGCAACTGGGGGGCGTCATAGTGCGCCAGGAACTGGTCCAGGTACGAGTCCTCCGCTCGCCGCTGGTCCGCGCACAGCGGGCACTCCTGGCGTGGCAGCCGCATGGTCGGTTGACCCAACCGCGAGGCCAAGGAGCACACCAGATCGTGGTAGACGAGTGCCACTCCCAGGCACTGCCCCAGACAGCCTTCGATCAACCGCGAATGACGCTCGCAGAATCCTCCGCCCTCCACCAGGCGCCGACGCGTCGGCGGATCATTGCAGAACTCGCCGAACAGCAGGTCCACTTGCCGGGTCAGGTCGCGTTCAACCAGCGCGCACACGGCGCAGCCGCGCACGGCGAACGCGTCGCACAGGTCAAAGAACGCTTTCCCTTTGCCGGGTTGTCGCAAGGAGCCACTCCCATAACGCAAAAAATGACTCCCGACCAGGTACTGGTCAGGAGTCATCAGCGTTCCGAACAGTTCGCTCCAGCCTGAAAACCGGAGCCGGCGAACTCCATCGCCGAAAGTCAGTTTGCAGAACGTGGAGAGATTGTAGCTCCGCGACGCACGACGTGTCAACAGTGGAGCACGGGACGCCCCGGTTTGCGGTTCGCCTCGGTTCCGTGTAGACTCCCCGTCTGCCGTTCACCGCAAGCTGATGACGAAGGGATGTTCACTGTGAAAGAAGCAATGTTGACCGGTCTACTAACCTGCCTCGTCTCGGCACTTGTGGCCTACAAGCCGGCCGCGGCGGCGGAGGTGGCCTTATCGGTGGACCCGGACACGGTGGTCGGGAAGATCGACGAGAAGGTGTACGGGCAGTTCTTCGAGCACATCTACCACTCGGCAAACGGGGGGCTGTGGGGGGAGATGGTGTGGAACCGGAGCTTCGAGGAGCAGCCCGCGGGCGGGCTTTGGCGGCTCGAGGGCGGGGAGATCGCGCAGGACAGCCTGGCGGACAACGTGCGGCTGACCTTCGGCGACCCAAAGTGGACCGACTACGAGTTCAGCGTCGAAGCCAAGAAGACCAGCGGCGCGGAAGGCTTCCTGATCCTGTTCCGCGTGGCGAGCGACGACGACTTCTACTGGCTGAACCTCGGCGGGTGGGGGAACCAGAGCCACGCGGTGGAGCGGGGTCGCGAGGGGGAGGGGCGGTGGCACTCGATCACGCCGCACGTGCCCGGCGCCATCGAGGCGGACAAGTGGTGCACCATCCGCATTCGCTGCGAGGGCCGGCACTTCCAGGTGTGGCTCGACGACCGGGAGGTGCTCAACTTCACCGACGACGACAAGGCGCACCTGTCCGGGGCGGTCGGCCTCGGCACCTGGCTCACGCGCGCTCGATTCCGGAACCCGAAGGTAACCTCGCTGGACGGAAAGGTGCTCTCCGAAGCCCTGCCCGAACTGACTGAGCGGCTTGCCGTGACGCGGCACTGGGAAGCCTACGGCCCCGGGCGGGTGACCGTGGCAACCGACAACCCGCTGAACAGCCAGCTCTGCCAGAAGATCCGCTCCGAACAGGGCGAGACGGGCTTGCAGCAGCAGCCGTTCTGTATCCGGCGCGGCGAGACGTACGCCGGCTCTGTGTGGGTGCGCGGCGAAGCGCCGAAGGGGCTGATTGCCCGCCTGCGCGACGGCGAAGAGACGCTGGCGGAGGTGAAGCTTCGACCGCCGACGCGCCAGTGGCAGTCGGTTCCCATTGCCTTCCACCTCATCCGCGACGCCGAGAACGCCACGCTCCAACTCGGCGTCGTCGGCAACGGCGAGGTGTGGCTCGACCAGGTCAGCCTCATGCCGCAAGCCTGCCACGAAACGGGCGGGTTCAGGCCCGACCTACTCCAGGCCATCGCCGACCTGCAGCCGCCGGTGATCCGCTGGCCCGGGGGATGCTTCGCGGAGTTCTACCGCTGGAAGGACGCCATTGGCCCGCAGCACACGCGGAAGATGTACCCGTTGTCTATCTGGGACGACCTCGACGTCAACTCACTGGGCACCGATGAGTTCGTCGATCTGTGTCGCCGCGTCGGCGCCGAACCGCTGATCGTCATCGACCTCGGCAGCCACGCCAAGCCGGAAGAGCGCGCCGCGTACATTCAGGAAGCCTGCGACTGGGTCGAGTACTGCAACGGCCCGGCAAGCTCCAAGTGGGGGCGTGTCCGCGCGGAGAACGGCCACCGGGAGCCATATGGCGTCAAGTACTGGGAGATCGACAACGAGACTTGGCGCATGGGTGCTGAAGCGTATGTGGCAGCGGTGCGCGAGTTCGTCCCCGCGCTGAAGAAGGTGGACCCCGCCCTCAAGATCGCCGTCTGCGGCAGCGGCGGGATGAACCTGGAATGGAACAAGCAGATCATCGACGGGTGCGGCGACCTGGCCCACTACCTGAGCCTCCACCACTACGAGAACCCCGACCGCTTCGCCGACGGGCCGCGAGCGTATGAGCGGTTCTTCGAGCAGACGGGCGAGGCCATCGTCAACTCGAAGAACCCATTCCTGCACCTCTACGTGTCGGAGTGGAACGCCCAGAGCACCGACTGGCGGACGGGGCTGTACGCCGGTGGGTTGCTCAACGCCTTTGAGCGCTGCGGCGACGTCCTGGAGATTGGCGGGCCCGCGCTCTTCCTGCGCCACGTCTCGGCCACCGATTGGGACAACGCCTTCCTCAACTTCGACCATCGCACCTGGTTCCCGGCGCCCAACTACGTGGTGATGAAGCTCTACCGCGAGCACTACGCCCCAGACCGCCTCGCCCTCAGCGGCGACCCCGGCGCCCTCAACGCGGTCGCGACGCGCTCTGCCGACAGCAAGCAGGTTTGCGTGAAGGCCGTCAACCCAAGCGACCAGCCAATCGACGTGCGTCTGGAGGTCAAAGACACCTTCGTCGCCCACAGCGCCAGCCTGAAGCTGGTCGCGCCCGACTCACTCTCGGCACGGAACACACTGGAAAGCCGCGACACCGTGCACGTCGTCGACGGCAAGCTCGGGCGCAACCGGAACGCGGTGACCTTCACGCTGCCGCGGTGGTCGGTGGGGGTGGTGACGCTTCAGCGTTGACAGTACCGGAGTAGGGCGGAATCCGGCTGTCCCGTCAGCTCGCCCTCGGCCAGCGCGTTCCCCGGCACCGTCTCAGTCGCGCGCGTGTCGAGGTTGGTCACCTCGTACGTCAGCTCCTCGGCAAGTGAGTGGAGCCGGAAGCGGGCGGTCGTGAACGGGCTTCTCGGTCGCTTCAGCACAACGACGAGGCCGTCGCCCTGTTCGGGCCGGTCGAGTTGGTAGGCCAGCCAGGCGTCTTCGGCTTGGGTGTACTCGGTGAGCGGGTAGTAGTCGCCGAGGAAATACTCACGGAGGCGGTGTAGTCGGTTCGCCACAGCGGGGTAGCCCGGCTGATCGATTCCAGGTCGATCCGGCGGCCACCGCTGGCGCAGTTGTCGAGGAACAGGTTGGGGTGGCGCGTCAGCAACTCGTCCCAGAGGGCGTACTGGCCCTCGACGTAGCGGATCTCTGTGAGGCCCTGCCGATCGGGGGCGTCGGCGTTGCGCCAATACTCCAGGTGGGCGATGTTGGAGTCCTGCCGCAAGCAGTCGAGGCCAAAGTCGGCGATCATCTTCGACAGGTAGTCAGTCAGGAAGCGGCGAGCGTCGGGGTTGCCCAGATCGAGCAGCTTGTCGCCGGGGCCGAGCTTGTTGCGTTTGCTCTCCATGGCGACCCACTCGGCGGGCGATAGGTGGTCGCCGTAGTCCGCCCAAGAGACGGTGCGGTCGGCGGGTACGTCGAGCAACCAATCGGCGTGCTCGCGGGCCCACGGCGTGTTCGGCGCAACGCGCTCGAACTCGACCCAGAGCAGGAACTGCCGGCCCGATTGGTGGAGCAAATCGCTGATCGGCCGGAACCCGTTGGGGTAGAGGTCCTCCCGCGGCTTCCAGTTGCCATACTCGCGAAGGTTAGGAATACACCGAAGTGGAAGTTCGCAGAACTTCACCCGGGGGCGTGTGGTGAGCACCCAACACACTGCTGTGCACGCAGAGGCGTCGAACTTGTGCAATAGCTTCGGTGTATTCCTAACCTTCGCGAGTACAGCATGCTCCATCCAGTGACCGGGTCCGCCAAACCACTCGGCATCGATCCAGTAGCACTCGAAGGGCAGGTCGTGCTCGACGATCTTCCGCACGTTGTCGAGATGGACTTCGGCCGACGTGCCTCCCCAGTTGCCGCTGCACAGCGGAGGCACCAGCGGGGCGCCGCCGGGGTGCGGGCGGTGGTGCTTGAGGAGGAACCGCCGCAAGAGGTTGTGCCCGCGCAGCGGCGCGCCCTCCCAGAAGAGTAGCAGCACCCGGGGAGTGCGAATCGCCTCGCCGGGATGGAGCCGCAGGTGCGTCTGCGCCATTCCCGCCCGCAGCCGTACCGAGGCGTCTTCCCCGCGCGCGAACTCCGCCGCCCACTCGCCTGTCCAGCCGACGGCCAGCATGACGCCTTCCTGCCCCAGGTCGACGTTGAAGAATGGCAGCACTTCGCTGGAAGACCGCCCACCTCCCGGTTGAAGCCTCAAGTTGCCGCGCGGTCTCAACTCCCGCGTAACCGGCGCGAAGTCCTCCACGGAGCATCGCGCGCCCTTGGAGTGGCGGATGAGACAGTGCCCGTGCTCGCCGAGGGGCAGCCGGGCGTCGAGCGCTTGCACGGCCTCGATGAGCGGCGTCTCGGCGGAGCCGGTGTTCACAAAGTGAAGCACCCACTCGACCGCGGGGAAGTCGGTGTGGACGTTGATCTCGGCGCGCACTGCCAGCCCGGTCGCGGAATCGGTAAAGGTGACCGTCTCGACGAGGGAATCCGCGTTGGCGGTGCTCGGGCAACGGCGGCATTGCCAGTCGCGGAACAGCTCGGTGGACTTCGTGCCGTCGCACACGAAGGAGAAGGGGAGCTCTCCTGCCTCAGCCTCGGTGGTGAATGCCTCCGCCCATTGTTGGGCTCGTTTCTGTTCACTAACGGTCTGGGTCATCGTGCCTTGCTCCGTTCCTGCTCGTGTCCACGCTTTGCTTGAGTGTCCCGGTGAAGGAGCGCGCCAAGGGACAGGGGCAAACGCATTCTGGAGGGGGGAACCGTCCGTCACCCGGCCCTGCGCGTCAACACTGCCCGCGCCCGGGCGACGCTGTAGAGCGACTCCAACTGCTTCCCCTCGCCGATGGCGATGAGCACATCGCCGGGTTCCACCACTGTCGTTGCGGAGGGGTTCGCGGCGAACCGCTTGTCTGGTTTCCGGATGGCCACCACGGTGACACCGATGCGCGCCGGCAGTTGCAGCTCCTGTAGGGTGCTGCCGACAAGCTCCGATTCGGGTTGCACGGTCGCTTCAGCCAAACCGAGGTCGACGTCGTCGGAGTGCAGCAGCGTCTCCAAGAAGTCGATGACGTGGGGGTAGAGCACTGCAGTGGCGATTCGGCGCCCGCCGAGGACATAGGGCGAAATCACCCGATTGGCGCCCGCCCGCCGGAGCTTGTGTTCGGTCTCGAGTTCGCCGGCGCGGGCGATGATGCTCAGGGTCGGGTTCAGGTCGCGCGCCGTCAGCACGATGAAGACGTTGTCTGCATCGGTCGCAACGGCGGCGATCAGCCCCTTGGCGTGCTCGATTTGCGCCTGGCGCAGCGTGTCCTCGTGGGTTGCATCTCCGGCGACGTGAGGGCACTCGCATTCCAGCAGGGCCTCAAGCGCTGCCGGCTCGCTGTCGATCACCACGAAGGGCTGTTTGTGCCGCCGCAGCTCCTCCGCAATCTGGTGTCCGATGCGGCCGTACCCGCACACAATGTAGTGGTCCCTGAGCCGCTGAATCATCCGTGTCACCCGCCAGCGCTGGATTGTGTGGGAGCGCTCCAACAGCCCCTCAACCAGGGCCATGCCCACCCACAGCCAAGTAGCCGTGCCGAAGACGATTAGGACAATGGTAAACGCCTTGCTTCGGTCGCTCATGTTGTAGTCGCTGAACCCAATGGTCGACACGGTGATCACCACCATGTAGAGCGCCTTGAAGAACGACCACCCCTCGATCCACATGTAGCCCAAAACGCCGACAAGCAGCAGGCACGCCAAGACGGCGACGGCAAAGCGGAGCTGTTGGAGTGGGTTGCGAAGTGAAGGCATGGGATCTCGAAGGCGGAAAGCCAACCGCTCTATCCGGCGCCGCCCCGAATCCGTTGGGACGCCTGCTCTGCCGGCGGTTGGCAACGGCAGTCCAGTTCGGGGCAAGAACTGGAAGTCCCGGACCGCACGCGGTTGGCCGGATCAGTCCTCGCTCAAGGCGAGGGCACGAATCGTGCCGTCGGCTGCACTGACTGCAAGGTGGGTGGCGTTGGCTTGCCCGGCCCGGCCGGCCGCCATTCCCAGGATCGGGGCGCCTACTTCAGCGGCGCGCAGGAGGGCTCCGTCGGGACCGACAAGTGCTACTTGGCCTGCGGCTGTGCCGAGGGCGATTGGGTGAGTCGGCGCGCCCGTGAGGCAGAGCGCGCTCACCGCCTCACCCATGCTCCGGCGCCACAGCCGCGTGCCGTCGCCCTTGAGCGCGTACCCGTTGAAGCTCATCGAACCAACCAGGATCTCTTTGGTGCCATCGCCGTCGAGATCGACACACTGCACGCTGGTGACTTCGTCGCCGGTGTTGTACTGCCACAGCAGCTTGCCGTTGTCGTCAAGTGCGTGGACGTTGGAGTCGGCGCCCCCCACCACTACCTCGTCCTTGCCGTCCCCATCGAGGTCGCCCGCTGCCGCAGCGTTGGCCTTGGGGCCGGTGGCGGTGCTGTAGCTCCACGCCTGCTGACCATCGGCCCGAACACAGGGCCACCAGTAGTACTCCGTGCCGCAGAAGATCTCGTCGACGCCGTCGCCGTCGATATCGGCCGCAGTCCCCGCGGTCGAGCGGTGGACGCTTTCGCAGAGCCATAGCTCCTTGCCGGTGTGATCGAACGCGTAGTACCGCCAGCTATCGGCGCCGGCGATCACGGCGCGCTCCTTCCCCGCGGAGAGTTTGGCAGTGAACAGGACATGGATCTCTGCCGCATCTTTGTACCGAGGGAGCTTCTGCTGCCAACGCTCCTTGCCGTTGCTGTCGAGGCAGTGGACGGTCTGGTCGGCGCCGCCGGCGATGATCTCGACCTTGCCATCGCCGTCGAGGTCGGCTGCCGTCCCTGCGTAGATCGGCTGCTCGGTCACGAACTCCCACAGCTTCTCGCCGTCGTCGTCGATCAGGTACACCGACCCGCTCGTGGAGCCGGCGACCACTTCGTCGCGACCATCGCCGTCCACATCCGCGGTGAAGAGCGTCGGGTAGGTGTGCACGGGCATGCCCCGCTTGCGCGCTTCGTCGGCCGACACCTCCAGCTTCTCGCCGCGACCCCAGACCTCGACCTCGGACAGATAGATGGCAGCGCCCTTCTTCGGGGTGAGCGTCAGTCGCAGGAACTGGGCGCGCTGACCGAGTTCCTTGAAGTCGTACGGGATCGGCCCATAGCCCGGAGCGCCCCAGTTGCCTCGCGCCTCGCGGTCCACGATCTCGCCGGCTTTGCGCACGTCCTGCCGAAAGCCGTCGTTGCTCACTTCCAGCAGCGCGCGGTCGAGCTGGAACGTCTTCCCTTTGCTGGAGGCGTTAGCCCACCATTCCTTCAGGCGGACGCGGGTGAGGTCGTACGGGCCTGCCAGCGCGACGGTGACGGTGACCGGCTGGTCGTCGTCCCACTGCACGCTGCCGTCGGTCTGGAGGAAGATGCCGTCGGTGAGGTTGCTGGCTTCATTGCTGTCGCCTCCGAACCAGTTCTCCGTGCGCGGGGCCGGAGAGAGGGTGACTTTGGCGCCGACGTCGACCGCCTCGAAGTAGCCTTGGTTGTCGGTCAGCAGGTACTCGCTGAACTTCTCGCGGAAGGACCAGAGCTGCTTGAGCGGCTGCTTGTTGCTGACTTCGAGGGGCGGGGTCGGGAGCGACTGCGGCTGCTTGCCTCCGGCGAGACCCGACTTCACCGCGTCCCGGAGCAGCGCTGCGGTGGCGTTGGTCACCGCGAGCTGGTGCATGCCGGCCGGCACGGTGAATTGCTCGGGGTTTGTCACGGGTTTGCCGTCGAGCGTGACTGTCGTCCCCGTGCCAAGCTTCACCAGGACCTGGCAGTCCGCAGCAGCCTTGATGGTGCCGGTGAGGTCGGCAAGGGAGAACTGAATGTCCACCGGCGCGGAGGCCGTCACGACGGGTTGCCTGGCGACAGCGATGGCCCGCGCGCCAAACGCGACCAGCCGATCCGCCGAGACCATCGACGCCTGGGCCTCAATTGCAAGGGCGTCGTCCCGGTCGCCCTGGTGCGAAATGCGGGCGTCGACCAGCGTGGTCTGCTTGCCGTCCGACAACGACAGCGTCTGATTCGGCAAGGAGCTGACAGCCAGGTCGAGCGGCCGGTCATCGTCAGAACCGTACAAGACGGTTGGCAGCACTGCGCTCTGTGCCACCGCGAGCTTCGCGTCGGTGATCTGGGTGACGCCCCTTACTATGGGCTTGGCGTACTTGTACCCGGCCCAGTTGGTGCCCAGGTCGGTGTCGTCCTCGACTTTGAGGCGTACGTCGGAGCCGTGTTTGGCGAAGAACCGTTTGCCTTCCTGCTCGACTTCGACTCCGTCGTCGCGCACCGTGGGTTCCCCGATGAGGTGCCACTTGGCGCGGAAGCTGAAGTCGCTTGGCTCCTTCGCCACCACCTCGTCCACGACGACGAAGTACCGCTCCTTCTCCCACAGAATGCTCCGATGCCAATCGACGCCGGCGTAGTCGCGCACGACGGTGCGGGAGAAGCCGACGCTGGGCAGGTCGCCCACGCCCTCCAGTTCGCAGTAGTCCGGAATCTTCTGTGATTGCCCGTCCTTGAAGATCAGGACACCGTTGTGGAACTTGGGCTGTGCCTTGTAGTAGTCATTGTCAGCAAGCCAGATCCGTTCTCGATCAGTGATCCGCGAGATCGTGTTGCCATCGTAGTGCTTGTGCCCGCCGTTGCTCAGCCCGTCGAGCAGGAGATACTGCTTGTCGGCGTCGAAGCTCGCCCGCATGACCACTTTGTCAACGCACTTCTCCACCGGCGGGCGCGGGTCGGCCGTCATCGTGTTGTAGTAGATCGGGTCGACGGGCCAGGCGTGCACGCCAAGCAACTGCTTGGGCGGCTCCGCAGGCTGCTCGCGAGCGTGCTGGTTCAGGCTCTGCGTGTCGGTCACGGCCGCCTTCTTTGCCAGCGCCCATTGGTAGGTCGCCGCCCACTTGTGCGCCTCTTCGTTGCCGTGGGAGGCGTAGTACCAGGCCGCCCGGCGCAAGAGCGGCAACTCGCTGAACCAGCACTTGAACGAGCCGGTGTCGCCATAGGGCACCTGGTAGCCGAGGTTATCCATGCAGAGGAGGCAGAAGTCTGCTTCGCGCCGGGCGTTGCCGTTCTCGAAATACGTGTAGTCGCCCGAACTGGTCGCGTAGTCGATGGTGTGCCCCAACGTCAGCCACTGATAGCCGTTGCAGTCTTCCATCGACTTGAACGCCTTCGACTGGATCTCGAAGCAGGTCCGCCCCAATGCGGACCATTGTGGTCCCTCGACCACGCGCCCCTGGGGCCCGCCGCCGTAGTATTTCTCGAAGTACGCGCCGGCGAAGTAGCAGCCCAGCGACGGGAAGGTCTGGTGGTTGTGTCGGACCCGCTCGGCGCGGCCGAGCCCGGGCGTCTTGGGCGCCACGGCTTCGGCGATCCATTGCCCGAGGACCTTCGTGACCTGCAACCGCTGCGCGTCCGTGACGTTGGGGCTTTCTTCGACCGCGTCCCAGCCGGGGAAGACGCGGTACGCCGTGAAATCACTATCCATCCCCCAGGGCCCGCCGTAGGTGGAGGGCTTCGTCAGGTAGTGCTCGTTGGCCTTCAGCACAAGCTGCACGAAGGCCTGTGCGTACTCGTCGAACCCCGTCCACAAGTAGCGCTCGCCCTGACCGGCGATCATGCCGAATAAGCCGGTATGCGCCCCGGCTGCCAGAGCGTCGGTTGCTGCTTCTATTTGCTTTGCCACGTAGTCCTTGCCCGGGGGCGTGGTGAGCCACGGCAGCTTCCGCTGAAGTTCCTCGCCGGGGACCCGCTTGAACGTCGGCGGGACAACGAGCTGCTTCCCAGGCTTCAGCAGCTTGGCGAACTCCTCCACCGCCCGGCGGACGCCGGCCGCGTCGCTGCCGCCAAGCAGGATGGCGTTCTTGCCGGTGCCCCACGGGTCGTGGATCGTCCGGAGGACGTAGCCGCCTTTGCCGGGGTACAGGTCATCCGTGGCGCAGTAGTGCTGCCCGTAGAGCGGCACCACGGCCGGGTTGTTGCTGAGGTTGCCCAGGAGGATGAGGTTGGTGCTCTCGTTCGGAGCCTGTGTGGCGGTGGGGAGGTTGGCGCCACCAGCCACGCGGATCACCTCGGCGAGGGTCTTGGCGAGTGCTTGGTGGACCGCGTCGTCGGGATGGACGATCACGGCTTTCGGCAGGCCGTCGGCGGACAGAACGGTGTCGGGGTAGCGCCCTTTCGGCGTCGTCAGCGACTGAACCGATTGGAGCGGCTGCGTGCCGTAGCGGACGTTGTCCACGTACAGGTCGAACCGGCCCTCCTTGACGCGCGTGCCGACGACCAACTCAACGGCTGTCACCTCCGAGGGTTGGCGGTCCTCCACCTCCTGCGCCTCGAACGCGAAGCCACCCGCCGACACGAGCCGATGCAGCTTGAGCGTCTGCCGCGCGGCACCCGAGAATGGATCGCCCCAGTTGACCCAACTGCCAACCTTTTGGCCGGCGCCGTCGTACAGGCGAACATAGAGGGCATTGGTCGCTGCGGGCGTGGAGGTCCACACGTCGACCAGCAACGTCCGCTCCCGCAAGTCCGCCTTCGCCACCGGGATCTTCACCCCCAGATAGGCCCGCTCGGACTTTCCTGTGGCAGTGCCGCTCAGGTGCAGGCTGCCGGTGCCTTCCGACACGAACTGTTTGTCGGTCGCGACCGCCACCGACTTCGCGTCCACGTCGGCGCCCCAGGTGAGAGTTGTCCCCTTGTCGCTGTCGCAGTTGTGGAGCAAGAAGACGTCAGAAGAAGCCGCGCGGGGCAGCAGCACCAGGGCAACGCCGAGATATGGAAGTAGCAAGCGCATCGAGCCTTCCTCCTGAAGCCGCCCAGTGGGTGCCTCACCCAAGCATAGTCGCGGACTTCCAGAAGTTCGCGAGTATGTCCGGAGGGCTGCTGCCGCCCCCCGGGTAGATGCCGCCGCGCTCCAGCGTGACGGGTAGGCGGTCCTCCCCATGATATGACGATACAATGGGCGGCGCAAGAGCATGGCGACTCAACCGTACAAGACGATTGGCCTCCTCGGCGGCATGGGGCCGGAAGCGACCGTGGACCTCTTCCGGCGGATTGTCCGCGCCACCCCGGCCACGTGCGATCAGGAGCACCTCCATATTCTGGTCGACAACGACCCCAGCGTGCCGGACCGGACGGAAGCCCTCCTTTCGGACAACCTGGAACCGGTTGTCGAGAAGCTGACCGCGATGGCGCAACGGCTGGAGGCTGCTGGCGCCGACTTCCTCATCGTGCCGTGCAACACGGCGCACTACTTTCTCGACCGGGTGCGACTGACGGTCTCGATTCCGTTCCTCGACATGATCGAGGAAACGGTCACCTCCCTTTGCCGGGAACACCCCGCCCAGCGGACCGTAGGGCTGTTGGCCACAACGGGCACCCTACGAACGCGGTTGTACCCTCGACGCGCCGAGAAGGTGAGTCTGACCGTCGTCGAGCCGCCGGCGACGGACCAGGCCGCAGTGATGGCTGCCATCCACTCAGTCAAGTCGAGGGGCGCCAATGCGGACGCGGCGAGCGTGTTCGCGCGCGTCGCCGCGGGGTTGGTGGCGGCGGGCGCCCAGGCGGTCATTGCGGGCTGCACCGAGATCCCGCTCGCCCTGGACGCCACGAGCGTGTCGGTGCCCCTCGTCAACCCCGCGGAGGAACTGGCGCAAGCCGCTGTGCGAATGGCCTTGGGCGCCGACGCATGAGAGAAAGGGACCACCCATGGACGCAGTCGTGAAGCAGTGGATAGTACAGGCTACGCCGGTGTCCGTTCCCCACCCAACGCGGGTGGTGCTGTTCGGGTTAGGGCAGATCGGCCAGCGCGTGGCCCGACTGGCGGGCTCGCGAGGAGGCTTCGAGATTATTGGCGCGGCGGATATCGATCCAGCCAAGGTGGGACGGTCGCTTCGGGAAGTGTGCCAGAGCGCGGAGCTGCCGGACGTGCGGGTGGTGGGTTCCGTGGAAGAGATCCGGGCCGCCGCCGGCGCGGTGGCGCTGCACACTACCGGCTCGCAGGTGGGCCGCATTGCAGCAGAACTGACTGCGTTGGCTCAGCAGAAGTTGAATGTGGTTTCCTCCGCCGAGGAACTGCTCGAACCGTGGGCGCGCGACGCTGAGGTGGCCGACGCTCTCGACCAAACGGCGAAGGAGCAGGGAGTGACCCTCGTCGGCGCAGGGGTCAACCCGGGCTTCGTCATGGACCTGCTGCCCGTCGCCCTAACGTGCGTGTGCCAAGTGGTCAACAAGGTGTCGGTCCAACGCGTGGTGGATGCCGCTACGCGTCGGCCGGCACTGCAGAAGAAGGTCGGCGCGGGGATGACGGCGCAGGAGTTCCTCGCCGAGGTCGAAGCCGGCCGCATGGGACACGTCGGGCTGGTGGAGTCGGCGCTGTTCGTCGCCCAGGCTATGGGCTGGCGACTGGACCGGCTCGAGGAGGTCCTCGGGCCGATGATGGCTGAACGCGACTTGACAACCGACGTGCTCACGGTCGGGGCCGGAACGGTGGCCGGGATCAAGCACACAGCCGAAGGCTACGTGGGCGACAAGCTGGTGCTCGACCTTGATCTGCGAATGTACGTCGGCGCTGAAGAGCCACACGACGCGGTGCAGATCGAGGGCGAGCCGCCGCTCGACGTGGTGGTGCGTGGCGGCACCGCCGGCGACGCCGCCACGGCTGCCGCGCTGGTGAACGCGGCGCCACGAGTGGCGGCCGCAGCCCCGGGGCTGGTGCGGCTGCGCGAGTTGGCGCTGGCTCAGTTCGCCCCGGCGGAGGGGCTCCGGCTTGCAGTGCGGGCGGAGGCGAGCGACAAGGGCAAAACCGGGGCACCGAGAGGCACTGGCGGGTGACACGCGAACGCCCGGTTCGGCAGAGCTCGCCCCACAGTGTTGTAGAACCTGTGGTTTCGGAATATGCTGAGAAGATCCCAAACGAATTGCAGGCGGCGCATCGTGTGCCCCGACAACAGCCATGTCATCAACACCGGAGCCCTCTCCCTCAGGCGACGCGGACCTGCTGGACTTGCGGATCGACCGACTTGCCTACGGCGGAGACGGGGTAGGCAGAGACGAGTCAGGGCGAACGGTCTTCGTCCCGTTCACCGCCCCCGGGGACCGGGTCACCGCCCGGGTCACAGAAGCACAAAAGCGGTTTGCTCGGGCACGCGCGGTCGAATGGAGCGAACGCAGCCCCTCCCACTGCGCGCCCTTCTGTCCACACTTTGGAGTCTGCGGCGGGTGCCACTTACAGCACCTCGAGCAGTCCGCCCAACTCCACTGGAAGCACCTCTTCGTGCGCGACGCGCTCACCCGTATCGGCAAGCTGCAAGACCCCAATGTGGCCCCGGTACCCGCGCCAGCAGCCGACCGCGGCTACCGCTGCCACGCCGTCTTCTCCGTCTCCATGGCGAACCGTCAAGCGCAGGTGGGCTTCCAGGGCACTGACAACGAAGGGATCGTCGAGGTCGAGGAGTGCCCACTCCTGGTCCCGCTGCTCAACCAAGTGCTCGGGGTTTCCCGGCAGTGGCTTCGCGAGCACGCGGCGCAGTTGGCTCAACGCGAGCTTGGCGGTTCGCTTCGGTGGCTCGATGTTCGCGCGAGTTCCGGGGCTGAGGAGTGCACTGTGGCCCTCTGGTGCCACAGCCAGGAATTCGAGCTGGCGGGGAAACTGGCCGCGCACCTGGTGGCGGTGGAGCCGCGCGTTCGTGGCGTCTGCCTCGTCGTCTTTCGCGGCCGCCAGCGCCAGTCGGACGGCAAGGCCACGGTGATGTCCGGCACCGACTCCATCCGGGAGCAGGTTCGCGGTCTCGAACTGCAAGTGTCCGCCCAGTCGTTCTATCAGGGGAATCCAGCCGAAGCCATTCGGCTGTTGGAGGCAGCGCTGAACATGAGCCCGACAGCCGGCGCGGGCGACGTGGTCGAGCTGTACGCGGGCGTGGGGTACTTCACCCTGCCTCTATCAGTGAGCGCCAAGTCCCTCGTGGCCCTCGAGGGAAGGGGGTCGGCGATCCGGGACTTGAAGCGGAACATGGAGTTCAACGGGATCCACAACGTCCGCCTCCGCAGAGGTGACGCTGCCGAGCAACTCGGGAAACTGGCGGCAAAGAAGGGCGGAAGGCCGCAGCAAGTCTGGCTCGACCCGCCGCGGACGGGCGCCGGAGAGCGGGTCATCCGGGCCGTCTGCGAACTGGGCCCGGAGTCCGTTGTGTACATCTCATGCGACCCAACTACGATGAGCCGAGACCTTGGGCTGCTGACGCAGGGAGGGTACGTGCTGGAGGAAGCGCGGCCCTTCGATCTGTTCGCGCAGACGTTCCACGTAGAGACAGTGGCGCTTCTCCGCCGCCCGTAGCGCGGAGCGACGGACACGGAGAGCCCCTCCGGTGAGGGGCGGGTTCACGCCGCGGTAGGGAAGAGCGACGCTGTGCGCGCCACCCCGTAGCCACTCATCCTGGACGCGTGGTCGCGCGCCAGTTGCAGGGGCTCCCAGTTGCGCGCGTTTGCATGCCGAACGGAGGCGCGACGGAACCGGTTCATGTGCGCGGTGATCAGCAGGTAGAGCTTGGTCAGGTCGGGGTTCCGCGGTAGTTCGCGGTTCAGTTCGGCGACAACGGCACTGTTCGGGCAGTAGACGGTCACGGCCTCCGCGCCGTACATCCTGGCTGCATCCAGTGCTGCGATAAGGCTGCGACATTGCGCTTCGACTTGGTTGGCGGCCTTGACCTGCTCAGCGAACGCGGTGACGGTCCGACGGTCTCGGTCTTTGACGACGACCCCGATCGTGGCGAAACCTTCACCTGCGCCGCTCGCCCGAATGACAGTGCCGTCGGCCAACGCATAGAGCGAAGTCGATTGGCGCTGTCGGGCGGGCATTTGTGCACCTCCGATCCTGTTGGTTTACAAACAGATGTTTGCGTACTATGCCACATGAGTACAACTTTTGCGTGCGAAACTTGTAACGGAGCGGCTCCTGCACAGTATGACAACGGCAGGGGCCGGCGCGTTCCCTTCGGGAGCAACGAAGCGGAGCGACTGCCGACTCAGGACTTCGGCTGGCCCAACCAGACCGGCCGCGCGTGACCCACATTCCCAGCGGCGTCGGTTGCCCGGGCACCCAGCCAGATCTGGGTCTGGGGCAGGCTGACATTGAGGAACCGCACCTCACCAGTCGGTCCCGTCTCGACTGACCCTCGGCTCTCGTTGTTGACCAACAGCTCCACGGTTGCGCCCACTTCGCTTTGCAGGACAACGTTGAGGCTCGCCCGGTACGCGCGACTCTGCCGAACCCCGAACTTACTCCGCCGCGTCAGGACGCCAGTATCGGGAGACAGGATCCTCACCTCTGGCGCCATCGTGTCGAGGGCGAGGGCGCGGTGCTCGGCGGAGCTATTGCCCGCAGCGTCCGTCGCCGTAATCGCCACGTCGTGCCGGCCCTCGCTCTGTCTGTCGAGCTGCACGGCGAAAGACCCCTCTGCCCCTGCCCGGGTTTGCCCTGCGGAGACCGAATCCACCTGAACGCTTATCTCCACTCCCGGTTCGGTCAAGCCGCTCACGAGGGGAGGCGACTTGCGCGCGGTCGCCCCGACTGAGGGCTCGAGGACCGTGAGTGCCGGAGGCGTGGAGTCGCGGAGGACTTCCCGGCTGAACTCGCGGACTTCGCCGTCGGCGCCCACGAAGTCGAGCGACAGCCGGTTGAGCCCTTCCTTCAGCCGGATGCCCTCGAACCGGTACAGCCCACGGTCGTCGGCCTTGAGGACCGTCAGCGTCCTGAACTCGTCGGTGAGGCGCACCACCGTCCCTGGCTCGGCCTGTCCCGCAATGCTGGTGACCGCTTCGCGCGTGACTCCAACGCTCGCAGCAGGCGTCGGCGCGGCGCAAGCCGGAGTCCGGAGACCGAGAGTCGCGAGGAGAAGAGGGATGGCCGCACCGCAAGCGCGCATACCCGAGTCTTCCCCCCGGGCACTTCGCAGAAACGCGAAGCGGGTGGAGCTGCAAACAGCTCCCCCCGCTTCAGCCGACTACACTGGCGGCGCTCTATGCGAGCCGGGTTACTCCTCGAAGGCCGCGTCAAACGCGACTGCCGACGGGGCGAAGTCGACATCGCGAACGAAGTCGCACGCCTCGGCGGCGCCGTGCTCGCGGTCCATGCCGCTGTCTTCCCACTCCACCGAGAGTGGCCCCTCATACTGGGCGTGGTTGAGGGCGCGGATGAGTTCCTCGAAGTCGACCTCGCCGTGGCCGAGGGACCGGAAGTCCCACCCACGGCGCGGATCGCCGAAGTTGAGGTGCGAAGCCAGAATGCCCGTCTTGCCATCCATGGTGACGATGGCATCCTTCATGTGGACGTGGTAGATCCGGTCGGCAAACTCCCGGATGAACTGAACAGGTTCGACGCCTTGCCACTCAAGGTGACTCGGGTCGAAGTTGAGCCCGAAGGCTTCCCGATTGCCGATGGCGTCGAGCGCCGCCTTCGTCGAGTATAGATCGAAGGCGATTTCCGTCGGATGCACTTCCAGCCCAAACCGGATACCCACTTCGTCGAACACGTCCAGGATCGGGTTCCAGCGGTCCGCGAAGTCTTTGTAGCCGGCCGCGATCATCGCCGGCGACACCGGCGGGAAGGAGTAGAGCAGGTGCCAGATCGACGAACCGGTGAAGCCGTTCACGACCTTCACACCGAGCTTGGCGGCGGCTCGGGCGGTGTTCTTCATCTCCTCGGCGCAGCGCTCTCGCACGCCGTCCGGGCAACCATTGCCCCAGAGGCGTTCCGGCAGGATGGCCTTGTGCCGTTCGTCGATGAGGTCACACACAGCCTGCCCGACCAAGTGGTTGCTGATCGCCCAGACGCCCAGGTCGTACTTCGCCAAGAGGTCGCGGCGGCCCTGGCAGTAGCTCTCGTCCTCAAGTGCCTTGTCCACTTCGAAATGATCGCCCCAACACGCCAACTCCAAGCCGTCGTATCCCCACTCCTGAGCTTTGCTTGCCAGCTCTTCGAGGGAGAGGTCCGCCCACTGTCCTGTGAACAACGTTACGGGTCTTGCCAAGATGGATCGCCTCCTTCGAGGGTTGTTTTGGGTCCCAGCCGCAGAGCTGGAGAACTTGCCGTCGGGTTGTATTCGCGCTTCGTCAGCACCGCTCCTTTGTGTTGCCAGAAAAGTTGGCGCCGGGGGCACAGACAATCCCTTGCCCGCGTCCTTGGTGGGGGCGCCTCCAGCGCCATTGCAGGGCCAAACGGCAACCAGTATAATCGCTGCATAGCCGCCAAGAGGAGGGGCCGGGCGCCGACGCGAGAGCCAGGGAACCGGTGGGCGCCACGAAGCCCGGCGCTTGAGCCGCGAAGCGCTTGCCTGGTGGCGACAACCCTACTCGTTCCGCACACGATTCTGAGGTGCTACCCAAACGATGAACGCACAACTTCGCACGTCTCGGCATTGCGGCTCAAGGCCGCCGGTCTGTCGGGTCTCTGCAGCCGCGTTTGCCGGGCTTATGTTGCTGGCGGCAGCGGCAGTGGTTGGCTGCTCGCCCAAGCCCGCCTCGAAGGTCAGCGCGGCCAACGAGCCGCCGGCGTCTGCCGCCACCCCGGCGAAGAAGGAGGAGAAGCCGACTCCGTTCCTGAAGCTGGCGAACGCCGAGCACGCTCTCGGCGTCGTCCCACCAGGGTCGTCCCACGCTGTGACAATCCAGCTCGAGAACCGCGGCGGGGCGGAACTGACGGTTAAGAAGGAGGATCCCGGCGACCCCGCCCTGGTCTACCCGACGGAAGTGTCCGTGCCGGCGGGGGAGAGCCGACCGCTGACAATCACGGTCGTGGCGCCCAGGCGCCCCGGCAAGTTCGGCGTGAAGGTCGGGTTCACTACCAACGACCCGGACCGTCCCTTGCTCGTGTGGAAGGCGACGGGCGTCTCGGTCGAGGGGGCGCTCGCAATGACGACGCCAGCCCCCGTTGAGGAAGCCGCCCCCGTGCAAGCCCTGGGCACATCAGCCGCCGCCGCGCAGGGGAAGCCGCCGGTCCTCAAGATCGACCACGTAACGCTGGATGCCGGCGACATCCGCAAAGGGAAGACCGCTTACTATACGTTCAAGATCACCAACTCGGGGAAGGGCGAGGGGCAGCTCTCCGCCAAACCCGGTTGTGGGTGCACCATGCTGGAGGCGGACAAGACGATTGCCCCCGGGCAGACCGGGGTTATCAAAGCCAAGCTCGACACCGCCGCGTACAGCGGGAAGATCACCAAGGCCATCACCGTCACCACCAATGACCCCAAGCGCCCCCAGTGGGCTCTTGTCATCGCCGCCAATGTGATTCCGCACGTGCGCGTGATCCCCGCCGACCACCAGTACGTGGTGCTCTTCGAGGGGGAGCGCAAAAGCGTCGAGTTCTCGCTGTGCTCCGCAGAGCGGGGTGTGCTGGAGATCAAGTCCGTCCAGGAGACCGGCACGAAGCTGAAGCGCGAACTGGTGCCGGCGAAGGTTACGTTCGTTGCCGACGGGAAGCCGGCCTCTGAGCCCGGCTACAAGCTGCGTGTCACGATTCCGGGCACCCTCCCTGCCGGCGAGTTCTCCTCGGTGTACGCGTTGGAGACCAACAACAAAGAGGAACCGAAGGTGACCCTCACGATCTCCGGCAAAGTGCAGAAGGAGATCGTGGTCACGCCGTCCACTTTCTACTTCGTGGTCCGCGACGGCGGGAAGGAGAAGCTGACGCGGTCGCTGTCGGTCACCAAGCGCACCGGCACTTTCGAGATCACGAAGGTCGACGTGCGCGGGCAGCCGCTCACAGCCTCGGTGAGCGCGATCCAGAAGGGCAGCTCCTACCGGGTCGATCTCACCTACAAAGGTGGCTGGGAGCCGGGGTTCATCAACGCTATCCTCAGCATCCACACCAATGACAAGGCGCAACCCGTACTCGAGGTTCCGTTGAGCGCCTCGGTCGTGGCTCCCATACCGAAGCAGGGCGGAGGCGGGTAGTGAGGCACCCCGACGCGCCCAACTCAGGCGGGCAGGGCGCCGCACCGTGAGCTTCAAGATCATCCGCGACGCCATCCACGGCGACCTGACCTTGTCCGTGGCGGAACTGCGCCTGGTCGACACCGAGGCGGTCCAGCGCCTGCGGGGCATCAAGCAGTTGGGGACGTCCTCGTTGGTCTACCCCTCGGCGACGCACACTCGGTTCGAGCACAGCCTCGGAACGCGCGCCACCGCAAAGCGGATCCTCGACGGCCTCGCCATGAACGACGGTGAGCCGCCGGACGAGGAATCGACCCAGGTTCTCCTGACTGCCGCGCTCGTGCACGACATCACCCACGTTCCGTTCGGGCACACGTTCGAAGACGAACGCCGCGTGCTGGAACGCCATGACGAGAGCCCCTCCCGCCTGGCGCACTTCCTGCGAGACTCCGATCTGGGCGAGGAGCTTGAGCGACAAGGGCTGACCGACGCCGTGTGGCAAGTGCTCGCTCCCCAACCGCAGCTCCCGGTTCCCACCTTCGCCCGGCAGGTGGTCTCCGGCACCATCTGCGCCGACCTCCTGGACTACCTCCGCCGAGACGCGCGCTCCTGCGGCCTCAGTCAGGACTACGACGACCGCCTGTTCCGCTACTTCGTCCGCGACGGAGACCGGCTGGTCGTCAACCTGCGCCGTCGCGGGATCTTCCGGCCGGATGCGTTGTCCGAGTTGGTCAATCTGCTACGCCTCCGCTACAACCTGACCGAGCGAGTGTACTACCACCACGCAAAGGTGGCGGCCGGCGCCATGATCTCCAAAGCGCTGGAGCTGTGCCTGCGGGCCGGCACGGCGACGCCCGGGGACCTGCTCGACGCGAAGGATGACAGCCTTCTTGAACTCCTGACGCGGCGGGGCGCCGAAGTGCCCGGTGTCCCGCGGCTGTTGACCGACCTCCGCCGCCGACGACTGCTCAAGCGCGTCTACTACCAGACCGTCGAACAGCCGGGGCAGCGCGGTATGTCGAGAGTGGAACAGACCGAGTTCGAGCGGCTGTACCACCTCAACGAGGACGGCGCGCGGGAGCGACTCGAGGCACGGCTTGAGGACGCGTTGGGACTGCCGGAAGGAACGGCAGTCCTCTACTGCCCGGCGGCGAAGATGGCGCTCAAGGAAGCCGACGCCTTTGTGTCGCTGGACTCAGGCGCCCCCCAGATGCTCAGCAGCCTGCACCACCCCGAGGTGGAAGTGCTTCTGGGCAAACACCGCGCGCTGTGGCGGTTCTACGTCTTCCTTCGGCAGGGCTACGAGGATCTATATGGCCGAGCCGGGCAGCTCTGCGAGGAACTGCTCGGGCAGCCGAACCTGCTGACCCTTCACAGCCGCGGGGCGATGGCGTTCGGGGCTGACTGAGGTAGTCAGCCGCCGCCGAACCCGCGCCTCACCTTCCCCTACGCGGGCCTGTAGGGCGAGGAATCCCTTTCCGCCTTCCCTGCCTCTCTCGTTGGCCGATGTGCGTTGAGCGTTGCCAGTTCAGCGTTGGCCGTTTCCCCTCGAACGCCCAAATCCCAACGGTCTCCCCCTCCGCGGTGCCGAAGGTCAGCCCGACGCGGTGGCGAAAGAGGGTGCGGCGGCGGCGAACGAGCGCGCCGAGGAGAGCGAACATGTCGATGCTATTCGGATCCCTCATCTTGGTCTCGCCTGTGCTGTCGCTGTTGGGTCCGGCGGCGGGCGCGCCTGCGGCTCAGTTGACCGACCACCTCGGCAACCTCGAAGGCGAGTGCGCCTTCCGCATGGACCCGGGCGAGGTTGGCGAGCGGGAAGGCTGGCAGAAGCCCGCGTTGGACGACTCCGGCTGGCGCGCGTTGGCCGTGCCCGGATACTGGGAACCGCAAGGGATCACCGACCCTCGCCCCGGTCAGCCGCCGAAGCCGCGGGGGGGGATGCCGTTCACCGACTACGATGGCGTGGCCTGGTACCGGCTGCACTTCGTCGTGCCGGCGGCGTGGCGCGGGCAGCCGCTGGTGCTGCGGCTGGGGAGCGTGGACGATCAGGACCGGACGTACCTGAATGGGGAACTGGTCGGCGCGACGGGTGCCGAGGTCGAGCAGTCCGTACTGGCCCAGCGGCTGTACGACGTGCCGGACAAGGGGGTGCGGTTCGGCGAGGAGAACGTGCTGGCTGTATGCGTGGTCGACGGCGGCGGCCCGGGCGGGCTGATGGGTCCACTGGTGTCACTACTTCCGAAGAGCATCCTGGAGGCTCCCATGAAACTCCCACAAAGCGACCGACCGTTGGCGGAGCGCTTCGCCGACCCGCCGGCGGCGGCGCGGATCCTGAAGATCGTCCACGGCCTGCCCGACGCTCCCGCCGCGCAGGACTCGCTGCTCACCGGGCTCATTTCGCAGGGCTTCGGCGGCGTGGTCTGCAATGTCTCGTTTCAGGGCGGGTATGTCGAGAGCGACGAGAACTGGCAGGCGTTCGTCACCGGCGTGCACAAAGCCAAGGAAGCGGGGATGTCCTTGTGGCTGTACGACGAGAAGGGCTACCCGTCGGGGGCGGCCGGCGGGATCACGCTGCGCGACCATCTCGAATGGGAGGCCCGCGGGCTGTTGATCGCTGAGGCAGGCGCAACGGGCGGCCCAGTCGAGTTGGCACTGCCGCCGGGGAAGCTCCTCCGCGCGGATGCTCTTCCGGTGACCGACGGTTGCCTCGACCTGGCCAACTCGGTGGACCTCGCCGGGCACGTCGCCGCAGACAAACTCTCGTGGCAGGCGCCGCCGGGGAAGTGGCACGTGATGGCGATCACGGAAGACGCGCTGTACGACGGAACGCACGCAGCGGTCAGCCTGGCGGACAAGCTCCCCTATGTCAACCTGCTGATGCCGGAACCCACGGCGCGCTTCCTGGAAGTGACGCACCAGCGCTACGCCGAGCACTTGGGCGAGGACCTGGGGAAGTGCTTCGTCGCCACGTTCACCGACGAGCCGTCGCTGATGAGCCGGTTCTTTCGCCCCATGCCCTACCGCGTGTTGCCGTGGGCGCCCAACCTGCCGGTCGAGTTCGGGAAGCGCCGGGGCTACGCACTCGAACCCGTGCTGCCCGCGCTCGTTGCCGACTGCAGCCGCGTGGCTGCCACGGGCATGGCGCCCGCGGCTACGCCGGAACGGGTCCGCTACGACTTCTGGCTCACGGTGGGCGAACTCGTCTCCGAGAGCTTCTTCGGCCAGATCCAGGACTGGTGCCACCAACACAACGTGGCCTCCGGCGGGCACTTGCTCCTGGAGGAGCCGCTTTGCGATCACGTGGCGCTGTACGGCGACTTCTTCCGGTGCGTCCGCCGGTTGGACGCGCCCAGCATCGACTGCCTGACCAGCATTCCGGCACAGGTCCCCTGGCGCATCGCCCGGATGATCAGCAGCGCCGCCGAACTCAACGGCGACACGGTCACCATGTGCGAGACGTCCGACCACGTTCAGCGCTACCGGCCGGCCGGTGACGAGCGCCCCGTGGTGCCCGTCAGTGAGGAGCAGATCCGCGGGACCTGCAATCGGCTCCTCCTCAATGGCATCAACACGATCACGAGTTACTACTCGTTCGCCGGGCTCAACTCGGTCCAGTTGCGCCGGTTGAACGACTGGGTCGGTCGGTGCTCCACCATGCTCACCGGCGGGCACCAAGTGACCGACCTCGCCGTGCTTTACCCCATCGAGAGCCTGTGGGTCCGGTTCCGCCCAGCTCGACAGGGACCGACCGACTCGGCTGCCGCCGTGCAGGTGCAGGAGGTCTTCAACCGGGCGACGGACAGCCTCTACAACGCGCGGCGCGACTTCACCTTTGTCGACTCGCGGACCCTGGCCGAAGCGCGCCCGGAGAACGGCGCGCTGAGCCACCGCGACCTGTCGTGGCGTGTCGTGATCCTGCCCTGCGCCGATACGCTGCCCAAAGCGGCGTGGGACAACCTCCGCCGGTTCTGGCAGCAGGGCGGAGTGGTGATCAGCCTGACGGCACTGCCGGCAAACGGCGACACCCAGTTCCCGTCGCCCGAAGTCCAAGCGCTTGCACGGGAGCTGTTCGGCGAAGGCGCCGGTCCACGCGTACAGACGAACGCCGCCGGAGGGGTCGGCATCTTCCTGCCGGAGGGGTCCGAAGGTTTGCTGCCCGTCGTTCTCGACGGCCTCCTGGAGCCCGACGTGCGGGCCGCCAGCCCGAAGTCGCCGCTCCGCGTGACGCACCGACACGTCGCCGACCACGAAGTCTACTTCCTCATCAACGACAGCGAGGCGCCGTGCGCAGACACGGTGGCGTTGGCCGCCGAGGGACAGGGCGAACTGTGGGACCCGGCAACCGGACGGAGCCGGGAGATCGCAGCGGGCGCGCACGTGCCGGTGGCACTCGAGCCGTACGGCGGCGCGTTCCTCCGGTTCCCCACCGCGAGGCGCCCGAAGCGATCCGTACCCGCGCCAGGCGGGCTACCTGGGATCCGAGTGACAGCACTGCCTCCCACGGAACCCACGTTCGGCAAGGGCGAGTTCGTCCGCGCCGAAGTCAGCCCGGACCCCGCCCACGCGCAACCCGGCTGCCCAGCTTGGCGGGCTGTCGGTACGCTCACAAAGGGCCGGGTCGACACCCACCTGTTCGTGTCCTTCGGCTACCCCGCAGGGATCGATCTGAGCGACGGCTTCGCGCTTGCCTTCGATACGTGGGTGCCCGACGGCCAACAGACGCCCGCCCAACTGCTGGTGATCCTCACCGAGAAAGGCGGAGCAGCCTACCTTGCCTCGACGGGTCGCCCGCTCGGGTCGTCGGGCCACGCGCGCACGTTCGTGCCCCTGAGCAGCTTCAGCCTGGCCGGCTGGTCCAAGGACGCGGCCGGCCGGCTGGACCCGGCCGACCTCGCGTCGATCAGCATTGGTTGGGGCGGGTACTTCGGCGAAGACGGGGAAGTGGTGGCCTTCAGCGTCGCCGCGCCACAGGCTGGGCGGCTGGGCGGGTAGCGCGGGGAAACGGCGCTGATGTCAGAGCGTCTCCGACGTGCCGTCGGCATAGTGAACGGCGACCGTGCCGAGGGCCGAGTCCACCTCGATGTCGGCGAGCTTGACGCCGCTGGCTGTGGTTACGGTGCCTGTCACGCTGTCGCCGCCATTGGTCGCGGCGACGTTGATCTTGAGACCGCCCTCGCTCTGTAGGCTGAGGGATCCTTGGGTGAAGTCCCCGTTGCTGTCCAACGTGGCCGTGGCGGTACCCGTCAGCGACATCGTGCCCCGGGTCAGCGTAAGTTCCATCGTCGCCGGGCTTGTGCCCTCCGAGGTCACCGTGAGGTCTACCGAGGTGTCGGGCTGGCCCGGGGTGGAGACCACGCCACTGACGGTGGCGGTGCCTTGCGGGATCGTGTCGCCGTGGAAAGAGGGGTTGGTCCACGTTGCGCCGAGGGTGCCGGTGAAGGCAGTCACAGCCTTGCCGGCGTAGGTGCCAGTGAACGTGAAGCCGGTTGGAATGGCCGCCAGATACTGCCCGCGACCAGCAACCCCGCGCCCGCGCGCCTTTGCCGCGATACCGAAGGTCACGTCCAGGTCGCCCGTGAGCTTCATCGTGCTGGTGGTGCCCACGGTCTCCAGCGACAGGTCCTTCAGCGCGAACGCGGTCGGGTACTGCGCCCACATCGCGTCTAAGGGCGCGCCCGCCGGTATTGTGCCGCTGAACTTCGCCGTCCAAGAGCCGACGCTTGCCTTCACCGTAGCCGAGGTGACCTCGCCGGTGAAGACAAGCTGCGTGTATGGTGGCACTGCAGCTTTCGTGGCCGGCGTGCCCGACAGTGTTCCGACCGCCGTGATCGGCGTGGTGAGCTCCGAGTCCTCAAAGGAGGCCGTCAGGGCGACCTGCGTGATTGTCATCAAGCCCGTAACTGAGGCGGTCGCCGTCCCGTGGTAGTCCAACGCGGCGTCTTCCGTGGAGGTCACTGAGAATGCAACCGAGGGAGACAGCAGCGCGGCCACTCCGACCGGCCGCGTCACTGTGACGACCAGTCCATTAGCGGCCGTGTCGCTCTGTGCCGCGTGGATGATCGCCTGACCGGCGGGCGCGGAGCCAGTCAACACCAACTCGAACGGCCCGTACCACGCCTGGCTGGCGGGTTGTTCCTGGTAGGTGCCGTCGGGCAGCGTCAGGATGTTGTAGGTCTGCGTGCTTTCTGCTCGCGCCCGGGCCGGAACCACCACCACCTGTTCGAACAGAACGCGTCCCACGAATCCGAGCCGTTGGCCGAGGGCCCCGAATGTGGCAATGACCTCGTCCTCGATGACTGTCCGCTGCGCCACCAGCTCGCTCTCGAAGGCGTTGCGCAGCGAAGTCCCGGAGTCGCGCAACTCCTGCACCAGGGCCTTCGCCAGCGACACCTGGAGGTTCTGGGAGGCCGGTACCTGTTGCTCGATGGCCTGGATGGCGTCCCGCAGGCTCGGCGGCGCGTTGATGCCGCCACCGAACGCGCTCGGGATCAGCCCCGCGCCGACGGTGAGATTCAAGCTGTCGAAGTTGGCAAGTTGCTGGCCCGCAACGGTTTCAACGAGCCCAATGTCCTGTTGGCTGATGTTCGAGGTCTTCTTGTAGTACACCGCGCCGAAGGCCTCTGCGGCCAGGGTTGTCGTCGCGTCGAGGTCCGCGGTCCGGTTGCTCGGGCTCACGTCGGCCAGCAATTTGGAGAGTCGCAGAGTGGCGGTCTCGGCAACGATCAGAACATCGAGGCCGTCGGGAACGTCGATGGAGTACCGACCGTTGGCGTCGGTCGTCGCGTGGCCGAGCGGCTCGCCGTTGCTGAAGCGGTAGATCGTCGCCAGCGCGTTCGGGACGGGCGTGTTGCCCGCAAGCGCATACGCCTCGGTGCCCAAAAGCCACGCCAGCACACCGGTGTCCGCGCGCGAAGCACTTGCGACGGCAGCGCCGGCAGGCGCGGCCACAAGCCCGCTCACAGTGACTTTGCCGGCAGTGGGTCCGGCTGCGGTGCCGCCGCCTCCACCGCAGCCTCCCAGCAGAACGGAAAAAACCATCGCGCCCACACCGGCAACTGCGCACGCTGTCCTCAACCGAGTCCTGTCCATGGATGCTTCTCCTTGTCCGAGCTGCCCGGTTTCTCTCGAGAATGCCTGGCTGGGCCTGTGCTCTGGTCCATGTGCGTGAGCCCGTGACGCGCCTCCCCTTACGGTGTCTGTGCTCGGTCTCAGGACCGGGCAACAGCCAGCAGCGCGTCCTCGAACTTGCGGCCGATTGTACCCCACAACATGGTAGGGTCGGTGCAAGGACGCTCGACCACAAGGACTCGTGGAGGCCCCTCCTGCCGCCGCCGGAGGCCAACGGCTATACTAGCTGGCTGTCTTGCGCTGCGTGTCACTTCCCGACTCGCACCACCTCCGCCTCCCTGACCACGACGACCTATTGCGAGGAGTGATCGGCCGCGTTGGAAGCCATTGCCACGGTGCTGATTGCGGACGACGATCCCAGCCTCCGCAGGACTACCAGAATCATCCTTGAGACCAATGGCTATCGGGTGATCGAGGCTGGGGACGGCGACGAGGCGCTGCGTCTGCTGGGAAACGCTCGACCGGACGTTGCACTGGTCGATGTCGTCATGCCCACCGCTTGCGGGTACGAAGTGTTGGGCGGCGTTCGGGACAACTGGGACGGCGCGCCGCCGATCCTCATGATGACCGGCTACGCCTCGGTAGATGCGGTGGTCGAGTTGATGCGGGAGGGAGCATTCGACTGCCTCGCAAAACCATTTGGGGAACGGGACCTGCTGGACAGGATCGAGCGTGCCCTTGGTCTGGAGAGCCCCCTCGAAGACGGGGAATCACCGTCGCCAGAGAAGCTCTCGCGACGCGAGATTGAGGTGCTCCTGCTGATGCGGGAAGGCATGACGAACAGGGATATCGCGGCACGCATGAGGCTGGGGCAGCGCACCCTCGACGAGTACGTGAAGAGGCTGTGCAAGAAGCTTGGGGTCAGCAATCGGACCGGCGCGGTAGCGTGGTCGTACCGGCACACAATGGTGGACCTGGACTCCGCGACCGCCTTCCCCGACGGGGCTCAGGTGGAGGTGGAGGCGGGTAGCGAAGGGTGAGTCGGGGCGCAGTTTGCCGGGCACCCGCTACGCTCATCCTTCCCCGCCAGGGGAGTCGCCCTCGGCGGCTTCCTGGAGCGGCCACTGCTCGAGCAACTGCGGGAAGCTCCCGTCGGCAATGGCTGCCCGAATCTCCCGCATCACCGTCTGATAGAAGAACAGGTTGTGATAGGTGAGCAGCCGCGCGCCCAACATCTCGTTGGTCTTCAGTAGGTGGCGGAGGTAGGCTCGGGTGTGATGCCGGCAGGCGTAGCAGCGGCACGTCGGCTCAAGCGGGACGAAGGCTGTCCCGTACTGCGCGTTGCGCATGTTCAGCCGCCCGGCCCGGGTGTACGCCGTCCCGTTCCGGCCCAGCCGGGTCGGCAGCACGCAGTCGAACAGATCCACGCCGCGGGCGACGGCGTGGACGATTTCCTCCGGGTGCCCGACGCCCATCAGATAGCGGGGTCGGTCAGTGGGCACGAGCGAATCAGTCAGCTCGATGACCCGCATCATCTCCTCGGTGGATTCCCCGACGCTGAGACCGCCCAAGGCATAGCCGTCAAAGCCAATGTCGACAGTTGCGCGCGTACTCGCTTCGCGGAGCGCTTCGTCTGTTCCCCCTTGGGTGATGCCGAACAGCGCCTGCGAGCCGCCGCCATGCGCCTCCCGGCTGCGAGCGGCCCACACCACCGACCGCCGCACTGCCTCCGCCACCTGTTCTCTCGGGCTCCCGTGCGGCGCCGGTTCATCCAGCACCATGGCAATGTCCGAGCCCAGCAGCCGCTGAAACTCCACGACGCTCTCGGGGGTGAACAAGTAGGTGTCCCCATCCAGATGCGAGCGGAACTCGGCCCCCTCGTCGGTAATCGTTCGCAGCTTGGACAGGCTCAACACCTGGAATCCGCCGCTGTCCGTCAGGATCGGCCCATGCCACCCCATGAACTCGTGCAGTCCACCTGCCTCCCGAAGCACGTCCGCACCCGGTCTCAGCAGCAAGTGGTAGACATTGCCCAGAATAATCTGCGCACCCAACTCGGTGAGATCCGGCGGAGTGATGCCTTTCACGGTCGCCTGCGTGCCGACCGGCATGAAGGTGGGCGTGTCGACGGGACCGTGCGCGGTCCAGACGCGGCCGCGGCGGGCGCGAGTGTGTGGGCAGGTTGCGAGGAGATCGAGGTTCATTGTGTGGTTCCCGTACTACTTGCCGTCAGGGGGCTGCCGGAGGTGCGCCAGCACGCGAGCCATGTCGGCCGGCAGTGGCGCCTCGAAGCACCTCCACTGCGCAGTTGCGGGGTGGGTGAACCCAAGGCTGCGGGCGTGGAGCGCCTGCCCCGACAGGTCTGATAGCAGCGCCAGGAGGGCTGGGTCTCTGTGCTGCTTCGCCCAGGCTTCGGCGCGCCTGCGCCCCCCGTAGGTGGCGTCGCCAACCACCGGGCAGTTGAGGTGGGCGAGGTGTACGCGGACTTGGTGCGTGCGGCCGGTGTGGGGCAGCGCGCAGACGACGGCGAACGGGCCGAGAATCTCCTCGAGCCGGTAGTCCGTCACCGCCTCCCGGCCGCCGTATTCGGTAACGCCCCTCTTCTTGCGGTCCAGAGGGTGGCGGTCCAGCCGCGCTTCCACTCGGCCTTCCTCCAGAGGCGGCGCTCCGTTCACCAGCGCGACGTACTCCTTGCGCATCTCGCGATTCGCCAACTGCAGTTTCAGGCGGGCGTGCGTGGTGTCGTCCTTGGCGACGAGCATCACCCCAGAGGTGTGCCGATCCAGTCGATGCACGATGCCGGGTCGGTCCTCGCCGCCCTCCTTCGACAGCGAATGTCCGCGTGACAAGAGCGCGTTGACCAACGTTCCGGAGCGATTGCCCGCTGCCGGGTGTACCACCATGTTGCGCGGCTTGTCCACCACCAGCAGGTATTCATCTTCGTACACGACCGAAAGCGGGATCTCCTCCGGTTGCGGAGGCGTGTCCGGCGACTCCGGCAAGAGCACCTCGAACCGGTCGCCCTCGCGGACGCGGTGGCCGGCTTTCACCGGCCGGCCGCCCAGCCTCACCGCCCCTTCTTGGGCCAGCCGGCCGGCCTGAGACCGGGTCAGCGCGGGGACGTGGGCAGCGAGGCAGCGATCGACGCGGTCGTTGAGGTCGTCAGCCCGCGGCACGACGTGAACGGTCCTGTTGGCGAGGGTATTCTCTGACACGGCTGGTTGACCCCGGGCCGACGGGGGACGCCTGCGCACGCGGCGGAGCGCTTCGTCGCGGCTCTGCCTCTCAGGCGCCGCGTTGTCTGTGCTTCTTCGTGGGGTGCTTCTCGGTCTCGTCCCCCGCCGCAGTCCTCCGGCCGCGAATCACCAGAGCGACGGCAGCAAAGGCGAACATGAGGACCGAGGCAATTTGAGCTTCGGTCAGGCCGGCGATGAAGAGCTTGCCGGTGACACCCCGGCGGAGGAACTCCACGCCGAACCGAAGCACCGAGTAGCCGATCAGATACCAGCAGGTTACTTGGCCCTCGAAGCGGGCGCGGTGGAGATTCCGCACCAGCAGGGCGAACAGCACGAGGCTCAGCAGGGAGGCGTACAACTGCACAGGATGCGAAGGGGGCGTCAGGTGGCCGAGGTTGTGTTCGTCCGGGAATCGGCACGCCCAAGGAAGGTGCGTGGGGACTCCGTAGCAGCAGCCGTTGAGGAAGCAGCCAATCCGCGCGAAGGCGTACCCCAACGCGAGCCCAGGCGCCAACAGGTCGGTCATCTGCGCGAACCGCACGCCCCGCTTCCGACAGAAGAAGTGCAACGCCAGCAAGGCGGCGGCAAGGCCGCCGTGGAACGACAGCCCGCCCTTCCAGATCTGCCACATGGTCTCCGGCTGTTGCAGGTAGGACCGCAGGTCGAGCAGAACGAACACGATCCGCGACCCGATGATCGCACTGAGCAACGCCCACAGCGCGTAGTCGATGATCAGGTCGGGAGAGAGGTCCCGGCGGCGCGCCTCCCGCGCCGCCCACGCCGTGCCCGCGGCGAAGCCGATCAGCAGCAGGAAGCCGTACGCGTTGACCCGGAACCAGCCGAGTTTCATCAGGACGGGTCGCAAGGAGAGCCTTCCTTTTCCTCGGTACGCCGCGCGTACCGGATCAGGTACAGAATGAGCAGACCGGCGCCAACCGTGAGGGCGCAGTCTGCGAGGTTGAACACAGGCCACACGTGGAAGTCCAGGAAGTCTGTCACCACGCCGAAGGCCAGGCGGTCCAGCAGATTGCCCAAGGCCCCACCGAACTGGCAAGCGAGCGCCCAGAACAGCAGCGGCCGGCCCAGACAAAGACGGGGACCCGCCGCGCCCAAGAAGGCACAGACCCCGAGGCTCACGACCAGAAACGCGGCAGTGCCGCCCGGGAACACGCCGAAGGCCGCGCCCGGATTCTGCACGTGGGTGAGGTCCAGGACCCTTTGGATCACCGGCACGCTCACCCCCAGGGAGAGCCCGTGACGAACCGCAAGTTTGGCCATCTGGTCGACCAGCAGAATCGCGGCCGCAACACCCCAGAAGCGCCCGTAGTCCTGTGCGCCAGCTACTCGGTCAGATTCTGGCATTCGAGGCATAGCGCAGCACTGGGTAGCGCTTCCAGCCGCTCCTTCGCAATTCGCTCACCGCAGAGGTCGCAGAGACCGTACGAGCCGGATTCGAGCTTGCCCAAGGTGTTGTCCACCCGCTCGAGCAGGCCGCGCAGGCTGGCTTCGGCGAGCAGGTCTTTCTCGCGCTCATAGTGCTCGCCGGCAACTTCGGCCATATGGTCGTCGTGATGAGAGGCCCCGCCGCCTTGCTCGGCCTTGCCTCGTCGCGCGGTGCGTTCGTGGACGTGCTCGAGTTCGTGGAGCAGCCCGTTCCTCTCGGTATCCAGTTGTCGGCGGATGGCATCGAGTTCAACAGCGGGCACTTCCATCCCTCCTCGGGACCACCCCTGTGCTGACTCAGCGCGCTGTGCGCCGAACGGCGAGCTTGACGGACTCGCCACCGATCTTGGTCTCGGTCTCCTGAGCCCCAGCCGCCGGCAAGCCGGCGGTCAGTCCTTCGCTGAGCGTTTCCTGCCGGATGTAGTCACTGTGCGCCTCGAAGGCAGCGCCCACCTGCGCGGCGGTATCGTACCAAGTCTCAATCTTGTCGGCAACGTCGAAGCCGGACTGCTTCCGCAGCTCCTGAACGTGTCGGACCAGGTCGCGCGCCCAGCCTTCGGCTTGCAGCTCAGGCGTCACCTGCGTGTCGAGGGCGACAAGGTACTCACCTTCAGACACCAGCGCCAACCCCTCGCGGTCCTTGCGCTCACGCTCGACTTCGTCCGGCGCCAGCTCTATCTGCTGTTCGCCGACGGTCACCGAGATCGACTCGCCAGCGGCCAGCCGCGTGCCCAAGGCGTCGCCGTCTGCTTTCGCCAAGGCCGCGCGGATCGCCTGGACCAGCTTCCCGTACTTGGGTCCCAGTTTGCCGAAGTTGGGCTTGAGCGAGTAGGTCCGGAGGGCAGTTTCGTCCTCGACAACCTGCAGCGCTTTGACGTTCAGCTCCTCGAGCACCTGGGTCTGCAGGCGCGCCAGCGCGTCGCGCTCGGCTTGCTCCCGCACCTTCACAAAGACCTTCGCCAGCGGCTGGCGCACTTTGAGCTGCGCGTTCACGCGAGCGGCGCGGCCGAGCGAGACGACGCGCATGACGGTGGCGGTGTCCGCTACAAGTTGCCCGTCCTTGAGCGCCTCCTGTGCCTGGGGGTAGTCGCACAGGTGAACGCTCTCCGGCGCGTCGGGATCGACCGGCCGGACCAGCCCCTGATAGATGGTCTCCGCGCTGAAGGGCAGAATCGGCGCCACCAGCTTGGCCAGTGTTGAGAGCACGTCCCACAGCGTCTGGTAGGCCGCCTGCTTGTCGGCGTCGCTCTCGCTCTTCCAGAACCGGCGGCGGTTGCGGCGGACGTACCAGTTGGACAAATCTTCGAGAAATGCCTCGACGCTGCGCGTTGCGGACGCGGGCTGGAAGCTGTCCAACGACTCGGTGACTTCCTCGATGAGCTGCTGCAGGCGCGCCAGAATCCACTTGTCCAACTGCGTGCGCGGGAGGTCAGGGGCCGGCGTCGCGCTCAGTGCCGGCTGATCGAGATTGGCGTACAGCGTGAAGAACGAGAGCACGTTCCACAGCGTCGCCAGCTTGCGCTTCACTTCCTCGGCCGGGCCGTAGCCGAAGTTGAGGTTGTTGTAGAGGCTCTGCTGGGCGTAGATCCAGCGCATTACGTCGGCGCCCATGCGCTCAGCGGCGGCGTCGAACCAGATAGCATTCCCGTGGCTCTTGTGCATGGGCTTGCCGTGCTCGTCGTTCATCTTCTCATAGGTGAGCACGTTCCGGTACGGCGTTTGCCCTTCCAGCGTGACGCCCATGAAGAGCATCGAGTAGAACCACAGCCGAATCTGCTCGCGCATCTCCGTAATGAACTCGGCCGGAAACCACTTCTCCCAGTACGACCGGTCGTCGCTCAGGTAGCCCAACGTGGAGAACGGGATGATGCCGGCATCCAGCCAGCAGTCGCCCACGTCTTCCAGCCGGGTGACGGTAGCACTGCAAGTGGGGCAGACGATCTGCACCGCATCGATCCACGGCCGGTGCAGCTCCTGAAGCTGGTCCAACCCGGCGCAGGCGAGCTGTTCCAGTTCTGCGCGCGAGCCGACCACTGTCATCTCGCCGCACTGCTGGCACGGGTAGAAGGGCAGCGGCAGCCCCCAGAATCGTTTGCGGGAGATGCACCAGTCGCCCATGTTGTTGAGCCAGTCTTCCATCCGCTTGCCGGCGTGCTCCGGAACCCACCGCACCTTGGCCACTTCGCGGATCATCACCGGCCGCACTTCGTCAGAGCGGATGAACCACTCGTCGACCAGCCGGAACACCAGCTCCTCGCTGCAGCGCCAGCAGACTGGATAGCGGTGTTCGTGGTCTTCCAGCTTGTACAGGACGCCCTTCTTCTCCAAGTCCTCAAAAATGGGTTGCGCGACGCCCTGCACGTGCTGCCCGGTCAGCCAGCCGAAGCCCTCGACGAAGGTGCCGTTGTCGTCGATGGGCACCAGCACGGACAGCCCCAATTCCTTGCTGAGGTCGAAGTCCTCCGCGCCGCAACCGGGAGCGATGTGGACAACTCCAGTCCCCTCTTCTTCGCCCACCAGGCCCCACGCGACGATTCTCGTCTCGACCTCGGCCTGTGCCGGCAGGTCGTGGAACGGCCCGCGGTACGGCCGGCCGACGAGGTCTGCGCCCTTCACTTCGCCCAGCCGCTCGTACTCCCCGGACAGGCAGGAAAGCGTTCCCGCGGACAGGTACAGCACCTCGCCGTGCTGGCGGACCTTGGCGTAGGTGAACTCGGGGTGCACCGCGCATGCCGTGTTGGAGGTCAGCGTCCACGGGGTGGTGGTCCAGACCATCAGCCGCTCGCCCTCGGCATCCAGCAGGGGGAGCTTCAGGAAGACGGAGGTGTGCTCCAGCTCCCGGTAGGAGTCGATCAGTTCGTGCTGCGACAGGGACGTGCCACACCGGACGCACCACGGCATCGAGCGATGGCCGAGGTAGAGCCAGCCTTTCTCGTAGCACGTCTTGAGAAAGTGCCAGATATACTCGATGTTGGTGTCGGTCATGGTGAAGTAGGAGTTGTCCCACTCCATCCACTGACCCAACCGAATTGACTGCTCCGCCTGGATTCCGGAGTACTTCTCCACGCGCTCGCGGCACTTGCGGGAGAAGTTGTCCAGCCCGTACGCCAGGATATCCCGCTTGGAGTTCAGCCCCAGGTCTTTCTCGACCTCGACCTCGACCCACAGCCCCTGGCAATCGAAGCCGTTCTGGTAGCGCTGATCGAAGCCCAGCATCGCCTTGTAGCGCTGGGCGATGTCTTTGTACGTGCGCCCCCAGGCGTGGTGGACGCCCATCGGGTTGTTGGCCGTCATGGGGCCGTCGTAGAAGGAGAACACCTCGTTCCCGCGGTTCTTCTCGACGCGCTTCTCGAAGATCCGGTTCTCCTTCCAGAAGTCGAGAACGCGGTGCTCCATGGCTGGGTAGTCCATGGAGCCTTCGAAGGACGGAAAGGCCGGCTTCTTGTCACTCACTCGGACGGGTCTCCCTGGGTCGGCAAAGACGGCTTCGACTGATCAGACGGATCAGACCGATCGGACAGAGCATTGCGAGGGGGCGCCTGACCGCTCACGCCAGCGGATCGCCCTCTCGCGGTCGGTCATAGACACCCCGCGCCACGTTCCACCGGACGCCGAACAGCTCTCGCATCATGGCCAGCGCGTGCTTCACCGGATGAACGCGGCTGTCGGGCGAGTCGATCCACGTCACCGGAACTTCCTTGATCGCGTAGCCGAAGCGGCTCGCGAGGCACAGCACCTCGGCGTCGAAGGCGAAGCCATCGAGGCGCTGGACGGCAAACACGCGTTTCGCCACTTCGCCCCAAAAGTACTTGAACCCGCACTGGGTGTCGACGACGCCGGGCACGGCCAGCGCTTGCACGAACTTGTTGAACGTGCGCCCCATCATTTCGCGGTACCACGGCTGCCGCTGGGCCAGGTTCGACTCCGGCAGGGCGCGCGAGCCGATGGCGACCCCGGCGCCTTCCTCCCGAACGGCCGCTCGCAGCCGAGCGGTCTCCTCGATGGGCGTCGACAGATCGGCGTCTGAGAACAGCATGTCGGTGCCGGTGGCCTTCAGCATGCCGTGGCGGACACTGTAGCCTTTGCCGCGATTCCGGCCGTTCTCCAGCACGCGAAGTGCCGGCCAGTTGGCGGCATAGTCACGGGCCAGCGCCACCGTCCCGTCGGCGCTGCCATCGTCAACGACCAGGATCTCGGTGGTGTACTCGATCGAGGCGAAGTACTCCCGCACCCGCTCCAGCGTCGGGCCCAAGCGCTTCTCTTCGTTGTACGCCGGGATCACCACCGACAGGTCGGGTGCAAGCGGCGCCGCGCGTTCGTCCATGTTCTCACGCTGTCTCTCGGGGCGGCGAAACCATGGATTGTAGCGGATGGGCTGGGAGGCGGGAAGGGGGGGCAGCGTCTTCTCGTCGGGCTGGTCCAGGGCTGCCCTGGGCTTGAACACCCCGGCGAACGGAGGCACGAGCCTGTGTGCGACGCCCGCAGGGGCCGCTGCCTCACGGCCGGGGTCGGGTTACTCCCGGTGCTCTTTCCGCACCCGAGGCCTTCCTTCCCTCGAACCGAGCATTCCCCTCAACTGCCCGTCGACCGGTAGTGCCGCACCCCGACCTGCCAGACCTGCAGACACACCGTCAGGAACAGCACCCCGGTCAACGGCGCCACCCACCGGAACCACTCGGGGGAACCGACGACGGGATCGTCGCGGCCGAGAAGGGCGAGAACCGGGAAGTACGAGACACAAGCGAGGGGGACGACGTACGCGAAGAACCTGCGGAACCACGGGCGGTAGAGAGACAACGGGTACTGCCCGGTCTCGGTTCCGCCGTAGGTGACGGTGTTCATCAGCTCCAGCGACTCGGTCGTCCAGAAGCAGAGGGTCGCCTGCAGGACGAACAGCCCGTAGAAGAGGCACGCGCCGCCGAGGATGGCGAACAGTGCCAGCCCGATCTTCGGGAGCGACCACTGGACGGTCAACGCGTTGGCGGCCCAGAGCAACACGATCAACGCCTGGGTGAAGCGGCCGAGGCGCATGCGTGACAGCTCCTGGGCGGCAACCTGCAGGACCGTGGAGCGCGGCCGAAGCAGCAGTCGGTCGAAGTCGCCGGCTCTGACCATCCAATCGAAGACATCAAACCCGCGCCCGCTCCCCTCGGCAATGGCGAAGGCCACGCCGATGAGGCCGTAGAACAGCGCGATCTCCTCCAGCCGCCAGCCTGCCAACGACTTGAACCGGGCGAACAGCGCCCAGATGCCGAGTACCTCGCTGCCGGTCGCCACGAAGTGCCCGAGCACCAACATGACGAACGAGGCGCGGCACTCCATCTGCGAGCGCACGGAGAGGCCGAGATAGCGGAAGTAGAGGCGGAAGTTGTTCATGGGGCAAGTGGCGAGTGCAGGCGGCAAGGCGCGCGGCGCCCGTCGAGCTTGTCTGACCTGTCCAACCGGTCTGACTCCTTCATCCCCCCTGCACCACCAGCCGGTGTGTCCAGCGGCTGAGCAACCAGCGGCCGAACAGGATGAAGGCGGCCGTCCACACAAGCTGATGCGTCAACACCAGTGGCAGCTCCGTCGCCGCGAGGTTGCCGGTGAACAGGCGGAACGGCGGGTCCATCAGCCCGCGGAACGGAAGCAGGCTCAGTGCCGGCTGCAGCAACTCGTAGGCGACCTTTCCCGACCGGATCATGGCCCCGATCTCCGCGTCGCCCCGGAGCGGGAACATGGCGAAGAACGCCTGCCCCAACCAGATGTAGGCAATGGTCTCCGCCAGCGACATCGGCAACGCGCTCGCCGCGTTGGCATAGAACGCCGCGAAGATCATCATGCGGATCAGCCCCCAGAACACCTGCGTGATTAGTACTACAACCGTACTTAGCGCGAATGTGCTCGGCGAGGGTCTCCTGACCCCGCCGCTCCCCGGACCGACAGGTCTCCTCGAATCCCGTGGATTCGCAGCCCTTTGAGA
>Ga0210051_1000446_pt1 | contig 38342 bp, 38 predicted proteins | sample CryGey092014_all_FD_185464 | JGI IMG/M metagenome (GOLD analysis project Ga0210051, IMG submission 185464) | Groundwater microbial communities from aquifer - Crystal Geyser CG23_combo_of_CG06-09_8/20/14_all (SPAdes) (version 2) | ecosystem: Environmental > Aquatic > Deep subsurface > Groundwater...
AGGACGTAGTTAGAGGTTTAACTGAGGTTGTGGATGGGATAAAATCAACCGATGTATTAATCGGCGTGCACTGCTGCGGCAATACCGATTGGTCTATTTTGACGCAGGCCAGGGGTATAGACATTATTAGTTTCGATGCCTTTGGTTTTCTGGATAAAGTTATGCTTTATGCGAATAACCTAAAGGAATTTATGGACAGAGGAGGCATTCTTTGCTGGGGTATAGTGCCAACACTGGAGTTTACGGATAAAGAAACGATAGATTCATTAATAGGAAGGATTAAGGACGGCATAAATGTATTAACCAAGAAAGGCGTAGATGAGGATTTATTGTTAGATAATCTGTTGATAAGTCCTAGTTGCGGACTGGGTACACTGGATACTAAGAAGTCAGAGAAGATATTTAAACTGCTTTCAGAAGTATCCTTATCTATAAGAAAAACCCCCTAAAAATAAATTGTTTGACAAATTAATCTAAAAATTATATTATATAGAAGTCTTTTTTCTCTTTTAGGAAGATAAAATTAAATGAAGGAAATTCGTATTCATGCCCGCGCAGGCCAAGGCGCAATCACTACCGCAGCATTATTGGGCTATGCCTATTTTTTAAAAGGGATGTATCCTTATGCCTTTCCCAATTTTGGCGCAGCCAGGATGGGCGCACCGATGAATGCCTTTGTGCGCGTAGATGCCAAACCCGTGCGCCTACGCAGTCAAATTTATGAACCGGATTATGTAATGGTTGTGGATGCGACCCTGATGCGCGGTTTCAATTGTTTTTCCGGTCTTAAAGAAAATGGTATTGCCATTATTAATGAGAAAGAAGGTGCAGAAATCCCTAAAGTAAAGGCAAAGCAAAAAATATTTGTGGTTCCCGCTACTGAGATTGCCTTAAAGACTATAGGTCGACCTTTAGGTAATACTGCTTTAATCGGAGCATTTGCTGCGGCCACAGGTGAGTTAGATTTGGATACTCTGTTAGAAGCAATTAAGAAGAGATTCTCAGGTAAAGCTCAGGAAGGAAATATTCAAGCGGTTACTCAAGGATACGAATATATCAAAAAGAATAAAATAGGCTAGTTACAAGTTATAAGTTATGGGTTATGAGTTGAAAACCAATAACCAATAACCAATAACTCTGCCGAAACGGAGTGGAGGCAGCAGATGTTCGGGCCGTTAGTAGTAAAACCATCTAAAAGTAAAGGCGATAAGACTGGATCTTGGAGAGTAAAGTTAAGACCTAAGTATCTCCAGAAGAATTGTATCGCCTGCAAGATGTGTGCCTTAATTTGTCCGGAAGGCTGCATACAAGGCAAAGAGAAGAATACCTACATATCCGATTATAATTACTGCAAAGGCTGCGGACTCTGCGCACAAGTCTGTCCTAAAGCTGATATCGTGATGATAGAGGAGGGTTCTGAAGGAGAAAAGAAGTGAAACAATTTTTAGAGGGGTCACGCGCGGTTGCGGAAATAGTAAAGTTGTGTAAACCCGGGGTTATTTCTGCTTATCCCATCACACCGCAGACACACATTGTAGAAGAATTAGCCCAGATGGTCGCTAACGGCGAGCTTAACGCCCAGTTCGTCAACGTAGAGAGCGAACATTCAGCAGCGTCAGTAGTATTAGGCGCTGTAGCTACAGGCGTACGCGCTTTTACCGCTACCAGTTCGCAAGGTCTGCTTTATATGGCAGAGGTGCTTTTTAACATTTCCGGACTGCGCCTGCCTTTGGTTTTGACTTGTGCTAATCGGGCAATATCCGCACCCATTAACATCTGGAATGACCAGCAGGATTCGGTATCGCTGCGCGATAGCGGATGGATTCAGTTTTATGCCGAAAATATCCAGGAGGCGGCAGATCTACATTTGCTGGCTTATCGATTGGGTGAAGATAAATCTATAATGCTTCCGGCAATGGTCTGTATGGATGGTTATACCTTAACGCATGGTATGGAGACAGTAGATATCCCGACGCAAGGAGAGGTAGATAAATTTCTCCCGTCTTATAAACCTTTATATAAACTTGACCCCGCCGAACCGCTGACCATGGGTCTATTAGCCGACCCGGATTATTATCTGGAAACCCGCTTTGCCATTCAGGAGACTTTTAAAGAAGTATTAAAGATGATTCCCAAAATAAGCGAAGAATTTAAAAATCGCTTTGGCCGGGATTATAAAGATGGTTTGGTTGAGGAGTATTGTACCAAAGACGCAGAAAAGGTAATTGTAGCTATGGGTTCGGTTTGCGGTACCATAAAAGAGGTGGTAGACGCACAAAGAGCAAAAGGCAAAAAGGTAGGTTTATTAAAGATTATCTCTTATCGGCCCTTTCCTTACGCGAAAGTAGATGATGCATTAAAAGATATTCCCCGGATTGCGGTTTTAGATAAGGCAGTATCCCTGGGTGCCTATGCGCCTTTAGCAGTAGAGATAAAGGCCACCTTCTTTGGCAAGAAAAAATCCCCTAAACTAATCAGTAGCTTCATCGCCGGATTAGGGGGCAGAGATATCACTTTTGAGTCAGTGAAAGAAATATTTACCAAATTAAACCGGAAAGAAGTGAATCTAGAATTTATTGATTTAAAACCCGAGCTCCTGAAAGAAGAATATGGAGTATAATCCTTTGTTTAAGCCTGGACATACTGCCTGCGTTGGCTGTGGCCAGGCCGTTGCCGCACGGTTAGTAATAGAGGCAGCGGGAAGTAACACTATTGTGGTAAACAATACCGGCTGCCTCGAAGTTTTCTCGACAAAATATCCGGAAACCGCATGGGGGGTGCCGTGGATACATTCATTGTTTGAAAATGCAGCTGCGGTTGCCTCAGGAGTAGAAGCTGCGCTTATTTATTTAGGTAAGTCACCGCCGAATGGCGGGATGCCGCCAATTACGCCTACGGCGGATTCCGCCAACGGCGGAAAGGCGGCAAAAGATACAATTAACGTAATTGCCCAGGGAGGCGATGGCGGAACAGCTGATATTGGCCTTCAGGCCTTGTCAGGAATGTTAGAGAGGGGCCATAATATTTTGTACTGCTGTTATGATAATGAGGCCTATGAGAATACCGGTGTGCAGAGGAGCGGACTGACGCCTTATGCTACAAATACAACTACAACTCCACCCGGAACAAAATCCATTGGCAATATCCGTCCCAAAAAACCTATGCCTGAAATTGCCAATGCCCACGGGATAGCGTATGTTGCTACTGCTTCAGCCGGGTTTCCTCAGGATATCCAGAGGAAAGTCAAAAAGGCAATGAGCATAAAAGGGCCAAAGTATCTACAGATTCACGTGCCTTGCCCATTGGGTTGGCGCCACGGCCCGGAGCTTACGCTTGAGGTGGCTAAATTAGCAGTGGAAACCGGCCTTTATCCGCTCATTGAATACGAAAACGGTAAATTAACCGCAGTGCGTAAGATTCAACCTAAGCCAGTGGAAGAATATCTAAAAGTTCAGGGTAGATTTAAGCACCTGCTTAATAATCCGGAAGAAATTAAAAAAATCCAGGCCATCGCAGATGCTAATATAGAGAAATATAACCTTAAAGTGAAACCCGGGGCTACCTAACCAGGAGGTGCGTATGGGCAAACAAGCCAGGGCTATTGTGGATTTAAGCCTAAAAGAGCTGGTAAAAGATTTGAATAAGGCGTACGCAGATGAATGGTTGGCATTTTATCTTTATTGGTATATGGCCCAGACTGTTTCTGGCAAGTCTTATGAGGGCATCAGTGAATTTTTGATGAAGATTGCCAAAGAAGAACTGGAACATGCCCAAGAGCTATCTGATTTAATCATTAAGTTAGGGAGCTTACCTATTGCCAATCCCATGGAATTAGAAAAAAATGCCAATACACCGTATATGATGCCGCCCAAGAATACTTCGGATATAAACAGGATTATACGTATAGTCATGGAAGTTGAGGCAGGCGCAATTGATATCTATAATAAAATTGCCAAAAAGACACTGGGTAAGGATAACGTTACCTATCAATTGGTAACGCATATATTATCCGAAGAGGTAGACCACGAGGAGATGTTTGAGAATTTATTGGAGAGATAGAGTTAATTTCCAATATCCAATAAATACCAATGAATGTCCAATTTCCAATTAATCAATTGGACATTGGGATTTGGGGTTTAATTGGGATTTAGTACTTATTGGTAATTGGGATTTAAACTGTATTAAGATGGAGGTTAAAACGAGATGGCAAAGGTAAGCGTAGATGCTTCGACTTGCGTGGGTTGTGGTTTATGCGAACAGTCTTGCCCTGAGATATTCGAGGTCGGAGGCGATGGTATTGCCCATGTGAAGGCACAGAGCTGCGCTTTACATAATATTCAGGAAGTATCCGAGCAATGTCCGGTCAATGCTATTAAGATAAGCTAGTATCCGGATAACTGCGCTTTTCTTTTTAACTCCTGAAGGAATCTACTAAAATACTCTTCTCTTTTCTGCAACAGCAGTTTTTTAGCAAACTCGGGTTTTTCCTCTCTAAATTTGTTTTCATCCACAGGAATTTTCGATTTTAATTTAATAATATAAAAACCTGAAGGCATTTCGATTATCCCGCTATGAGCATCTTCCTTTAGGTCAACAGCCGCCGTAAAGAAATTATCCGATGCCCCTATACCCTCTATATAACTACCGTATCTAAAAAAGTTAGTAGAGCCTGATTTTAATCCATAAATTTTAGCAATTTTATCAAAATCTATGGATTTAGGATTAGCCCTTTCCTTAATAGGTATAGGAAGGGCTATCCCTGTGGGATTAGCCCCTTCCTTAATAGGTATAGGCAGGGCTATCCCTGTGGGATTAGTTTTGTATGCCGTTTTTAATTCTTTCAAGGCATCTTCTATTTTTTGTTGGGCAGTATCCTTAGCCTTTTCTTTGATAAACGCTTCCTTTACTTTGTCTTTTATCCTCTCAAAATCAGGAATATGTGATTCTTTCCTTTCTTTAAGCCGTAAGATATAATAATATTTATCGATGTATATAGGCGGAGCAAATTCGCCTATTTTTAATTTTGAGATCAAGCTTAAGATTTGCGGTGACCAACCAATGCCCGGCATAGGATCTGTTTGACTAAACAAACCTGTTTCTTTCACTTCGAGGTTAAGCTCCTTTGCCGCATTAGTAAAATCCTCTTTTTTGCTTAAACGCAAAGCCAGTTTTCTTATCTTATCTTTTATGGCTGTTTCGTTTTTATCTTCCGAGGCCAAAGAAATGTATTCTATATTAAAAGAAAGAGGCTGTTTAAATTGAAATGAATTTTTTATGAAATAATCTTTGATTTCTTCCTCCGTTGCAGTTATGTCTTTTATAAAATCAGATGGGAGACTGGCGATATAGTAAAGGTTTATCTGTTCGTTTAACTTTTGATATTCTTTTTTAATTTCCTCTTCGTTTAAATTTAAGTTACCCGTAATCTCTTTATAAAGTTTGGAGAGGATGAGGGTTGAGCGCGTCTGTTCTTCGAAAATGCGGGGCTGGGTGCGAAATTCGTATCGAAGCATTTGGGAATATATCTGGTTATCGAATTGTCCCTTTTTCGTTTGAAAGAACGGATAGCTCTGGATTAGTTCTATAACTTCCTGGTCAGTTGTTTTTATCTTGCGTTTTTTTGCCTCCGCTAACAATACTAACCTATCCCATACTAAAGATTCTAAGTTTAATTTTTTTTCTATCTCCGAAAGATTATCGCCAAATTGAATAATGGCCTGATTTCTTACTGCATCCAGGGCATCTTTATATTCTAGTTCGGACACTTTTCTACCGGATATTTTACCCGCATAAGTTGTCTCTTGTTTGCTGCGCATAAAGCTGCCAAAGCCCCAGAAGACAAATGCCGGCAAAATTAATATTATCAGGATAATCCATATCTTTTTTGCGGTTTTCTTCTTGCGCAGTCTTTTAAGCATTGAGCACCTTAAGCTTTGGTTTAGCGAAATCCCGCGAGTGCATCAAAATTATCTAGAAAGGATAGGTCTTCCCATCCTTATGGGAAGGGCCTTATCAAAGAGAATTTTGATGCGGTTACGAAGCGGGATAACGTCCTACTGGAAACTTATTATAATTCAAAATTTAAATATTGCAATTCATAAATTATTCCTCCCGATATTAATCAAGCTGAAGGGCGAAGACGGATAGTAAATAAAGGGGACAAATAAAGGGGACCAAATAAAGGGGACGGTTCTATTTTTCTGGCGAATAAAGCAAGGCAACGTCGGCATTGGGACGACAAGTCCAGGGCAGAAGTTGGAGGTGAATGGCAAAGTTAAGATATCAAATCTGACTGGCACGGGCGGGGTGGCGGTATATCACAATGCTAATGTCTTGGGTATCCAAAGTTCAGATATTAGATTAAAAGAAAATATTGCAAATAATCCGCTAATGTGGTAATCTTTATTCTGGAGGTGACGTTATGAAGTTAGAGGTTATTATTGAGCAAGACGAAACCGGTTACTACGTTGCTGAGGTTCCGGCATTACCCGGATGTGTTAGTCAGGGCCGAACAATAGCAGAAGCTAAAGCTAATATCAAAGAAGCCATTACGGGATGGTTAGCGGTTATGAACGACAAGGCTAAGCGACGTCAAACCCAGACGGTAGAGGTTTCGGTATGAGCCATTACCTCAAGTTATGCTCCGGCGCGGCCGCAGTAAAGAAATTCAAACGCGCTGGCTGGATAGTTGACCGGCAAGTCGGCTCTCATATTATGCTTGTCAAGGTCGGCTATCCTTATACATTATCAGTCCCCCAGCATAAAGAACTAGGTATCGGCCTCCTTAAGAAGCTCTTAAAGCAAGCAGGTCTTAGCGTTGAAGAATTCAACACGCTATAAGAAAGCCCCCCGCCATTCCTAAACCCATGAGATAATATTTTCTGTGGCATCCTGCAATAAGATTGGGATAGCCCGCTTATTCGCACAATTTATAAAGGCGGTTATTGTGTTGTTTTTAATCTCGGGCAATTACATTTCAATCTCGGCACCGGGGTCTGCTCAACGTCTGCAAAAAAATATCGGGATTGGAGCGTTAGATTCCTCTTCTTTCTACGTCTATTATGGTAGAAAGCCTGCCTGTTATAAATTTTACTTGCCCCGTTATAAATTTTATGGTATTCTATAAAAGGTATTTTTAGAGGCAGAGATTTTGTGCATAGGGCCATCAAGATTAGGAAAGCCTGGGCGATAAATCCCCTGACGCGAATTAAAGAAAGTAAAAAGATATATTCGCGCCGTAAATTAAAATAAAAAATGATTACACAGATTTAATTACCGATTACACAGATTTTTAAACCATAAACAATCTGTGGAATCTACGCTTTTTAATCTGTGTAATCATAAATATAAACTTTTTATACTTTCCTGTACTACAAGAAACGAAAAAGGCAATGCAAAATGCCCAAACCGCAAAGTTCAAATAAAGTGCTAAAATTAGGCCTGCCTAAAGGCAGCCTTCAAGAGTCTACCTTTAAGATGTTTAGAAAGGCGGGGTTCAATATCTCTTTGTCCAGCGAGCGTTCGTATTTTCCGTCTATAGATGACTCCCAGATAGAGCCGGTTTTATTGCGTGCCCAGGAGATGTCCCGGTATATCGAGGATGGCGCCTTAGATTGCGGCATTACTGGCAACGACTGGATACTGGAAAATAAATCTGATGTAGTCAGGGTTACGGACCTTGTTTACGCCAAACAGAGTTTAGGCCAGGTGAGATGGGTTTTAGCTGTACCGGAAGGTTCAGGCATTAAGTCTGTTAAAGACTTTGCGGGTAAGCGTATCGCTACAGAGTTGGTAAATGTAACCAAAGAGTACTTTCAGAAAAACAGAGTAAAAGTAGAAGTAGAGTTTAGCTGGGGTGCAACGGAGGTTAAAGTTAATGCCGGATTAGTAGATGCGATTGTGGAATTGACGGAGACCGGCAGGAGCCTCAAGGCAAATAAATTAGTAGAGCTCGCTACTATATGCGAATCCACTACCCAATTTATCGCGAATATTAATGCTTATAAAGATAACTGGAAGAGAAATAAGATGGAAGAGATTTCGCTTCTCTTGAAAGGCGCCATCGCCGCAGAAGAAAAGGTAGGCCTGAAAATGAATGTGAAAAAAACTGACCTGAAAAAAGTAATTAGTGTTCTGCCTGCTTTAAAAAAGCCTACTATCTCAAGCCTTAGCCAGGAAGGGTGGCTGGCAATTGAAACAGTAATTGATGAGAAGGTTGTGCGCACTTTAATTCCCGAGTTAAAGAAGCGGGGCGCGCAGGGGATTATTGAGTATCCGCTGAATAAGGTGATTTATTAGTTCATAGTTGATAGTTCATAGTCCGTAGTAAAAGCTATGAACTACGGACTAAAGCGAGTTCAGAGAACGAGCGTAACTATGAACTTTTCGAGCGACAAAAGGAGCGAGAAACGTGCCTTGCGGTAGAAAAAGAAAAAAAAGAAAGATAAAAACCCATAAAAGAAAGAAGATACGTCGTCGTCTTCGTCATCTGAAGAAGAGGGCATGGGGTTAAACATAGACCGCCGTTAATCTTCCAAAACTACTAGTTATCGTTACTAATTTACTAGTTACTGACAATGACTTCTCAGCTTAAGAGAGCGAGTCAGGGGGTCTTTTTTTGCTTCCTGATATTTTTATCTATAAATACAAAGGCCTTTGCCTTTGATAAGAAGGAATCCGTTACCTTAAGCCACTATATTATGGCAGCAATGTCAGAGCAGATCGGTGATATAGACACAGCTATTCAGGAATACAAAAAAGCCCTGAAAACAGATAATAAAAGTTCCCTTATCCATATAAACCTTGCCTCCCTCTACATAAAAAAGAACGAGATTTCTAAAGCTGTTGAGGAATTAAATCTTACGGTAAAGCTGGACCCCGAAGTGGTGGAACCGCATGCTATATTAGCCCTCCTGTATTCTTCGGAAAATAAACTTAATCTGGCAACAAGCGAATATGAAATCGCGCTTAAGAATGCTTCTAAGCGCGAACCCAATAACATCGATATTTATAAGAGCTTAGGCGCAATATATCTACAACAGAAAAAATTCAAAGAGGCAGAAAGCACCTTTCGGCTGATACTGGGTTTAGCGCCCAATGATGCCCAGGCGTATTTTTATTTAGGTAGCATTTATGAAGAATTAAAGGATAGGCCACGAGCAATAGCCGAATTAAAAAAGAGCCTTCAGTTAAACCCTGATTATCATGAAGCGCTGAATTATTTAGGATATCTTTATGTTGAAGAAAATAAAAATCTAAATGCGGCAGAAGTAATGATAAAAAAGGCCTTGAGCGTGCAGCCTGATAGCGGTGCTTATGTGGATAGCCTGGGATGGCTTTATTTTAAACAGGGCAAACTCCCAGAAGCAATAAAAGAATTAGAAAAGGCAGCTTCTCTTATGGAGGACCCGGTTATATACGATCACTTAGGAGATGCTTATTTTAAGCTCGGCGATACTGCGAATGCAAAATTAAATTGGCAGAAATCCTTGAAATTGGATCCAAAGCAGGATAAAATTAAAGAAAAAATAGCGGGAAATGGGGACGGTTCTATTTTTAAAGAGGACTTAGGAGTTAAGAAAAAATAGAACCGTCCCCGATTGACTGAAAATGCAATACACAGACGCCCAGATTAAAGGACTGGAAAAGAAAGCCAAGCAAATTCGGCGCCTGATCATTCAGATGCTTGCTAAAGCTGGTTCGGGCCATCCCGGAGGAAGCCTTTCTTCCACAGACTTAATTACCGCTTTATTTTTTATGATATTGCGGCATAATCCCAAAGAGCCGGATTGGCCTGATCGTGATAGATTCCATATGTCTAAAGGCCACTGCTGTCCGCTTTGGTATGCAGTATTAGCTGAATCAGGGTATTTTCCTATCAAGGAACTATGGAGCTTAAGGCAATTTGGTTCAATATTGCAAGGCCATCCTGATAGGCGTACTCCCGGCGTTACTGTTGCCTCAGGCTCTTTAGGTCAAGGTTTATCCGTGGCATTGGGAATGAGTTTGGCGGCCAGGATAGATAAAAAGGATTACCGCGTATATTGTCTTCTGGGTGACGGCGAGACCCAGGAAGGCAATATCTGGGAAGCAGCTATGGCAGCCAGCCATTATAAGCGTGACAATTTATGCGCTATGTTAGATTATAATGGTTTTCAAATCGACGGGAAAACCAAGGATATTATGAATTTAGAACCGCTGGTAGCTAAATGGCAGGCATTTGGTTGGCACACCATAGAAATAGACGGACATAATATAAAGGAGATTTTGTCTGCTTATGAAGAAGCAAAGACAATCAAAAGTAAACCTACAATAATAATTGCGCACACTATAAAAGGTAAAGGCGTCTCTTTTATGGAGAACGTAGTGGATTTTCACGGACGAGCACCTACCAAAGAAGAAGCCGAAAAAGCACTAAAGGAATTAGAGTAGATTGTTAAACTACTAAACTGTTAAATTGTAAAATTAATTATTAATTTCATCAATGAAACTATCAATATAACAATTTAACAATATAACAATTTATAAGATGGAACAATTATACCAACGCGATATTTATGGCCAGACTTTAGTTGAATTGGGCCGGCAAAACAAAGACATCGTGGTTTTAGATGCAGATTTATCCGGTTCAACACGCACAAGCGTCTTTGCCAGAGAATTTCCTGAGCGATTTTTTAACTTTGGCGTGGCAGAACAGAATATGATGGCGGCAGCCTGTGGCCTGGCCAGCTGCGGTAAGATTGTATTCGCTTCTACCTTTGCCATATTTGCTACGGGAAGGGCCTGGGATCAGGTAAGAAATACAGTCGGTTATAATAATTTCGATATTAAAATAGTTGCTACTCATGCAGGTCTTACTGTTGGCCCTGATGGTTCAAGCCATCAGGCTCTGGAGGATATCGCACTTATGCGCGTCATACCGAACATAAATATAATTGTTCCTTGCGATGGTCCGCAAACACGCGATGCAATTAAAGCCTGCGCAAAGACCTCAGGGCCATTTTATGTGCGTCTGGGAAGGCCTAAGGTGGCAACAATTGCAAATAAGCCTGAGTTTAAGTTTGGTAAAGCACAGGTCTTAACTGAAGGCAATGACCTCACTATCGTTGCTTGCGGCATTATGGTGGGTGAGGCGCTTGTTGCGGCAGAGAGTCTTTTCGCCAAAGGCATAAGAGCGCGCGTAATTAATATGCATACCATAAGGCCCGCAGATTCGGCGACGATATTAAAGGCAGCAAAAGAAACACGTGGTATTGTCGTTTGCGAAGAACACACTGTTATAGGGGGCCTCGCCTCAAGCATTGGTGAGATAGTAACAGAGAATTACCCCACTAAAATTGTGCGGGTGGGCATAAAAAATAGATTTGGCCAGTCAGGAGAACCGGCTGACCTGTTAAAAGAATATAATCTCACAAGCCTTGATATAGAAAAGGCAGCTTTAGCCAGCATCTCTTAATGTGGAAGGCTTGATCCTTAATTCCTACGCGAAGATTAATCTTTACTTAGAAGTCCTGAACAAACGTCAAGATAGCTACCATAAAATAAAAACAATTTTTGAACGCATAGGTCTCGCCGACAAAATAATCCTGAAATCCCGCCGAGATAAAAAAATAAATATAACCTGTAACGTAGCGGCTGTCCCGCAGGATAATTCTAACCTCGCCTGGCGTAGCGCCAAATTATTACAGGATAGTTTTAATATTGATAAGGGCGTGGATATTAAAATAATAAAGCGTATTCCTGTCGGTAGCGGCCTAGGGGGCGGGTCAAGTAATGCCGCTAGCGTACTTTTAGGTTTAAATAAGCTTTGGAAACTGAATCTCGCTCAGAATAAACTCACAGGATTGGCCGGAAAATTAGGTTGCGATGTCCCCTTCTTTATTTATAATACTCCATTTGCTCTGGGGGAATCGAGGGGTGATAAGATAAAGCCATTAAAGGCGCTCTACTCTGTGCGGCTTTGGCATATTCTGGTTGTGCCTGATATAGAGGTCTCAACCGCCTCTATATATAAAAGATGGGACAAGTTCTTTAAGACTTTTAAATTGACCCCGCGTAACAAAGGTGAGGGGTTGACAAAATCAAAGTACAGTGTTAAAATATTAATCTTGGCATTAAAGAAAGTTCACTTTCCATTGATAGGTGATGCCTTGTTTAATAGTTTAGAGCCCGTTACTGCTGCATTGTACCCTCAGATAGATGCAATAAAAGAGAAGCTTATTCAACTGGGAGCGAAATCAATTTTGATGTCCGGCAGCGGACCGGCAGTCTTTGGTATTGTTTCTTCACGAAAAGAGGCCCTATCTTTATATAGGCAACTGAAGACGGATAGTTCTTTTGGTGAGGTTTTTGTCAGTCGGACACAATAAAATTCATGCAAGGTTCTTTCGTAAAATGAATGGGAGTAAACGAAAGAACCAAAGGGGTGTGGGGAAAAATTTTCCCCACGCTTTTGGGGTGACAGAGAAGGAGCGAAGCGACTGAAGGCCAGAGGGGCAAAGCCCCTATGGGGAGCGAACGAAGCGAGCGACAACAAGGAGGTAAACTTATGGAGGTAACCGAGGCCAGGGTTTTCTTAAAGGATTCGCCGGATAAAAAATTAAAGGCATATGTCACGGTAACTTTTGATAATGCCTTTGTAGTCAGGAATATAAAAGTAATAGAAGGCACAAACGGGCTATTTATTGCTATGCCTTCGAGGAAGATAAAACAGCCTTGTCCGAAGTGCGGTTTTAAGAATGAGTTGCGTTCCAAATATTGTAATCAATGCGGAGCAGCGCTGCCTGCAGCGTCTCAGACGGCAGGTCAGGAAACCAGTGCCCAATTGGAACATAAAGATATCGCCCATCCCATAACTCAGTCTTTCAGAGAATACCTGCAAAAGAGAGTCTTGGAAGCATACGAACAGGAGAAAAACAGGGGCCCAAGTAGCCCTTTTAGTTAAATAACGGTTAAATTCAAATGTCAAAATTCAAATTTTGGGACGTCGTCCAATGGTAGGACACGAGAATTTTTGAGCCTACAAGAACAAGAGTTGAGGTGAAATCCCGCCTGAGTTTTTAACGTCCTACAGCGGGAGGGTCGAGCAATATCGATTTGCCCGGTAGTGTAATGGTAGCACATCAGAATTTGGGTCTGAGCGTCAAGGTTCGAATCCTTGCCGGGCAGTGATGGCGATCCTGACAGCTAAGCGCTGCATAAATTACTTGCAGTTGTCAGGATTAATTCGCCCCGAAGTTATGTCGGGGCTCATTAAGTCCAGACGTCCCAGCAAATATGATACTATACGAAGAAATATTACGGGAGTTTCAGAAGCAAAAGGTAAAATATGTGCTTGTAGGAGGAATAGCGTTTAACCTTCTCGGTGGCAGTCGCAATACCCTTGATATGGATATTCTTGTTGAGATGTCCGGCAAGAATCTCCTCAAGATAGTTAATATTATGAAAAAGGCCGGATATCATGTTAAGCAGCCGGTAGACCCCGCTAAGATAGCGGATGAAAAAACCCGCGAAGACTGGATAAAGAATAAGAATATGAAGGCTTTTAATTTTTACAAAGGCGAAAGGACTTATGAAGAGGTAGATATTGTTATTGATTCGCCGGTTGATTTTAAAGAAGCCGTAAAAGATGCCCTGGAAGCCAGGGTGGGCGGCCTAACTTTTAAAGTTATTTCACCCAGGAATTTTATAAAGATGAAGAAAATTTCAGGGAGGGATAAGGACCTAAAAGATATTGAAGAATTAAAACTGGCAAGGGGCATGAAATAATGTTCGGATGGATAACGCAGAAAGAAAATATTTTGAGAGGATCCAGGATATCTTTGCGAAAGAAACTAGAAGGCATTAGATTAATGAACGAACTGTCCGATAGAATATTAACAAAGCGTCAGAAAATGATGCGAAGAAGATTAAGGGAAATCAATAATTAAGCATTCAGGAATATGAAAAATATTGCAGTCATAATTTTAGCCGCCGGTAAAAGCGTAAGGATGAAGTCAGATATCCCAAAAGTCTTGCATCCTATCTGCGGCAGGCCTTGCTTAAGTTATGTTTTGGATTTGGCGCAGTCTTTAAAAATAAAAAATGTTGTCGCTGTCCTAGGATATAAGGCTGAGGAAATAAAAAAGCAGCTACCGGCTGGCATAAAAGTGGTTATCCAAAAAAGGCTCTTAGGAACTGCAGATGCAGTAAAAGAAGGCTTGGCAGCCTTAAAGAATTTTAAAGGCACTGTCTTAGTACTTTACGCGGATAATCCGCTGTTAAAGAAAGAAACTATAAAAAAACTATTAGAGCACCATATAAAAAATAATTTAGACGCAACTCTTCTGACCGTAAAAAAAGATGAACCCGCCGGTTATGGCAGGGTTTTAAGAGATAAATACGCCAGTATTTGCGGGATTGTGGAAGAAAAAGACGCGGATGATTTTCAAAAAGATATAAAAGAAATTAATACCGGCATTATCTGTTTTAATAAAGATAGATTAATCTATTCTTTGAAGTCAGTCAGGCCTGATAATCGAAAAAAAGAATATTATCTTACCGATACCATAGCTATACTTTATAAAAATAATTATCTTATAGATAGCCTGACAATTACCGATATCAATGAGGCGCTGGGCATAAATTCGCGGCAGGATCTCGCCAAAGCAAACTCAATTATGCGAAAACGGATTAATGAAAAATTAATGCAAAAAGGTATTACCATTGTTGACTCGGATTCTACTTTTATAAGCTACGGGGCTAAGATCGGGCAGGATACTACGATTTATCCCTTTACAGTTATTGAAACTGATGTTAAAATAGGAAAACGTTGTTGTGTGGGTCCATTCGCGCATTTAAGAGCGGGTACCAGCCTGGCAGATGATGTACTGCTAGGGAATTTTTCAGAAGTTAACCGCACAAAAATTTCCTCCAAAACAATAGCGAAACATTTTTGTTATCTGGGAGACAGCCGCATCGGAAGAGAAGTTAATATCGGTGCCGGCACGGTTACTGCTAATTTTGACGGTAAGAAAAAGAATATTACTGTAATAAAGGATAAGGCCTTCATAGGGAGCGATACAGTATTAGTTGCACCGGTTAAGATTGGTAAGTGCGCTCGGACCGGCGCAGGAACAGTGGTAACTAAAAATAGAGATGTTTGCGATGGCCAAACGGTTGTGGGCGTGCCGGCGAGACCCATAACATAAAGTTTATAAGTGTGTAAGTGTGTAAGTGTGTAAGTTGAGACTTAAAAACTTTACACTTAAACACTTTACACTCCGAACGGAGTGAGGAGATGGATAAATTAGCAATATTTAGCGGAAATGCGAATCCGGAATTAGCCAAAAAAATCTGCGAATACCTTAAAGTCAAACTATCAGATGCATTGGTCGCAAGGTTTAGCGAAGGAGAGATACGTGTCAAGATTAATGAGAATGTGCGGGGAAAGGATGTATTTGTAGTCCAGCCTACCTGTCCTGCGCCCAATGAAAATATTATGGAACTTTTGATTATGCTTGATGCCTTAAAAAGGTCTTCAGCCCAGCGCATTACGGCGGTTATCCCTTATTTTGGTTATGCCCGGCAGGATAGGAAAGACCAGCCCCGCGTGCCTATTACGGCAAAGTTAGTGGCCAACCTCTTGACTATTGCGGGCGCGAATAGAATCTTGACTATGGATTTACACGCCGGCCAAATACAGGGCTTCTTTGATATACCTGTAGACCATCTCTTTGCAGTAGGTGTTTTTATAGAGTATCTTTCAAAATTAAAACTTAAGGACTTGGTAATAGTTTCTCCGGATGTAGGCGGTATAAAAATGGCCAGGGCTTATGCCAAACGGCTTTCTGCAGACCTGGCAATAATAGATAAAAGGCGCGACTCACCGGAGAAAACAGAAGTAATGTATATATTGGGTAAGGTAGAAGGTCGGAATGCCATCATTGTGGATGATTTAATTGCCACGGGTAGTTCTATGATTGAGGCAGTCCAGGCTTTGAAAAAAGCCAAGGTCGGAAGTATCCGCGCTGCGATTTCACATGGAGTTTTGTCTGGGCCGGCTGTGGAGCGCATAGATAAATGCAAAGACTTGGAAGAATTGTTAATTACCGATTCCATTCCTTTGGATAACCACAAGAAACATCCGCGGATTAAAGTTTTATCCGTAGCCGGTCTTTTGGGTGAGGCGATAAAAAGAATTCATAACGAAGAATCGGTTAGTTCGTTATTTGATTAAGTTAGTAACTAGTGTACTAGTTACTCATGAGGAGCGATAGCGACGAATGGAAGAGATAGTCTTGGAAGTTCAACCCAGAGGGGAATTAGGAAAGAGCAAGGTTAAGGATTTAAGAGAAAAAGGATTCATCCCCGCGGTTATTTATGCAGAAGGCAAGAAATCCCAACCTATAAAGGTATCGCACAGGCAATTGTGGCAGTTGATACACCAGCATCGGTTAGAGAGCACGGTCATTAATTTAAAGATACAAGACGATAAGGAACAAAAAGGCAGGCCCTGCTTAATTAAAGAGATTCAACACGACCCAGTTAAAGGCGATATAATACACGTAGATTTTAATGAGATTTCTTTGACTAAGGTGATCAAAGTGAATGTGCCGGTGGTTGCTAAAGGCGAGCCCGTAGGAGTGAGGCAGGAAGGAGGCTCTTTAGAGCATACCCTTTGGGAAATTGAGGTTGAGTGTTTGCCTACGGATATACCCAAGGACATTGAGGTGGATGTCAGCCAGTTAAAGATTGGCGATGACATACATATTAAGGATATAACCTTTCCTTCCAACATTAAAGTTTTAAACAATCCCGAGGCAATTGTTTTTTCCGTGACCGCACCGATTAAAGAAGAAGTGGTAGTTCCAGCTGTGGAAGGCGAGGAGAAACAGGAGCCGGAAGTAATCAAGGAGAAGAAGGAAGTACCTGCTGAAGGGGCGGAAGAAGAAAAATCAGAGAAAGAAAAGAAGTGAACCCCGCACCTTCCAAAAGTTCAGAAAATAATAAAAATGAATTTGATAAAGGTGAGGGGATGAATAAAAAAGATAGGGCGTCACAAAAGTGCCGCCCTTGATTACACCGATTAAAAAAACGATTACACAGATTAAAAGCATCGTCGGTATTATCTGTGTAATCTACTTCTAAAATCTGTGTAATCATAGGCTGGCACGAGTTTCGTGACAGCCTATAAAAAAGAAGGTGCGGGGTGAAGCTAATAGTAGGGCTAGGAAACCCCGGGAGAATTTATACGGAATCCAGGCATAATATCGGTTTTTCCGTAATAAAGGCCTTAAGTAAAATTTATAAAGTTCCCCTTAAGAAAGACAATGCTTTTTCTTTAAGCGGTAAAGGTAGGATTGAAGGCGAGAGCCTCATATTGGCGCTGCCGCTTACTTTTATGAATTTATCGGGTATTGCGGTAAGCGCATTAATTAAAAAACACAAAATAGATCTAAAGGATTTACTGGTAGTTTGTGATGATTTGGATTTAGGCTTCGGCGTAATTAAGATACGGCCGGGCGGTTCATCGGGTGGACACCGCGGTTTGGGGTCTATAATAGAGTCACTCGGCAGCCAGGAATTTTCCCGGTTACGCATTGGTATAAGCAGGCCCTTGCAAGCTCTGACAGATGCGGCGAGTTTTGTTTTATCGCCTTTTACAAAGAAAGAAAAGAAAGAAATCAAAGAGATAATAGAAACGGCATGCGACTGCTGTCGAACCTGGGTGAGGAAAGGTATAACAGAAAGTATGAATATTTTTAACAACACCCCGCGCTTATCGGAATTGCGCAGGTGTGCCCTTTCTGGGCAAGGAGTAAATAGATGAAAAAATATGAGGCAATGTTTATTATCAAACCGGATTTATCCGAAGATGAGAAGAAAACATTATTTAATCAAATTGGCGAGGCAGTGGCCAAAAATAACGGCAATGTATCAGGAGGCTCTATCTGGTCGGAAAAAAGAAAATTATATTTTTCGATTAAAAGATATCGGGAAGGGATATATTACCTTCTCCAATTTACAACTGAGCCAAAAAGCATAACAGATATAAATCACGCCTATAAATTAAACGAGAATATTTTGAGGGTGCTTATAACAAAGATAGAATAAAGTTATGAGTTATGAGTTATGGGCACGACTTTGTTAAAAATGCATTTTTCCTCAGACAGTCAAAGGATAAAGTTTTCTTAACTTATTGCTAAACAATGACTTATCTTTTTAATAATAGTAAAATAAGGTCAAAAATTAACATAGTAGTGTTATGGGTTGAAAAACTAATAACTTATAACTGGTAACTAATAACTCCGAACGAGCGAAGGGAGAGAGGCAATGGCTAATTTTAATAAGGTATTACTCATTGGCAATTTGACTAAAGACCCGGAATTACGCTATACGCCACAGGGCACAGCTGTAGTTAATCTGAGGCTTGCCGTAAATAGAAGATATCGGGATAAGAATCAAGAACTAAAAGAGGAAACCTGTTTTGTTACAGCGGTAGTCTGGAATAAGCAGGCAGAGACCTGCAATCAATATCTGCATAAAGGCAGCCCCCTTCTTGTTGAAGGCAGGCTTCAGTCGCGCTCCTGGGAAGATAATTCCGGCCAGAAACGCAATGTCCTTGAGGTAAGGGCAGAACGCGTCCAATTTCTTGGGAAAGCGCCTGCCAAAGAGGCAACTGAACCGCCTGAAGGACAGCCTCAGGAGCCATCTGCAGAAACTACAGAGACAGCATGGTTAGAAGAAAGCGAGGATAAACCCAATGCCAGTTAAGAAGATAAAAAGAGTTATTAAAAAACGAGACGTCCTTGCAACCATAAGAAAAAAATTCTGCCGGTTATGTGTAGCTAAAGTTAAAAGTATTATAGATTATAAAGATGTAAAAAGGCTGGAGGCGTTTATTAAAGAGAGGGGCAAGATTGTCTCGACGCGCATTTCCGGTAATTGCGCTAAACATCAAAGAATGGTTGCAGGGGCAATTAAAAAGGCAAGGTATATGTCACTCCTGCCTTATACGAGAATATAAGTAAGGACATAAGTTATGGAGCCTTATTCTAAAATGTAAGCGACATAACTTATCAGTCCGAACTTACCCCCCACCACTTTCGTATTTAGCCTATGCTATATTGAAAGTGGTGGGGGGTTAAATTCGCGCAAATAACTTATGTCGAAGTAGATTAAAATAGTTGCTCCATAAGTTATGCGCTCATTTAAGATGGAAGTTATCTTAAATCAAGATATAGATAGAATTGGTAAGGCAGGCTACATCGTAAAAGTAAAAAACGGGTTTGCCCGTAATTTTCTTATACCTAACGGCCTGGCTGTGCCTGTAACTTCCGCAAACCTTAAAAAATTAGAACAAGAAAAACAGCAAAAGACCTTACAATTAGAGAAAGTAAAACGAGAAGCCGAAGAACTTAAGGCAAAATTAGCACGTCTTTCCTTAACCATAACGGTTTTAGTCCATGAAGAAGATAAGTTATATGCGAATATAACTTCCCAGGATTTAGCAGCTGCCCTGAAGGAAGAAGGTTTTAATATCGATAAAAATTCAATTGTGTTGGATGAGCCGATAAAGTCTTTGGGGATATATGAAGTGCCTGTAAATTTACATCCGGAGATTCTTGCAAAGATAAAAGTTTGGATTGTTAAAAAATAAGTGAGGCCCAAACTTACCCCCCACCACTTTCAATATAGCATGGGCTAAATACGAAAGTAGTGGGGGGTTAAATTCCCAGACGCTTAAGATTAGTTAACGAAGCAGCTACAATTTACGTCGTTACACTCCGTAAATTGTCTGCTCATTTAACGATGGCAGATATGACTTTAGATAAACTTCCGCCGCAGAATCTTGAAGCTGAGATGGCAGTATTAGGTTCGATGTTGATGGATGAAGATGCCATATCTTCAGCCACAGAATTATTAGATAAGGGTTCCTTTTACAAAGACACCCATAAAAAAATATTTGAGGCAATATCAAACCTCTACAATGCCAATAAGGCAGTTGACCTCATTACCCTTACCGATGAATTAAAAAGAAATGAAACCCTTGATGAGATAGGCGGAGCGAGCTTCTTAACCGCGTTGGTTAATTCTGTTCCTACCGCAGCCAACATAAGCCATTACGTTAGTATTGTAAAAGAAAAATATATATTAAGGACTCTTATAAATAATGCCACAAAGATCGTTTCTCTGTGTTATGAGAGCGAAGGTAATGTAGATGAGGTAGTGGATAGCGCAGAGAAGTTTATATTCGAAGTTAGCGACAGGAAGCAGCATGGCAGTTACGTGCATCTTAAGGAAGTCATTAAGGACAGTATTGAAAATATAGACAGGCTTTATCAGAAAAAGGCGCACGTTACAGGTATACCGTCAGGGTTTATAGATTTTGATAGTAAGACTTCCGGCCTTCAGGAATCAGATTTAATTGTCATTGCCGGAAGGCCTTCTATGGGTAAAAGCGCCTTTGCCTTGGGGATAGCCGAATATGCAGGGGTAATTGAGAAGATACCTTTAGCATTTTTTAGTTTAGAGATGTCCAAGGAACAGTTAGTCCAGAGGATGCTCTGCGCTCACGCTAAAGTTGATGCGCATAAAGTAAGGACCGGTTATCTTTCGCCTTCGGATTGGCCCCGTTTGACTGCCGCAGCAGGAAAACTTTCCGAAGCGTCTATATTTATAGATGACTCACCTGCGATTTCAGTTATGGAGTTGCGCGCTAAGGCGCGCCGGCTAAAAGCGCACCAGGATATAAAGTTAATTATTTTAGATTACATGCAGTTAATGCGGGGGTCTGGTCACGAAGAAAATAGGCAACAGGAAATTTCCGATATCTCGCGTTCCCTAAAGTCACTGGCACGAGAATTAGACGTTCCCATAGTGGCGATAAGCCAATTGTCCCGTGCCGTAGAGGCGCGCACAGACCACCGGCCGCAGCTTTCCGATTTAAGAGAATCCGGAGCCATAGAGCAAGACGCAGATGTGGTTGTCCTGATATTAAGGGAAGAGTATTATAAACCTACTCCTGAAAATGAGGGCATAGCAGAAGTTATCATTGCCAAGCAACGCAATGGCCCTGTGGGCTCGATGAAATTAGCTTTTATCAAAGAATACACCAGGTTTGAGAACATCGCAAGAGCAGAAGAAGTATAAATGAAAAATGAAAAAGGGGCCAGGCCCCTTTTTCATTTGTTGATTAAAGCAGATAAATCCAATATAATATGGTAATGCGCAGGTTATTTTTTGTATTCTTAATTACCTTTATAATAATATCAGGCATTAGCTTATCTTCGTTTGCTCAAAGTGAGCAAAATCAAACACAGGCACAGCCGCAAGAAAAGCAGCAAACCCCTGAAGAAACCGCCCGTAATTTGGTTACTGCCATAGAGATAAAAGGCAATAAAAACATAAGCAGCAATACCATTATATCTAAAATAAAGACTAAGATGGGCAGCCCCTATCAGGAGACTGTCACAAGCGATGATTTAAAACGCCTCTACCTCCTAGGTTATTTTAGCGATATAAAGATCGATACCGAAGTTTATAAAGATGGGTTGAAGGTAATAATTACTGTTACGGAAAGGCCTATAATCGAGAAGATAACGTTCTTGGGCATAAACCGCCTGACGATGAGAGAAGATAAGCTCAAGGAAACCTTAAAGTCAAAGGAGACGCAATATTTGGATTATCCTAATCTAACCGAAGATGCCAGGACCATTAAGAAATTATACGAAAAGATAGGTTATGCTCATGCTGAGGTAAATTACAAGGTAGATATCAATAAAGATACGGGCAAGGCAAGAATAGAATTTAATACGGCTGAGGGCAGGAGGCTCAGGATTAAGAATATTCTTGTCGAAGGCAATAAAAACTTTTCCACAAGACGCATATTAAGATTGCTGAAAACTAAACGGGCGTGGTTTTTTAATGCGGGGGTATTAAAAGAGGAGGTATTATTAGAAGATATTGAGCGCCTAAAATCATTCTATCACCGGGAGGGCTTTACCGATGTAGTAGTTGATTACAAAGTTGAATCTCATCCCAAGAAACCGTTTTTATTGTTCATTACTATCAAAATCCAGGAGGGCAAAAAATACCTCGTCGGTAATGTGACTGTTCAGGGTAACGAGCACATTCCTAAGAAGGATATCCTGGAAAGGTTAAAGGAATGTGTTCCCGGAAAGGTCTTTAGCGAGGAAGCATTATCGCAAGATGTGGTTAATGTGCAGGGCCTATATTTTGACCGCGGATATATATCGGCGCAGGTCAAAGAGACCGCTTCCTTAAATTCCTATACCGGCCGCATTGATATCGTCTATAATATCAACGAGAATGAGATTGCATATGTGGATAAAATAAAGGTAAGGGGTAATGTTAAGACTAAAGATATAGTTATCCGTCGGGAACTAAGAATAAGGCCCGGCGATAAATTTGATGGCGAAAAGCTAAAACGCAGTAAAGAGAGATTACAAAACCTGGGATTCTTTGAAGAAATAAAATACGATACCGAAGATACCCAGGTGTCCGATAAGAAGGATTTGGTGGTTGAGGTAAAGGAGTCAAAGACAGGGGCTTTTAGCTTTGGCGGCGGTTACAGCAGTGTTGAGCAATTTGTGGGATTTGTAGAAATCGAACAGAAGAATTTTGACTGGAAGAACTTTCCTTATTTTACCGGCGGCGGCCAAGACCTAAAACTAAGGGGATCAATCGGCTCGGTTAGCGATAGCTTTGATTTGAGTTTTACCGAACCCTGGGTTTTTGACTACCCGGTTTCTTTTGGTTTTGATGCCTATAAACGCACTCACAAAAGAGAAGAGGATATAGGTTATGGTTACGATGAAGACATAAAGGGTGGGGATTTACGTTTAGGTAAAGAGCTCTCAGAATACCTCAGAGCAGACCTGATGTACCGCCATGACACTATTAAGATTACGGATATAACAGAGAATGCCAGCAATGACCTGCTGAAAGAGTATGGCAGCAACACCATCAGTAGTATGCAATTTGGCCTCACCTTTGATACCAGAGACAATGCGCTTGATCCTACCAGAGGTAATATATTAAGCGGTTCTTTAGAGTCTGCAGGCGGGCCTTTTGGCGGAGATAAAGATTTTATGAAATTCTTTGGTCGAGCCTCACATTATTTACCTATGTTTGGCGGTTCTGTCCTCGAATTCAGGGGCCGGATAGGTTTAGCCAAACCTTATGGTGATTCTGACCGCCTACCCATATATGAAAGGTACTTTGCTGGCGGTGCCTATAGTATCAGAGGCTACGATGAAAGAAAAGTCGGTCCGATTGATCCTACTTCTAAAGACCCCTTGGGAGGCGCATCCATGGCGGTGGGTAATATCGAATATACCTATCCTTTGTTTAGTTTCTTAAAAGTGGCTGCATTCTATGATGTGGGTAATGTTTGGGAAAAATTAGGCGATATTTTCTCGTCCAAAGATACAAGCAGTCCGCTTAATACTGGTGGTTTTAAATCCGGCGTAGGCCTTGGCGTAAGAATCAAGACTCCTATCGGCCCTATAATGCTTGATTACGGTATTCCTTTAAATACAGAACCCGGTAGCGACAGGCGAGGTAGCGGTAAGTTTCACTTTAGCATGAGTCACGGGTTTTAAGTGAGGACATAAGTTATGGAGCGATAGCGAACATAACTTATATGTCCGAACTTATCCCGCCGAGTGCATCAAAATTGTCGTAGAGAATTTTGATGCATTTTACGAGGCGGGAGCGATTGATAACATGTATCCCTCGCTTAAGCAGTTGAAAATTTCTTTGAAATTTTCTGCGTAAGCTTCGGGATTAATTCGCACTGATAACTTACTCACACTTTTAGTGTTCGTAAGTTATGTGCTCATTAAAAGGAGGAAGAAGAATGAAGAGGGTAATATTTGCTTCTATGGTATTGTTTTTGTGTTCATTGTTTTTGACAGGTGGTGTCTTTGCCGCTGAGAAGTTTGCTTATGTTGACCTAAGCCGTCTTTTTAGTGAATACACAAAGACAAAAGAATACGATAAGACCTTGACGGGAAAACAGGACGCTTATCGTGCGGAAATGGATAGTAAGACAAATGAGGTCAAGCAGTTTCAAGATAAAATGAATTTATTGAGCGATAAAGAAAAAGAAGCAAAAAAAGCGGAATTCGAAACAAAGGTTAAAAGCTTGCAGGATTTTGAACGCCAGAAACTGACTGATTTACGCAAAGAACAAGATGAGAGGATGAAGGAGATATTTAAAGATATTGAGGAAGCAGTAAAGCAGTATGCAGAAAAAGAGGGTTACGCCTTAGTATTTAATGACAGGGTATTTGTTTACCAGACTAAAAATATGGATATTACCGATAAGGTTATGGATATCCTGAATAAGGGGTATAAAAAATAAGTTGTGGGCTCATTAAATGCACAAGACCTTGAAAGAAATAGCCGGACTTATTGACGGCGAGGTAGTAGGAAACGGCAGCACCGTTATTACCGGCGTCTCGGGTATAAAAGAGGCTGGGGAGGGCGATATTACATTTGTCGCTAACCCTAAGTATTTTCCTCTTATAGAAAAGACAGGCGCCTCTGCGATTATTACCTCCAGAGACGTAAAGACTGCCCCTAAGCCGATTATCCGCACCGATAATCCGTCTCTGGCATTTGCACAGCTCGTCTCTTTTATGGCGCCTTGCGATTTAAAGCATCCGCAAGGAATACATCCCACTGCAATATTAGGTAAGGGTGTGTCTATAGGCCGCGATGTGGCAATCGGCCCTTATGTAGTCGTAGAAGACAATGCGTCCATAGGAGATAAGACCATAATCTACTCTGGCTGTTTCGTGGGCCACCATACTAAAATAGGAAACGATACTTTAATCTATGCTAATGTTTCTATCCGCGAACGCATAACAATTGGCAACCGCGTAATTATCCATAGCGGTACAGTAATAGGTTCTGATGGTTTTGGTTTCGCTACTATAGAAGGCCTGCATCATAAGATTCCTCAGGTAGGGATAGTTCAGATAGGCGATGATGTAGAGATAGGGGCAAATGTTACCATTGACCGGGCGCGTTTTAAAGAAACCATAATCGGCAGCGGCACAAAGATAGATAATCTTGTCCAGATTGCGCATAATGTGGTAATCGGCGAGAATTCTATTATCGTGGCTCAGGTGGGGATTTCAGGCAGCACCACGGTCGGTAAGAATGTTATCCTGGCTGGTCAAGTGGGGCTCGTCGGACATATCAATATTGGAGATAACGCGGTAGTGATGGCGCAGTCAGGAGTAAGCAAATCTATCCCGGAGGGAACTACGGCTTGGGGTTATCCGGCAAAGCCAGCTAGCGTGGCTAAACGCGTAAATGCCTGTGTTCAGAACCTTCCGAGATTATATAAGACAGTAGCAGAACTCAAAAAGAAGATAGAAAAGATAGCGTATAGCGTAGAGCGTATAGCGGATAGAAAAGATAGCGTATAGTAAAAATCATTTAAATTCCTATACGCTAAACGCTATCCGCTAAACGCTAAAGATTATGGACAAACAGAAAACAATTGAAAGAGAAATAAGTTTAAAGGGCATTGGGTTACATACAGCAAAAAAAGTAAGTCTAACTTTTAAGCCTGCTGATATTGATACCGGCATTAATTTTATCCGTACAGATTTACCTGATAGGCCTGTTATTAAGGCAGCGATTGACTCTTTACTTTCTCAATCCCGTTCTCCGCGGCGCACATCTATCGGGCTTGATCACATTGAGATACAGACTATCGAACATCTTATGGCAGCATTAGCCGGCTTATGTATAGATAATATTTATATTGAAATTGACAACGAAGAAGTGCCGGGTTTAGACGGTAGCAGCCTGAATTTCTTGGAGACATTGAGTAAGGCGGGAATCAAAGAACAGGAAAAATCTCGCCGGTATTACCTTATTAAAGAACCCATCTTTGTAGAAGAAGAGGACGCAGCTATCATAGCTGTGCCTGCGCAGGAATTTAAAATCTCTTATACTTTAAGTTACAATCACCCATTGCTCAAGGCACAGTTTCTGGAAATAAATTTCAAGGAAGGCGTATTTAAAAATGAATTAGCTCCCTCGCGTACATTTTGCCTTGAGAGCGAAGCAAGAGAATTACAGCAGCAAGGCCTGGGACGGGGAGCAAATTATGAGAATACCCTTGTTGTCGGTGAAAAGGGCGTAATAAAAAATAGGTTACGTTATCAAGATGAATTTATCAGGCATAAGATATTGGATCTGTTCGGAGATTTATATATATTGGGCGAGCCGTTAAGCGCCCATATTATCGCTTTAAAAAGCGGCCACTCTTTAAATCTAAAGCTAGCAAGGAAAGTGGATCAACAAAGACAGAGATATTCCTTAGGAGGGGTAGGAGTAGACTATCACCCCCGAGAGGGGGAGGAATTGAATAGAGAAGCCATTATGAAGATACTGCCGCATCGCGACCCTTTCTTGTTTGTGGATAAAATCACCTCTTTAGAGACAGGCAAACACGCAACCGGCATAAAAAATGTAAATATCAATGAGTATTTCTTTAAGGGGCATTTTCCCGGCAGGCCGGTTATGCCAGGGGTTTTAATTATTGAATCAATGGCTCAGGTGGGCGGCGTCATGATGCTTTCGCCGGAAAAAAATCGCGGAAGACTGGCCTATTTTATGTCTATAGATAATGCAAAATTTAGAAAACCGGTTATGCCGGGAGATCAACTTATTCTGGAAGTCCAAGCAGGTAAGATAAAATCAAGGACAGGCCTGGTGCATGGTCGGGCATTGGTGGATGGTAAGGTAGTAGCAGAAGCAGATTTAATGTTTGCGCTTGTCGAGTCTTAAGGATACAAGTTCGTTTTGCTCGTTAGGTTCGTTATGCCCGTTATGCTCGTCAGCGGGCTAAACGGGCTAAACGGGCTAAACGGGCTAAACGAATATGCAGATACATCCTACAGCCATAGTTTCTAAGAAAGCGAAATTGGCCGACGATATACAAGTCGGCCCTTATTCTATTATCACGGATAATGTCGTAATAGGTAAGGCAACTTCGATTCATGCCTATTGCGCAATCGAAGGCAATACTACCATAGGCTGCGGATGTGAAATCTTTACCGGCGCAGTTATCGGAAGCCGGCCGCAAGATTTAAAATACAAAGGCGAGAATAGTTTCTTAGAGCTCGGAGATAATAATATCATTCGCGAGTATTGCACCTTTAATCCCGGAACAGGAGAGGGCGATAAGACTATTGTCGGCAACAACAACCTTTTTATGGCTTATGCGCACATTGCCCATGATTGCAGAGTAGGTAATAACTGTGTCATTGCTAATAACGGCACCCTTGCAGGCCATGTAACCATTGAAGATAAAGCCGTGGTAGGAGGGTTGGTTGCCATACACCAGTTTGTCAGGGTAGGTATGCTTTCTATTATCGGTGGTTGTTCTAAGGTTGTCCAGGATATTCCGCCTTATTCTACGTGCGACGGCCATCCCGCGCGTGTATATGGCCTAAACCTTATTGGTTTAAGGCGCAGCGGCATCTCAAAGGATTCAATAGAACAGCTCAACCGGGCATTTAAAATATTGTTTAATACAGGCCTCACCACCAAACACGCCTTAGAAAAGGTAAAGGAAGAAATACTGCCCGGCAACGAAGTTTCTTACCTTATCAATTTTATAAAAAACTCTCAGAGAGGGATAGTTCGCTCCTGCCGGAAATATATATCCCTCGCGTAAGCGCTCGTAAATTTCTTGCGAAATTTACTTCGCACGCTTCGGGGTTAATTCGCGCTGATAACTTACTCGCACTTTTAGTGTTCGTAAGTTATGCGCTCATTAAATGGAAAAGATTGGTTTGATTGCGGGAAATAGAAGATTTCCGATTCTCTTTTCGCAAGCCGCAAAGAAAAAAAACTGCCATATCGTGGCAGTTGCCATAAAAGGCGACACATCTCATTGCCTAAGAAAATATGTGGATAAAATCTACTGGATAGGCCTTGGTGAATTCCCTAGATTATTTGAAATATTTAAGAACGAAGGCATAACCAAGATAGCTATGGCCGGCCAGATAAGCCCCAGAAGATTATTCAGCAAGGAAATAGACAAAGACCCGGAATTAAAAGATTTACTTGCCACCATAAAAGATAAAAGGGCAGATACGATATTCGGGGCAATGGCAGAAAAACTCAAGTTGTCGGGTTTTGAATTAATAGATTCCACAACTTTTATTGAAGACCTTCTGCCTAAGCAGGGAACGCTTACAAAGAGAGCGCCTGATTTTAGCGAATGGGAAGATATATATTTTGGATTGGAATTAGCAAAAGCGATTGCTTATTTGGATATAGGCCAGGCCGTAGCGGTGAAACATAAGGCAATAGTAGCAGTCGAGGCTTTGGAAGGAACCGATAATCTCATCCGGCGTGCGGGTAAGATTGCAAGGGATAATTTCGTGGTAGCTAAGGTAAGTAAGCCTATGCAGGATGCGCGTTTTGATATGCCGGTAGTAGGCCTTAATACATTAAAGAATCTTATAAGGGCAAAAGGTACCTGTCTCGCTATTGAGGCGGCAAAGACAATTTTTATAGATAAAGAAATGAGCATTGAACTAGCAGATAAAAAAGGCATTTCTATAGTAGCGGTATAAATGAGAGCGCTGATATGATTTTTAAAAATTTTGGCGCTCTCGAAACTTTTGCTTGATACTATAGGAAATTATATTTACCCTGACTCATAAGATGTGGCGAAATTCTCTTGCGATAATTTCGGCACATTCGTCGGGGTCTGCGCAAAATCGCCAGAAGCCTCTGCCCGAAGGGCAGATTTTGCTTGACAGTCTCGTATTGTTGTGTATAAATAAGTGAAGGCATAAGTTATGGAGTTCGCTATGATAATTATGTAAGCGACATAACTTATAAGCCCGAACTTATACCGGCCCTGGTCAATCTGAAAGATTGCCCAGGACTAGTCCTGAGAAATTCTATGAATTTCTCAGGGCGAATATGTCAAAATTATCCAGAAAGGATAGGCCTTCCCATCCTTATGGGAAGGGCCTTATCAAAGAGAATTTTGGCATAGTTTATGAGCCGGGAGCGATTGATAACATGTATCCCTCGCTTAAGCACTTGAAAATTTCTGCGAAATTTTCTGCGTAAGCTTCGGGATTAATTCGCGCTGATAACTTACTCACACTTTCAGTGTCCGTAAGTTATGCGCTCATTAAAGGAGGGTATTATGGCAATAACGAGGTCAAAACCAATAGAATTTAAGATTTATGCGCCACAGGCAAAAAGGGTCAATCTCGCAGGCAGCTTTAACAGTTGGGATACCAGGATGCTCGCTGCGAAAAAAGATTCTAAGGGTAATTGGATAGCAAAGGTTAATTTAAAACCGGGTAGGCACGAATATAAATTTTTTGTTGACGGTTCCTGGCTTAATGACCCGCATTGCACGACTTACGTTGGTAATGCCTTTGGTACCCAAAACTGCACTATAGAAATAAAGTAAACCCCGTTAGAAAAATCCTTTCTGACGGGACGTGGTTTTCTAACGGGGTAAGATAGAGATATTACTCCCACCTTTTAGGTATTAGGTGATAGGTGTTAGATGTTAGGTAAAACCCAAGACCAAACACCTAAAACCTAACACCAAAACTATAAGGTGGGTTTTTTGTAAGTAAGGCCACAACTTACGGAACGCAAGTGTTCGTAAGTTGTTTGACCGAACTTATACCGGCCCTGGTCAATCTGAAAGATTGCCCAGGACTAGTCCTGAGAAATTCTATGAATTTCTCAGGGCGAATATGCCAAAATTATCCAGAAAGGATAGGCCTTCCCATCCTTATGGGAAGGGCCTTATCCAGAAAGGATAGGTCTTCCCATCCTTATGGGAAGGGCCTTATCAAAGAGAATTTTGGCATAGCTTATGAGCCGGGAGCGATTGATAACATGTATCCCTTGCTTAAGCACTTGAAAATTTCTGCGAAATTTTCTGCGTAAGCTTCGGGATTAATTCGCACAGTGACTTATGTTCACCTGCCGCATAGCGGTGGTTCCATAAGTCACGTGCTCATTAACCTGTATCCCTCGCTTAAGCACTTGAAAATTTCTGCGAAATTTTCTGCGTAAGCTCGGGATTTAATTCGCGCATATAACTTATGTCGGCTATCGCCTCCATAAGTTATGCGCTCATTTAATGAAATACATATACGGACCAGTAAAATCGCGCAGATTAGGTTTATCCCTGGGTATTACATTAACTCCTTATAAAATATGTAGTTTCAACTGCGTTTATTGTCAGTTAGGTAAGACGATAAACACAACAAGCGAGAGAAGAGAATATATCCCGATACAGGAAATCATCAATGAATTAAAACTCTGGCTGCAAAATAATATTTTAGAGGCAAAGGATTTAAATTATATTACTTTTTCAGGTTCAGGTGAACCCACATTAAATATTAAAATAGACCAGTTAATTGCGGAAATAAAAAAAATTACTGTTGTGCCTATAGCGGTTATCACCAATGCTTCCTTATTGAATCTAACTGTGGTGCGCCAGGCATTGTTCGCTGCGGATTTAATAGTTCCTTCCCTAGATGCAGCGGCCCCTGAAATATTTACAAAGATTGACCGGCCCAAAGAAGATATAAAAATAGAGGAGATAATAAACGGCTTAATAGGCTTAAGAAAGGAATTTAAAGGCAAGATTTGGCTTGAAGTGATGTTGGTCAAAGGCATAAATGATGATTTGGGTCATATCAGAAAATTGAAGGATATTATTGATAAGATAAATCCCGATAAAATACAGCTTAATTCGCCGGTGCGCACAACCGCAGAAGAGAATATTTTAGCCGTAGATAAGAAAAGACTCGAGAAGTTTAAAGAAATCTTAGGCGAGAAGTGTGAGATAATTTAGTTTGCGCCCGTCGCCCAATGGATAAGGCACCAGTCTTCGGAACTGGCTATTGGTGGTTCGACTCCACTCGGGCGCGTTTATCTAGCTTCGTAGCTTCCCGTCAAGCTGGTTAATAGCAGGCAGGCTGTCTTGTTTAGATTCTATCCTGATTTAAAATCCCCATACAAAAATATAAATTTATGTTATAATAAAACATCAGAAATAATAGAATTTGGGCCGTTAGCTCAATTGGTAGAGCATCTGCCTCTTAAGCAGAGGGTCGCAGGTCCGACTCCTGCACGGCCCATTTTTATTTAATGGAAAACTACGAATTTATCGAACATACTGCAGATATAGGTATTAGGGTAAAAGGCAATGATTTAAAGGATCTCTTCAAAAATGCTGCCTCTGCAATGTTTGATATCATCGCTGAGAAAAAGAGCAAAGAGCAAAGAGCAAAGAGCAAAGAGATTTTAGTAAAGCAAAAGGCGGATAATTTAGATGAATTATTTATAAATTGGTTAAACGAATTACTTTCTTTATCCGCAACCGAAGAATTAATATTTTCTGATTTTAAAATAGATAAAATAGATAAGAACTCATTACAAGCGGTGGCAATAGGCGAAGATATTAAAAATTATAAAGTAAACACTGAAATCAAAGCCGCTACTTATCATCAATTAAAAATCGAAGAGACAAAACCTGGCTGGCAGGCAGAAGTAATCTTTGATGTATAAAGGGACTGTCCCGCCAAAGGCGGGACTGTCCCTGATAATTAAGCGATTGGAATAGGCGAAACTATGGCAGATATCCGGGAAGTTCCTTTAGAAAAAATTGACGATTATCGTTGGCGCATACCAAAATCATATAAACCAGGGATGCGTGTGCCGGGTATTATCTATGCGGATGAAAAGTTATTGAAAGATATCCGGCATGATAAAGCACTTGAACAAGTCGCAAATGTGGCGTTTTTACCGGGAATCGTCAATGCCTCCTTAGCCATGCCGGATTTGCACTGGGGGTATGGTTTTAGTATAGGCGGTGTGGCAGCGACGGATATCGAGCAGGGCGGTGTGATTTCGCCCGGTGGAGTCGGTTTTGACATTAACTGCCTCGACGGAAATACATTTATTTGCAATGAATTGGGATATAGAATTAGAATTAAAGATTATGAGAAAAACTTAAATAAAGATAAATTAATTTGTATGGATTTTAACAAAGAAAAATCAGATTCTACCACGATATTAAAATTCTTAAAACAGAGGCCACGCACTGTCGTGCTAAATATCCTTACTGAGACAGACAGAGGGATTAGCGCTACTAGCGACCACCCTTTCTATACAAAAGACGGAATGAGAAAAGCCAGCGAATTACAGATAGGCGAAGAGGTAGCTATTTACCCTTTTGAGGGAGTTATATATGAAGAGCCAAACTCTGAGGTTATTGTTGATAAAAGAGATATCAAAAGACTCCTTTCAAAATTAGGAAAGGGGTCCAGTGGCAGGGCAAGGGAGCAGATAATAGGCCATCTTGAAAAAAGAAATTTATTACCTTTGCGATATAACTCTATTCAGTTGCCGTACCTCCTTAAGATTATGGGCTATTGTTTTGGAGACGGCCTAATATACTTTACTGGCAAAAGGAAGAGAGGCACAGTTTGTTTTTATGGCAAAGAAGAAGATTTAAAAAACATAAAAGAAGATTTAATCAGGATTGGTTTTAATTCAGGGATTTATTCCAGGCATAGGCATCACAGAATAAGAACCTTCTATGGTGTTTATGAATTTGACAGAAGGAAGACTTGGCTTAAATGTTCTTCCAGTGCCTTAGCAGCGCTTCTGGCTGCTTTAGGCACACCTGTCGGGAATAAATGTTACCAACAGTATGAATTGCCAAAATGGCTATTTAAAATCCGTCTCTGGCAGAAGAGATTATTTCTTGCCAGTTTGTTTGGCGCAGAATTGTCTTCGCCGGCTACAATGACTGGACATGGCTATAATTTTTACTGCCCCACACTTTCGATGAATAAAATACAAGATTCTTTAGATAGTGGATATAAATTTTTAGAGGGGCTCTCTAAATTATTATCTGAATTCGGCATTTCATTTCATAAGATAACTCAGAGAAAAGAATTTGTAAATAAGCAAGGCATAATTTCTTATCGACTGCGGTTAATGATGACCTCTGAAACAGAAAATCTAATAAATCTCTATAGTAAGATTAGTTTTGAATATAATGAGAAAAGAAAATTCTTAGCAAATTGTGCAGTTGGCTATTTGAGGCTAAAGAGGCAGATTATTAGAGAGAAAGAAGGAGTAGCAGTATTAGCGCCGAAGTTATATAATTCAGGAAAATGGGACAGAGAAGAATTATGCAATTATCTGGATAGTCTTACTAATATCAATGAAAGATTTATTGAACGTTCGCTTTATGAACCGAGAAAGGCTAAGCCACGGATGTGGGGTGACAATCCGACGTTCGAAGAATATATTAAGCAAGCCACAAAGGGCCTGGGTTGTTCAGGAATGGTTTGGGAGCGCATCAGGTCTATTAGTGATTTAGAATTCTACGGCTATGTTTATGATTTCACTGTTGAGCACGCCCATCACAATTTTATCGCTAATAATTTTGTGGTTTCCAACTGCGGTGTCAGGATGTTAAAAACTAATTTTCAATATGAAGAGATAAAAAATAAAATAAAGGATTTGGTTTATACGTTATTCTCGGATGTACCTTCGGGTTTGGGGTCAAAAGGCGATATAAGAGTGAGCGCAAAGGAAGAAAGAGAAATTCTAGTCAAGGGTGCGGAATGGGCGGTAGAAAAAGGGTATGGCACAAAAGAAGACCTGGAGTGCACTGAGGAATATGGCGCCATACAGGGGGCGGATCCCGCAGCGGTTTCCGACCGGGCATATGAAAGAGGCAAGGCGCAATCAGGGACTCTGGGCTCAGGAAATCATTTCTTAGAGATACAGGCTATTGACCAGCTTTATGACCGCGACCTCTGCGATGAGTTTGGTTTAACTTTAGGTCAGATAACCATAATGATTCATTCCGGTTCGCGGGGCTTAGGTTATCAGGTCTGCGATGATTATACCAAAAGTATGATCCGTTGCCTGGAGAAATACAGTATCAATGTCCCTGACCGCCAACTCGCCTGCGCGCCGGTTAATTCTCCCGAAGGTAAAAGCTATCTGGGGGCAATGAAATGCGCGGCTAACTATGCCTGGGCAAACCGGCAGTGCCTGATGTATCTTACACGCAAAGTATTTGAGAAAGTCTTTAGCGCATCTTGGCAAAAGATGGGGATGTATTTAATTTATGATGTCGCGCATAATATTGCCAAGATAGAAAAATATATTATTGATGGTAAAGAAAAAACTTTATGCGTTCACCGTAAAGGCGCTACGCGCGCATTCGGGCCGGGCCATCCGGCATTACCGGAAAGGTATAAGAAGACAGGCCAACCGGTGATTATTCCGGGTGATATGGGCAGGAATTCCTATTTACTCGTTGGGACAAAAAAAGCAGAAGAGGAGACTTTTGGTTCAACCTGCTTTACTGGTGATATGAGAATCCTTACCGATAAAGGAATCGTTACTCTAAAAGAAATATACGAATTTAATAAATTAGGATTAGCCTATAATGCCTTCTCACTTAATAAAGATACCTTATCTACTGAATGGAAACCGATCTTAAGCGTGAGCAAAAGAGTGGGTCCAGCGATAAGAATCTCTGTTTCACAGACAAATCGGTCTAGATTTAGTACTTTAGATACTACCTCTGACCACAATTTTTTTATTTTTGATAATGCCGAACTTAAATTTGATGAACTGCATAAAATTATAGATAATCAGAAAATGGTATGTGTTTTAGATAGGTTAGATATTCGTTGGAAATTATTTTTTCCTCGTTTAGCCTTTTTAGTTGGCGCTCTTGCCACAGACGGTTATATTGATAGAAAAAATGAAAGGGTTGTTTTTACTCAAAAGGAATGCGAAGAAAAGGTAAATTTTATAAAATATGTCAGGTCTTCATTTGAGCATGTTTTTGAGTACGGTTTAAATGAAGGTAAAACTAAATTCACTTCCGGGGATATAAGAGGAAGAGTAATAACGGGATCCGCTACAGATTTTTCAACCGGTCGCAAACATACCGCAGAAGAAATAATATCTATATTTGATAATATAGAGACATGGGTTTTGGGATTAAATACAGAAAGCACTTTTAATTTTTTAGCAGGCGTTATTGACGGCGATGGCACATGGAATCCCGCACGCAAAGTGATAGATATATTTGCCGGAAAAGAAAAAGTAATTGGGGCGGTTGTTTTGGCATGCCTAAAATTAGGAATTCTACCGTATGTATCTGTTCAAAGAGAAAATTGTTATATAATTCAGATATCTGAAAGGATAGAAGAATTGTTAAGATTTACAAAAAGAGTAAAGGGTATGCCGCATAGACAAAAGTATGGCAGTAAATTATTTTCTGTCCGCCAATTATTTACTGAGAATTGGAAATCAGGCGATATAAAATGGCCTTTTAAAAGAAAATCTGATAGAAATTGTTTAATGGAAGGCGAGAAGATCCTGAGATTCTTGGCTTGGCAGTCCAGCTCGCGTTATAACAAAGAGAAGATCATAAAGATAACCAATTCGCCTTTAAGAATGCAACGAGTTAAGAAAGTAGATGATTTAGGAATAGATGAATTATATAACATAGAAGTTCAAGATAATCACAATTATTTTATCTTTACTAAAACTTTTGTTCCTGTTTTAGTAAAGAATTGTCACGGTGCCGGGCGAGTGAAATCCCGCACTGCTGCTACTAAATCTATAAATCTAGATGCGCTATTGAAAGAATTGGAATCTAAGGGTATAATGGTTAAGGCATCCGGGCGGGGGACCATTGTTGAAGAGGCGCCGCAAGCGTATAAAGATGTAAATGAAGTTGTAAACGTAGTGCATAACGTGGGGATTTCTAAGCGTGTATGTAGGATGCGGCCATTGGGAGTGATTAAAGGTTAAATGAACGGATAACCCCACACCCAGATACATAGTAGCGTCTCTCAGTAGTAACTGGGTGTGGGGTAAGTTCGCTCAAAACAACTTATGTTCGCTATCGCCCTATAAGTTGTGAGCTCACTTATGTTAGATATAAAATTCATTCGGGAAAATGCGGATTTAGTCAAAAAATCTATTAAAGGCCGTGGTCTAAAATTAGACTTAGATACTTTGATTAAGCTCGATGATTCCCGGCGCAAGGCCTTGAGTGAGCTTGAAGACTTAAGGGCCCAGAAAAATAAGGCAAACGATGAGATAGCTGCTTTATTGAAGAAAAAGTTAGATGTCAAGCCTAAGATTGCCTCAATGAAAAAAACCGCAGACAGAATTGACCGGTTAGAGGATGAACTAAAAAAAATCGATGCGGAATTGGATAAATCATTATTAGCCATTCCTAATATACCGCATTCTTCAGTTCCTGTTGGCGATGCCTCTTGCAAAAAGACAGTGCGTTCGTGGGGCGAGCTGCCTAAATTTGATTTTAAACCAGTTACTCATATTGAATTAAGCCGGCATCTGGATATTATTGACTTTGGCCGGGCAGTAAAGATTACCGGCTCAAATTTTGTGCTTTATAAAGGTTGGGGAGCAAAACTGGAGCGGGCGCTGATTAATTTTATGCTGGATTTACATACCAAGAAACACGGGTATACGGAAGTATTCCCGCCTTTTTTGGTAAATCGCGTATCAATGACCGGCACAGGCCAGCTACCCAAGCTGGAAGAAGATATGTATCGCTTGAAAGACGATGACTTATTTCTTATTCCCACTGCCGAGGTGCCGGTAACCAATATATTCCGCGATGAAATACTAAACGAAGATGACCTGCCGATTTATTATACTGCCTATACTGCCTGTTTTCGTAGGGAAGCAGGTTCTTATGGCAAAGATACAAAAGGCCTAATCCGCGTGCATCAGTTTGACAAAGTAGAAATGGTTAAGTTCGTAAAACCCGAGAACTCTTACGATGAATTGGAAAAATTAGTAAGGGATGCCGAGGATGTTTTGCAATTATTGGGGCTGCCTTATAGAGTAGCAATCTTACCTACCGGGGACTTGAGTTTTGCTGCCAGTATTTGTTTCGATCTGGAGGCCTATGCCGCAGGCACAGACCAGTGGCTGGAGGTGTCCAGTTGCTCCAATTTTGAAAGTTTTCAGGCCAGGCGCGCAAATATAAAATTTAGAAGGAAAGATACCAAGAAATTAGATTTCGTGCATACTTTAAACGGCTCTGGAGTTGCCCTTGCGCGGACGGTTGTGGCGATACTTGAAAATTATCAGCAAAAGGGCGGTTCAGTAGTTATCCCGGAGGCCTTACGGCCGTATTTAGGCGGTCAGGAGGTAATAAAATAGCAATCTTTTGCCCCGCCTCGTAAGATGTGCTAAAATTCTCTTCGATAATTTTAGCACACTCAACGGGGTGAATTCGCCCAAACAACTTACGTTCGCTGTTCCGCCAAAGGCGGAGCGCTCCGTAAGTTGTGGGCTCATTTAATGGAAAAGAAAGAATTCCCTAAAAAAGAGAATAATAATATTCTGGATAAGCTAAAGATTGGCGCTGACGAGGGTCGGGGCGGCGGGTCTAAGATGGCTATTTTTTCTCATAAGACCTTAGGTATCGTTAAGTTTATTATAGGGATTTGCCTTTTACCTTTTGTCTATTCTGTTTCGGTAGCATTTTTAAATGAATTTGGTGCTGTAGAAAAATTATTGCAGAATTATTTCTGGGCAGGAGCCATAAGCTTTATCATTATTTACCTGTTTGTTTATGAACCCGCAATAATTTACAATAAGGGCCAGAGATTACTGGGGATAGTTTTTAATTTCTTTAAGCCCCTGGTAAGAGTTGCGCCGTATTTACTGCCCATTTATACAATTGTTATATTTATCTTATATTTAATATTTTCCTTTGCGCTTAAAACCAAAGAATCCGTCGGCTATTTTATTTTTTTATTTAGTTTCAGCTTAACCTTGCATCTTATTTTTAGTGCCAAGTCTGTACGTTCTAAACAAGGTGATTTTCTGAAAGCAAATTATATTTTTGGATTTTCCTTTATTTATATTATTGATCTGGTATTGCTTGCCTTTTGCTTAACTGTTATATTCAAAGAGTTTTCTTTTGTCAATTTCTTCAACAATTCCTTCCAGATCGGTAAAAGTATATTTTATACTATATTTAAACAGTTGTTTTTATGATAAATTTCTGGAGGAGTGGCTGAGTGGTTGAAAGCGACCGCCTTGAAAGCGGTTAGGTGCCGAAAGGTGCCTCAGGGGTTCGAATCCTCTCTCCTCCGAAACTGATACCAATTCGAACCTTTTACCCCGAAGGGACTGTCCCTATTTTCCCGAAGCAATCTTTGTAAATACTTCCGGCTTACATCCAACAGACGTTGAATAGAAAGGACTGTCCTTGCCAG
>Ga0210051_1000447_pt1 | contig 38332 bp, 35 predicted proteins | sample CryGey092014_all_FD_185464 | JGI IMG/M metagenome (GOLD analysis project Ga0210051, IMG submission 185464) | Groundwater microbial communities from aquifer - Crystal Geyser CG23_combo_of_CG06-09_8/20/14_all (SPAdes) (version 2) | ecosystem: Environmental > Aquatic > Deep subsurface > Groundwater...
CGCAATCGCCAGAACCACCTCAACAGTAAAAGAGATAATAATTTTATTTCTCTTTATGACCTATGATCAAAAAAAGGCGTTAAAGTCCTTGATCGGCGGATTAGGCGTAATAGCCATCTTGATCGGAGCTTTAACTGATCTCTTCGACGTATTGGTTGGAGTGATAATTGCTTTAGCGCTCTGGATACTGGGCGGTCCAATATTGAAAATAGGGGGGCTTTACCCTGAAAAAAATGAGGAATCAAAAGCCGAATCAAATAAAGAACGTTCGCCGTTCCACAAAGGATTATCTTTTTGGAGGTTCCTAATCACAGTAGTAGGGGTTGTAATCATAATTTTATTAATTGCTTCCTATCTTTCCGGGAAAGGATCCGGCAGTCTTACTACTGAAGACCGGTCTGTTTCTGACTTTAATCGAGTGGAGTTGGATGGTAGTGGAATCATTTATATTAATCAATCCGGGACAGAATCTCTGCGCATCGAAGCCGAAGACAATCTAATGAAACATCTTGAAACCAAGGTGGAAAATAATACTTTAAAACTGCGGATCAAAAATCCTTGGTATTTCTGGAACTTTTGGCCCACTCGGGACATCAACTATTATTTATCAGTGGATGATTTGGAACGGATCAGTATATCAGGATCAGGCACCATCGCTACCGATAGTCTGAAATCAGACGATTTAACCGTTACCACCAGTGGTTCCAGTAAAGCGGATTTGACAATTGATGTTAAGAATCTGAATATTAATGTTTCCGGTTCTGGTAAATTTAAGCTAAATGGAAAAGCCACGGATCAGTATCTCGAGATCAGCGGCTCCGGTAACTATGATGCTAAAAATCTTGTCTCTCAAACAGCGAGCATTAAGATTAGTGGATCCGGTGAAGGTATTCTTAACGCTTCGGAAGAATTAAACATTGAAATCAATGGCAGCGGTAATGTTCAGTATCTTGGATCACCCTCTATTAATCAGAAGATTTCTGGCTCAGGCAGCGTTTCTCAATATAAGGGAGTGGTAGATGGAGAGGATAAAATTGAGGAGTTTGACGAAAATATAAACGCCGCTTCCGAATAAATAGAAAAACAAAAAATTATATAATAAATAAATTCTAAGACTGATGATTTTAATCATCGGTCTTTTTAATCAAAGTGTCTATTACTAATTTTTAGTCGTGTTGTTGTGAGAAGCAAGAATTATTTGGCCGGAGGGCAATGTCAGATCCAACACATCCTATGCTTTGAATGTTATCCCCGTCCTCCATCAGCATAAGCAGGAAATATCGATTATCATAGCCGCTAAGCACAGTCGCTGCTGAATATAAATAGCAATTCTGTTGAGTGGTGTGGCTGGGATCATCGGGGATAGTCAACATAATCCCTTCATCTTTCAAAGCGGTTAGAAATTCATCGTTGGGATTATCACCACCACAACTACTATCCCACCAATACCCGAAACGATTGTAATCTGTTCCTCCGTAAACACTATTGTCAGGGTATTGATTGTATTTATCCAGATAAACCTCCAAAGCCGTAGTTATTTGCTTTGCGTCCGCTATTCTCTTAATTTCCCTTGCATTTTGTCGAGAGTTCCTGAATTATCCGTGCTTCTATTATACCTCCTTCGTGATTTTATAAGAAGTAGAAATAAAGATTAAAAAAGTTTTTTATTAGTAACAAGAACATCTGATTTGATTTTTAAAAGAATTAAAGCTAGAATTTAATCAACAATAACTAAATATTAAATCTAGTATTATGGAGGAAGTAATCACCAATCGACTCCTCACAGGGGATGGTTCCCGTTTTAAAAAACTACGAATATTCAATTTAGTAATGGCCATTCTACATGCCGCCCAAGGTGGGTTGATGCTGTATCTTAGCACCAATTTCAATTTGTCTATCACCACTCTTTTTGTAGAATTTAACACTCAAACCCAAAAGCTGGAGCCGGTATTAAAAGAGGCTTTCAGTTTATCAATCGGCCCTTTGGTGGCCGGTTTTCTATTTTTGTCCGCTTTGGCCCACTTGGCTGTATCGCTGCCCAATATTTACGATTGGTACGTTCGCAATCTTAAAAAGGGAGCCAACTATGCCCGCTGGATCGAATATTTTTTCAGCTCTTCCTTGATGATTATGGTTGTTGCCCTGCTGGCCGGTATGTCTGACGGTATCAGCCTAATGCTTTTGTTTTTCCTTAACGGCATGATGATTCTTTTTGGCTGGATAATGGAACTGCACAACCAGAATACCGAGAAGACCAATTGGACCGCTTTTATTTTTGGATGTCTAGCCGGAGCTATTCCCTGGGTGGCGATTGCCCTCTATTTATTCTTGGCCGGCGGAGAAACAGGCCGCGCTCCCACTTTTGTCTACTGGATTTTCTTTTCCATTTTCTTGTTCTTTAATGTCTTTGCTATTAATATGGTTCTGCAGTATAAAAAAGTAGGTAAGTGGAAAGATTATCTTTATGGGGAAAAAGCCTACATTATTTTAAGTCTGGTAGCCAAATCACTTTTAGCCTGGCAGGTTTGGGCGGGGACATTAAGACCGGTTTAAATGGCGAATAGAGAAATTGAAATCCAAGTCAAAATAGAAAATTCCAAGCCGCTTTTGGAATACTTAGAATCAAAAGCCATATTAAAATCAGAGAAAAGGCAGGTAGATGAATATTTCACTCCGCCGGATCGTGATTTTACCGCTAAACGGCCAATCAAAGAATGGCTTAGGTTAAGAGATTCAGAAGGTTGCTCTTCTCTGAATTACAAAAGCTTTCACTTTGATAAAGATGGCAAAAGCAGCTATCGCGATGAATATGAAACAGAGATTAAAGACATTAAGCAAGTAAAAAATATTTTTGCCAGTCTTGGATTCAAATCCCTAGTAGTGGTAGAAAAAGTGCGCCAGTCCTGGGATTATCAAGATTATGAAGTTTCTCTAGATTCAGTTAAAGACTTAGGTGATTTTGTAGAAATTGAATATAAAGGTGAAAATGATACTAATCCGAAAAAGATTACCGAGGAAATGATAAAATTTCTCAAATCCCAAAATGTCGGCAGAATAGAACGCAACCACGTTGGTTATCCTTTTCAGTTGTTGTTTCCCGGTGAGGTGGAGTGGGAGAGGGTGAAATCGTAAAGTTGAAAATTTCAGGTAAGGAAAAATCTCCGCTTGCCGTAATCTCGTTTATTCCGACTGATTATTCTCTATCCGTTTCGTTTTCCGACTGCTTTACCAAGCGGGGCTTTCTAATTGACAGAATGTTAGTATTTCCATATGATTTAGGAGCGGGAACAGCAATGATTAATAAAAATAAACACCAAAAAAAATGGTGTTTTTTAATAAAACTAGATTATGAAAAAGCCAAAAATTAAATATTCCCTGTTAAAGATTTTAACCGGATCCGATTTGTCCCGTCGGCAACTACCCTTGATGGTCGTCGAAAGTTCCCTAAAAGATCCGGTGGTTTGGCTTACCGCTTGCGGTCACGGTGATGAAGTAGGGGGGATTGTGGTTGTCCAAGAGATTTTTAAAATGATCAGAAAAAGAGGGTTGCTTAGAGGCTCCCTTTACGCTTTTCCTTTGATGAACCCGATTGGTTTTGAAACCAATGCTCGAAGCATTACTCTCACTAGAGAGGACCTTAACCGATCTTTTCCTGGAAACAGCAGCGGATCTTTGGGCGAGCGAGTAGCCAATAAGATATTTACTTCTATTATCGAAACAAAACCAACTCTTGTTTTAGACCTTCATAATGACTGGATAAAATCCATTCCTTATACTTTATTGGATCCTTACCCTGGCCCTGTTCATAAAGAAGCTTATGAAAAAACAAAAATATTTGGAGAAAAAACCGGTCTTTTAATCATTCGCGAAAAAGAGGAATTAAACCGGTCTCTCTCTTACAGCATAATTAAGAAAGATATTCCCGCCTTAACCCTTGAATTAGGAGAATCTTACGTTGTCAATGAAATGAATATTGAGTGTGGGGTAAAATCGATTTGGAATATTTTGGCTTATCTCAAAATGACCGAACCTTTGGAAAAGTTTTTTAATTACCCCCTACCCAAAGGCTATCAAGGCAAAATACTTGATTATTTAGATAAACCGCTTAGTCCGACCAGCGGCATTATCAGATTTTTAGTGAAGCCCGGAACATTTGTTAAGAAAAATCAACCGATTGCCAAAATATATAATGTTTTTGGAAAACTGCAAGAAACTATGCTGGCGTTTAGTAACAGCATTGTTTTGGGACACTCCGATTCTTCAGTGGCTTTTCCCGGTACCTCGGTAATGGCATTTGGAATTACGCCAAATTAATTTTAAAAATTAAATTTTCGGATATGGCTAAAATTGAGAAAAAATGCTGGCCCGAGTGGTATGAAAAATTTTCGTCGGGCGAAAGAACTCTGGAGTTAAGGCTGGCCGACTTTAAGCTGAAAGATGGCGACATTCTGGTTTTGAAGGAATATGATCCGATAAATGATCAATACAGCGGTAGGGAAACGGAGTTTGTGTGTAAAAAGGTGGAGCATTCTGCCCAAAATCCTTTGCAGTTTTATGATATAGAGGATGTAGAAGAGAAGGGGTTTTGGATTATTCAACTGGAAAAGAAGAATTAGATCTCAAAAAAAAGAGCGACTCACGGTGAGTCGCTTTGCATTATCAAATTCCTATTCTTGTCAATACTGTTACTCCCCATAACTTCCCTTAGTAACTTCTACTTGCAAAATTGTTTTAATTAGGATAATCTGATTTAATTAGTTCATTTGTCTAAATTGGAGCTTATATCCTTCAAATAAATCAATCCAAGTTGAATTAAGGGAGGTTGTCATGGAAATCGGGTTTGTCAATCTGCTCAATGGTGCTCCGCCGTGCGTGCTGGAGGTGTACAGTAGGAACAAGAAGAAAATTAATTGCGCTGACGTCCTACGGGAAGCAAAGGTGAAGTTTGATCCGGCTGCTCACGGGCTGTATGTTAGTGTGGATGGCAATTTGGAGGTCATTATGCCAGAGGAAGGCGTTCTGAAAGGAGAGGTACTGGTTCTTATGCCCAAACTGCCCATCGATACAACCCAAATTCTCGCTGGAGGGAAAACGGCGGGAACTACCGCCTAAAATGGGACATTCTCTTGGCTAATCGATTTTCGAGGCGACGTGCTTACGCTCGCCTCATTTTTTGCAAATTTCATTTGTCTTCCAACCTAATAATAGTTAGAATGAAAGAGCGCTTAATTTTGAAACGTATTATTAAATGACCACTTATCGAGATTGTGAAGAAAGAACTGACGAGGAATTAGTTAAATTGACCCTTGCTGATCAAGAGTGGTATTTGTGTTTAATGAGGCGTTACGAGTCCAAACTATCCCGCTATATCCGCAGAATATCGGGATTAAATGAACAAGACTTAGAAGACGTACTGCAGGATATCTTTATTAAAGCTTATCGCAATTTGAATGCATTTGATCCGGATTTGAAGTTTAATTCCTGGATTTACCGGATTGCTCATAACGAAGCAATCAGCCGCTACCGGAAATTAAAAACCCGGCCTCAGCTGGTAAAGGGTGAAGAAGGAGAAAAAATGTTGGCCCTAATTGAAGATAAAGGCAATCCCGAAGAAAAATTAGATAATAAAATCTCAAGAGAAAAAATACAAGGCATTCTCGCCCAGATGGATTTAAAATACCGAGAAGTACTAACTCTGAAATATTTAGAAGAAAAAGACTATAAAGAGATATCCGATATCGTCAAAAAACCGATGGGAACGGTAGGTACTTTAATCAACCGAGCTAAAAAACAATTTAGAGCAATAGCAAATGAACAAAGAACAGAATTCTAATATAAATGATGCCAGTAAAAATATTCTGGATAAAATCAAAGAGAATAAGATAACGCCTAAACCAAAGTGGCAGTTTCGTTTAGAACAGGTCGGAATCTGGGCTTTAGCAGTATTGTCTTTAATCATTGGCGCCAAGGCATTTGCCGTGATTATTTTTAGGTTAGTGAATAATGATTGGGAAATTAGGGAACACTTGGGACGTTCTTTGCTTAATCACGCTTTGCTTACCCTGCCTTACCTCTGGATTATAGTAATGGTCCTGTTCATTTTACTTGCCTATTATAATGCTCGGCACACCAAAAAGGGATATCGGTACAGTGTGTACGGGATAGTTATTGGAACGGTAGTGGTCAGTCTGTTCTTGGGCGGAATTCTGTACAGTACCGGCTTCGGTTATGAAATTGACTTTCTTTTTTCCGAGAATCTGTCCGGGTACCAAAAAATAATGCCTAACCGCGGGGAATTCTGGTCTCAGCCTGAAGCAGGATTTTTATCGGGGGAAGTAATCTCTCAAAAAGGCTCAAATCTAATGCTAAGAAGTTTTGACGGAGAGATCTGGACGGTTGATATTAGCAATACTAATATTCCCGATTTTGTGAATATTAACAAAGGCTCCCTAATTAGGATTATCGGGGAAATAGTTGAAAAGGAGAAGAAGTTTATTGCCAAAGAGATTTTTCCTTGGAGCGCTGGTCCGAATGGACTTTTCGGCCCCCCTCGACCACCCCATTTTTTGATGCGTTTTAACCCTTATCTCTAAACTAGAAGGTAAACTAGAAAAAAAGACCGAGGCAATAATCCATCGGTCTTTTGATATCAAATTGGTAAGGTTGTTTAAAATCGGCGGGATTTTTTAAAGAAAAATAAACACTTTATTTTTATAAAGAAATGTGTTAAACTATCTCTTAAAAGAGAGCTAACTATTGAAAAAAAATGGCTCGAGAAGAAATAAGACACAATGGTTTATTATGGCTGAACATCCCTCAGCCCACCGAAGAGGATATTCACTATCTTGGTAAAAAATTCAAGTTCCATCCTTTAGATTTAAAAGATTGTCTTTCCGTTACCGGTACCCCTAAGATTGATGTTTATGAAGACTATTTGTTTATCGTCTTTCATTTTCCTGAGTATAGTCATAAAACTAATCGCATTGTTTATTATGAATTAAATATTTTTATCGGAAAAAATTATCTAGTTACTTTGTATAAAGGAGAATTTGAAGCCGTAGATGGTTTTTTTAATTATCTTAAAAACGATCAAGAAGCCAGGGAACAGGATGTGGCCAAAGGTCCCGGCTTTTTGCTTTATAACCTGGTTGGCCCTCTTTTCAAAAAGGCTTTTTATGTGGTGGATAAGATTGGAGAAAATATCATTAAAGTTGAAGATAAAATTTACAGTGATAAAACAATGGATGTCGTGAAGGAATTGGCAGTGGAAAGACGGCACGTTCTTAATTTTCGCCGGATCATCGAACCTCAGCGTTTCATCATGGATAGTTTAGTCCATTTGCGGCGTGATTTCTTAGGCCGGGAATCAGAGATTTATTTTGATGATATTCATGATCATATTGAGAGAATCTGGATGCTTTTGGAGAATTACCGAGAAATTGTGGAAGGTCTGCATAATACCAACGAAGCTTTAATGTCCCACAAGATTAATGAGATTATGAAGGTGCTGACGATAATTTCAGTGGCTCTACTCCCCCTAACCCTTATTGCTAGTATCTATGGCATGAACATTGAAGGATTACCTTTAGTCGGTCATCCCGGTGCCATTTGGATTATTATGGGAATAATGCTTTCCGTAATTGCTGGGACCGTAACCTATTTTAATAAAAAAGGATTATTATAAAACTATTAACAATTTTAAATATATGTTTGAAGAAGAAAAAATTCAAAACATCAAACAGAATGATACTCTGCCGCCTGATCCTGTCCCTATTCATCCTGAAATCTCACCGCCTGATCCGAAAAATATTCAGGTTCCGCCCTTCGCGGACTTATCTCTTAAGCCTCAAAAAAAGAGGAGTAAATTGCCACTGATCATTGGGGGGGTGGTGATTTTGTTAGGAATATTAGGCGGAGGATTCTATGCTTACAGCAAAGGTTATATAACAATCCCATTTATCGCACCGAATGCTGAGGCGGCTGTTGCTAAAATGATGAAGGCAATGAGCGGTGTTGAATCAATGGCGTTTAACGTTGATCTCAGTTTGGCCGAAAAGAACGAGGTGGGAAACGATAATTGGCACTTGCAGACAGCTTTGACCGGAAAGAAGGAAACTTCGTCTACCGGCTTAACAGCAGCGCTTGCAATCAACGGTACCTATTCTAGCTCAACTGATAACATGCCTTTTTCGGGTGAATTTAGAATGTTGAATGATAAGACTTACTTTAGAATAAGTGAAATTCCGGCCACTCTTTATGAGCTTGGGAACATGAAAAATAAATGGTACTATCTAAAAAGCTCTGATGCCGCCGGCAATCTTGGAACCTTAAATCCCGCTCTCAACACTAATGCCAGCGATCTGACGGAAGAGCAGTACCAGCAAATGAAGGATTTGGTCAGCGAAAGCACTTTTATAAAAGCAAATAACGTGCTGGAAGAGCAGACCGTTCAAGGAGTAGAGTGCTATCATTACGACGTCATTTTGGATGCCGCAGGAATTACCCTCTTTATCCAAAAGTTAGCTGGTATTATCAATCAGACCATTACTGATCAAATGATCACTGATTTAGTTGATTTTCCGGAAGGACTCAACGAGTTAAAAACAGAAGTATGGATTGGTAAAAGTGATCACTATCTTTATCAAGTAAAAACAAATGCGTTAAAACTTAATAGTAATAATAAGCAAGTAAGTACCGATTTGACGATTCAACTGACTGAATTTAATCAGCCCGCTAGCATTGCTGTTCCGGAAGATGCCGAGGAGCTGAATATGGAAGAGTTGATGGGAGCTATGTTTTTGGGATCAATGAACACTGAGGCAGATTTTACCACCGATACCGACAACGACGGATTATTAGATCTCCTGGAAGCGAATTACGGCTGTAATCCCCAAAACGCGGATACCGACGGAGACGGGTTCAAGGATGGCGAGGAAGTGGAGAATGGCTACAATCCGAATGGTGAAGGAAAATTGGAATTATCCCTTTTATTCAATGAAGAGATTAATAAATAATGTTAAAACTATGAAAAAATTTATTTATCCTTTCCTAGCTTTTTTTGTCGTTCTTTATTTGTTGTTTAGTTATAACGAAGCGATAAAGAAAGATCAAGGCGAAGTACTTTCCTCTAGTACCTCGGCTGAAGAAAGAACCTTAACTACTGAAGAATTGAATCATCAGTACCAAGAAGCAACTCAGGGGATAATTAATGTCATGGATGGTTTAACTACGCCAATTAAGGGGAAAAGCGAAATATCAGAACGATTGGCGGTTCTGGATCAGTTAGAAGAAACAGTTTTAGAACAGAAGGTTCCGGCTCAAGATCAAGATCTGCATCTTAATTTAGTTTCCCTAATTAATGATTTGAGAAGCCCGCTTCTTACTCAACAGTCATCAGTTAATCCTGATTATCAAATTGATTTTAGCGCTGTGAAGAAAAAAATAGATGATTTAAAAAATGAATATTCTTGGCTTAGCACCCTTTAAGTAATAATGAAATATCTCGTTACGATATTAATAATAATTGTTTTAGCTGCTGGGGGAACATACTTTTTTTTCCTGAATAAGCCGGAAGGAAAAGTCAACTTCGTTTCGGTAAATTCCAATTTTTCACTTTCCTCGGCCGCCGGTCTAATTAGTTTTGTTTCTAATCGAGACGGGAATGATGAAATTTACCTTACCGACAGCAGTGGATTATTTTTTAAAAGGATAACTAATACCGCCGAGAGAGAATACGGACCCAAGCTTTCTTTATCAAGCAATCAAATTGCTTTTTTTTCTCAAAGTAGTGATTATACCGGCATTTATTTATTTTCCCTTAGTACTGAAGAAAAAAGGTTATTAAATATTACCAGAGGTTTTCCTCGCTCCCTTAAAATTTCTCCGGATGATCGCCGGCTAGCATTTTTAGAAGATTTTTCATCAAAGAAAGCAACGGGGGATCTCTATCTAGTTGATCTTCAAACCGGCAAAGTTGAACGAGTGGCCAGTGAAGTTCAGGATTATAATTGGTCCTCCGATAGCAATAACATCATTTATGCCATTAAAGACCCATTAGCTAGCATAACTGATACCAAACTGCTTTTTAGAACGATTGACGAAAAAGGGACTCTTCTGGATGAGATTGAATTGTTTAAGGGGGGAGTAGCACCAATTTATCTGATGACCAGTAAAAAAATTATATTCCTGGATGTGAAGGGAGAGTTTTTACAGCTTATTTCTATGACTCTCAGAGGGGAAAATCAGAAAGAACTTTTTACCATTCGAATTCGTCCTCAAGAAAACAGCTCCTATTTTATGGATGTTAATTCCGCTAATAACGAGGTACTATTAAACATCTATTCCGACCAACTGCTGATTGAGTCACTGATCGTTTCGTTAGAGGAACAATCGGTAAAAAAGTTGGAACTTGAGGCAAATAATTTAGAATGGGGGAGCGGAGAGGCAATAGTTTATACAACCGAAGATCAAAGTAATAATTCTCAAATCTGGTTCCGAGAAGGCCCTAATTCAGAAAGTTACCAAATAACAAAGGAAATGAATAATTGGTTTTAAGAATTTATGATTTTAATTCGTCGACTGGTCACAATTTTTTCCATTATCTTAATCTGCGGTTTATTTGAAATCCTTCTTTTAGAACCAGAATGGTATTATGGCCTTATGGCCTTATTGGAAATAGCTGTTATTGCCTTTCTTCTCTGGCTTTCCTGGAAGAAAATTGATGTCAGAGCAATTTGGTCGTTGATCATTACGCCTTTCTTTTTTGTTGGATTCAGTTTTATCTTCATTTTTTTTGCAGAAGGCTGGCTATTGAAACAATTTATAATTTTAGTAGTTGTTTTTTTATGGTGGGTATTCATCGAGAATGTTTTTCTATTTTTTTACCAGCCCGTTCGCTACCAGCCCTATTCTCTGGAAAATATTACTTCTTATCTTAATCTGATTACCGTTTTTCTAATGAGTGCATCCTTTTATAGTCTTATTTTATTTTTGGGATTCTCCAGTCTACTCTTGCTGATTTTTGTTTTTTTAATTTCTTTATTACTAGTTTTACAAATGATTGCCATAAATAAAATAGCTCTTAGAAAAAACCTTGCGCTGGTTATAGTCTTGGCGCTTTTAATGGCGGAAATGTTCTGGGTCACCAAATTTCTGCCGTCCAGCTATTTAGTTAATGGATTAATTTTAGCGATCGGATATTATTTTTTAACGGGCATTACCCGTCATTGGTTTTTAGAAAGTTTAGACAAAAAAGTGTTAAAGCGCTATCTTGGGATTAGTTGCACAATCCTTTTTATCGTTGTCCTTACTGCTCACTGGGCATGAAATATCACCAATTGCTTACCGTAACTATTAAGAATACCGGTAGTCTCTAATTACAAACATTAATTATTGCTCACTACTTACCAATTACTATTTACTCATCAATTATGAAAGTAAAACCAGTTCCCACTTCACCAAAAGTTCTTAAAAAAGAGAAAGTAGTTAAAGAAATCTATTCTCAATCTGATTCAAAATCGTTTAATCGACCGCCCACTCGTTCCAAGAATGGAGTATTAATCATTGTTGTCGCAATTATCGCTGGATTTTTAGCCGGTTTACTGGGCGAAGTGATAATTAATGCTTTGGCCGTATCATATCCTAATCTGCCTATTGTTAGCCAGTTTTATTTAAAAACCTATCCAGATGACAGTAGGATAATTATTCAAAAGAGCGAGAAAAATCTTACCGCTTCTGAGTTTGAAATCCAGCAGACTATTCGGGAAAGTAGGTCGAAGGTAGTAACCATTTTCAAAAAAAAGAACGACAACTCAAAAGATCCCTTAAGTCAGGTTTATCGCATGGAAGAAACAAAGGGCAGCGGAATAATTCTAACTAACGACGGTTTAGTTATAACATCACAACAGGTCGTAGATGATCTTAACAGCGAATATGTTGCTGTAACCTCTGACCAGAATATCTATTCTGTTGCCAATATTCAATCTGATCCGATGAGCAATTCTGTTTTTTTTAGAATCAATGCCACTAATCTAGCGATGGCAGAATTTGTCGATCCTGCTGATTTGAAAGCCGGCCAACGGTTAATCAGTTTTATCAACAAGATTGATGGATCCTCGGAAGTAATGTTTACGGAACTAGGAGATCTTCATTATATTTTTCCAGAAGAGGAAATATCTAGTTATATTTTTTCTTCCGAATCTTTTGATGAGCAATTCCTACTCACTAGTCCTTTGCCCGATAAGTTTAAGGGCGCACCTTTGCTTGCCCTGGACGGAAAAATAGTAGGGATTGCTTATCAATCTGATCCAGTGTTAACGAAAGCTGATTCTGTGATACCAGACCAACAGTTCCGTTCTATCATTCCGCGGCTATTAAAAAATGGAACTATGGAAAGAGCATGGCTGGGAATTCATTATTTAGATTTAAGTAGAATAATTAATGTTCCTGAAAATTTAAGTCGAGGTCTAAACCAGGGTGCATTAATTTATGGTGATGATACCTTAAATCTGCCTGCCGTTATTAATCAAAGTCCAGCTGATCAGGCCGGACTTAAAACTGGCGATCTTATTACTAAGATTAATGAAACGGAAATCAACCTCGATAATCCATTACCTAAGGTACTGCAGGAATACGAACCAGGTGAAGAAATTGAGCTGGTAGTTATGAGGGATAATCAGGAAATAAAACAAAAAATAACCCTCGAAAAATTACCAGAATGAAAGACATTAATTAATCTTCATTTTTGTCGAAATAAAATTCCAAAAGAAAAACCATAATGAAAATAATCGATCGAATTAGAAATAACCGCCATCTTCAAGAAAAATTAATAATCAAAGAAATAGTAAAATTTGCCTTAGTTGGCGGATTTAACACCATTCTGGATTTTTCCGTTTATATTATTCTTACTCGTTTCTGGGAATTTTGGCAGAAAAATTATTTGTTGGCCAACTTTGTTTCCTTTTCGATCGCTGCTACTTCCAGTTATATTTTGAATAAAACTTGGACTTTTCGGGACAAGAATAAAAGAATTTACATTCAGTATCCCAAATTTATATTGGTCAGCGTTATTGGTCTTTTGATCAATGAAACAGTTCTTTATATCTTAGTGACCCACTTAGTAATTTATGACCTATTGGCAAAAATTTGTGCGGTGGGAATCGCCATGTTTTGGAATTTTAGCGCCAATAAATTTTGGACTTTCAAGCCCGAAAAAAAGAATAGAGGGGAGTTGTCCGATTCTTTAAATTAGGCTATAATCAGGATAACTTGCTATGAACAAAAGATGTTTTTTCCCTCCCATTTCGCTGGTGATACCGGTTTATAACGAAGAAAAAAGAATCAGGAAGTCACTAGCTGAAATCCTCCCCTACTTAAACCATACTTTACCCGATTACGAGATTATTTTTGTTGATGATGGAAGTACCGATCAGACCTTGCCGATACTGGAACAATACCAAAACGAACATTTTCAGATAATAAAGAATGACCGGAATTATGGAAAGGGTTATTCTGTTAAGCAGGGAATGTTGAAAGCGCGCTTTACGGTGGTTCTTTTTTCCGATGCTGATTTTTCTACCCCCATTGAGGATTTAGAAAAATTATTGCCTTATCTTAAAGAATACGATATCGTGATCGGCTCACGGGGAATGAAAGAATCGCAAGTCTCTGTCCATCAGCCCTTTTATAAAGAATGGTTGGGTAAGCTAGGCAATAAATTTATTCAGTTGTTAATCGTTCCCGGTATTAAAGATACCCAGTGTGGCTTCAAGATGTTTAAAAAAGAGACCCTGATAATTTTTCGGAAACAGACTATTGAAAGATGGGGATTTGATTTTGAAATTCTAATGTTGGCCAAGAGAATGGGGTTTAAAATTAAAGAAGTGCCGGTGAAGTGGCGGAATGATTTTCGCAGTAAGGTCAGATTTTTTGATTATCTGAAGACTTTAGGAGAACTGCTAAAAATAAAATGGAATATTTTAACTAATAAATATGATTTAAAAAACCATGGCCGTTAAACCAATTTTTGAAAAAGAAAATATCCTGGTGACCGGCGGCGCAGGATTCATTGGCTCTCATCTTTGTGATGAATTAATAAAAAAAAGCAAAGTAATCTGTATTGATAATTTTATTACTGGTCAAGAGGATAATATCGATCATTTGTTGAAAAATCCTGATTTTGAATTTGTTAGGCATGATATTACTGAACCTTTAGAAATAGAGAAGCTTTCGGAATTAAGAAAATTTAAGGTGAAGTTTCAGGGAATTCAAAAAATTTACCACTTGGCTTGCCCCACTGCTCCTAGGGAATATAACAAAATTCCAATTGAAACCCTCCTGGCTAATTCTCACGGGACAAAGAATATTTTGGAATTAGCAGTAAAGAACAAAGCGAAATTTCTCTTTCTTTCCAGTTCTGCAATCTACGGCGAACCTTTAGAAAAGGCTCCGTTTAAAGAGGATTATTGGGGATTTATTAATCCAATTGGCCCCCGTAGTTGCTATAATGAAGGAAAACGCTTTGCCGAAAGCATGGTAATGAATTATGGTAAAAAATATAATCTAGAAGTAAAAATCTTAAGAGTTTTCAATTCTTTTGGCCCGCGTATGCGCCTGGATGATGGAAGGATGATTCCTGATTTTATCACGGCTGCCTTAGAAGGAAGAGACATCGAAATTTATAGTCCCCAAGAGGCCACCAGCACTTTTTGTTATATTTCCGATCTAATTGAGGCTATTCAACGGGCAATGCGTTCCAATTTTTCCGGGGTTGTCAATATTGGCAATCCCGAGGAACTTAAAATAATTAATATCGCTAACGAAATAATAAAGCTCACCCAGTCTGCTTCCAAAATAGTTTTTAAAAAGCCCCTGCCTTTTACCGCTAAGCAGGGTCTGCCTGATATTTCGTTAGCTAAAGAAAAATTGGGCTGGTTTCCTGTGATTCCGCTTGGGGAAGGATTAAAGAAAACTATTGACCAGATGAAAGGAAAAAGTAGAGTCGTGGGTATAGAAAATATTAATTTTAATAAATAAATTAAGAATTTAATAAACAAATCACTCAAAAACAATGATTAAACAAAAAGTTAAAAAACACATTTTTACCTCAGAATCAGTAACCGAAGGACATCCGGATAAAATTTGCGATCAAATTTCCGATGCCATACTAGATGAATTAATCAAACAGGATCCTTATTCCCATGCCGGAATAGAAACATTGGTTACTACGGGATTAGTAGTAGTGGCCGGTGAGATAAAAACAAAAGGATATGTTGATATTGCGGCCATTGCCCGAAACACCATTAGAGAGATTGGTTATAACGATCATTCCCTGGGCTTTCATTGGGAGGACTGTGGCGTGATTGTGGCCATTGATGAACAAAGTCCTGATATTGCCCAAGGGGTTAATCAGGGAACCGGAAAGTATAAAGAACAGGGAGCGGGTGATCAAGGATTAATGTTTGGCTATGCCACTAAGGAGACACCGGAATTAATGCCCCTGCCAATTGCCTTAGCGCATAAAATAACTTATCGTCTTTCGCAATTAAGAAAAAACAGAACACTTCCTTATCTAAGACCCGATGGAAAATCGGAAGTGGCTGTGGAATATGTGAATGGCAAGCCAAAAAGGGTTGATACCGTAGTGGTGGCCATTAGTCATAACGAAGAAGTATCGGAGAAAAGAGTGGAAAAAGATGTGATTAACAAAGTGATTAATCCGATCTGTAAGAAATATTTGGATAAAAAAACCCGTTTTTTTGTTAATGCCACCGGCCGTTTTGTTAAATGCGGCCCTCCGGCAGACGCGGGATTAACCGGCCGAAAGATTATTGTTGACACTTACGGCGGACACGGCAACCATGGTGGAGGAGCTTTTTCCGGTAAAGACCCTTCTAAAGTTGACCGTTCGGCCTCTTATATGGCTCGCTATATCGCCAAAAACATTGTTGCTGCCGGCATTGCTTCTAGATGCGAACTGCAGCTTGCTTACGTGATTGGAGTAGCGGAACCGATCAGCGTTTTAGTAGACACTAAAGGAACTGCCAAAATAGATGAATCGGAGATTGTTAAGCTGATCCGGAAGCATTTTCCCTTAACTCCGTCGAGAATAATCAGGCACTTGAAACTGCTTAGGCCAATTTACAAAAAAACGGCCGCTTACGGTCATTTTGGTAGAAAGGACAAAGATTTCACCTGGGAGAAAACGGATAAAGTGGCAGTTTTGAAGCGGGAAGCGGGAATTTAGTGGCTCGTAGCTTATGACGAATGATTATAATTCGCGATCGTTAGAGTTGACAGTTGCCAGTTGAAAATTGTTAGTAAGGGGATAAAAGGGTTAATAGGGGAAATAAAGGGGTATTAAGGGGGCACAACGTTGGTCAAGCTTCTTTTTCCCCTAATACCCCCCGACAACCCTTAATAACCCTTGCTACCCCTATAATAATCTTTAATTTTAAATCTAAAAATGAAGATATTAGTTACCGGCGGTGCAGGGTTTATCGGATCTCATTTAGTAGATGCCTTGATTGAAAGAAAGCACCGGATAGTAATAATAGATGACCTTTCGCTTGGTCGAAAAGAGAATTTGAATAAAAGGGCTAAATTTTATCGGCTTGATATTCAAAGTGAGAAAATTACGGCTATCTTTAAGCAAGAAAAATTTGACCATGTCTTTCATTTAGCCGCTCAGATGAATGTCAGAAAGTCTGTGGCTGATCCAATTTTCGACGCCAGAGTAAACATTATTGGCACCTTGAATCTTTTGGAATGCTCTCAGAAATACAAAATAAAAAAATTCATTTTTATCTCCAGCGGCGGAGCGATGTATGGAGATACCAAGAAAATTCCCACTCCTGAATCGCATCCGGTTAATCCTGTTTCACCCTACGGGGTATCAAAGTATGCCATTGAAAAATATCTCCATTATTATCAGAATGAGTTCGGGCTAGATTACACGATATTGCGTTACGCCAACGTTTATGGTCCGAGGCAGAATCCGGAAGGGGAAGCTGGAGTGATCGCGATTTTCCTCTCAAAGTTGCTTAATAATAAGCAGTCAATAATCAACGGAGACGGAAAGCAAACTCGCGACTATATTTACGTGAAAGATATTGTTAGAGCAACGGCGATGGCTTTAAATAAAAAGGGAAAGGTGTTCAATGTAGGGACCGGTAAAGAAACAGATGTGGTTGAGTTATTTAATGGGATAGTTAAATCGGGAGGTTTTAAAGCTAAGAAGAGGCATGGTCCTGCCGTTAGAGGAGAACAAAGAAGAAGTTGTCTGGACTGTTCTAAAATCAAGAGGCAATGGGGATTTCGGCCAAAGTATAATTTAGCCAAAGGTATATTAGAAACGATCCAATGGTTTAAGCATTACGAATTGAGAGATGGGGTTAATAGAGTAATTAGTAATTAGTAATCAGTAATTGGTAATGGTAAAGCTTCGCCCGACTGTTAACGTTTTATTGCGATTGAGTGCTTTCGAAATTATCCATTTTAAATTATAAATTATAAATTAAACCATGAAAATATTGGTTACCGGAGGAGCAGGATTTATAGGCTCTCATCTTTGCGAGTATCTTCTTAACCAAGGGGAAGAAGTTATTTGCCTTGACAATTACTTTACTGGCCGAAAGGAAAATATTTATCACCTTCTCGATAACAAAAGATTTGAAGTAATCCGGCACGATATCACTTTCCCCATTTTTTTGGAGGTGGAGCAGATTTATAATCTGGCCAGTCCTGCCTCCCCAATCCATTATCAAAAGAATCCGATTAAAACTATTAAAGTATCAACGTTAGGAGTAATAAATATATTGGGAATGGCTCGGCGTTCCGGAGCCAGGATTCTCCAGGCTTCTACTTCTGAAGTATACGGCGATCCTAAGGAGCATCCTCAAAAAGAAAGCTACTGGGGGAACGTCAATCCAATCGGTCCGAGAAGCTGCTATGATGAAGGAAAAAGAGTGGCCGAGTCGCTTATGTTTGCCTATCAAAAACAAAATGGGCTTGATTTCAGAATTGCCCGAATCTTCAATACTTATGGGCCGAAAATGACGTTTGATGACGGTCGGGTAGTATCCAATTTTATTCTACAGGCATTGAAAGGAGAGAAAATAACTGTCTATGGCGACGGGTCCCATACGAGAAGTTTCTGCTACGTGTCGGATATGGTAGAAGGGATAGTTAAGTTGATGAATTCAAAAAAATTCACCGGCCCAGTAAATCTTGGGAATCCTAACGAAATAAGCATTTTAGAATTAGCGGAAAAAATTAAAAAATTAGCCAACTCAAAATCAAGAATAGTTTTTAAAGCTATTCCCAAAGATGATCCTGAAAGAAGGAATCCTAACATTGCTTTAGCCCGAAAAAAGCTTAACTGGGCGCCTAAAATCAGTATTGAGGATGGCCTGAAAAAGACCATCGCCTGGTTTAGAAAGGAATTAAAATCTACTTGCTAAAAAATAGATTTTTGATAAGATGAGAGCGTTAAATAATTATAAAACGCTCTCATCCCGAGCGAGCGAGGGATCTAATTTAATTGATTTTAGAGACTCCCTAATTCACTTGTAGTGAGATTATGCATTGTTTAATAATCTCAGAATAATAATTCATTTATTAAATCGAATATGAAAATATCCGTAATTGGCACAGGTTATGTGGGGCTGGTAACGGGTACCTGTTTTGCCGAATTGGGAAACGAGGTCATTTGCAGTGACATAGATGAAGGAAAAATTTATACTCTAAAAAAAGGCGGCATTCCAATCTACGAACCTGGGCTTAAAGAATTGATTGATCGTAATGTTAGAGGGGGCAGGATTTCCTTTACCACTGATGTAGGGAGTTCTGTGAAGCACGGAGAAGTTGTTTTTATTGCGGTAGGTACTCCTCCCGGAGAAGACGGCAGTGCCGATCTTAAGTATGTCAAGGACGTAGCGAAGACTATTTCCGAGAACATTGATAGTTATAAAATAATAGTGAATAAAAGCACGGTCCCGGTCGGAACAGGGGACATTGTCTCTGATATTATCAAAGAAAAATATAAGGGAGAATTTGACGTAGTGTCCAACCCGGAGTTTTTAAGGGAAGGATCGGCCGTTCAAGACAGCCTTCATCCCGATCGGGTAGTAATCGGAAACGGAAACGAAAGAGCCAGAAAAATAATGGAGGAGTTGTATAAACCCCTGGAGTGTCCCATCTTATTTACGGATGTCAAAAGCGCAGAAATAATAAAATACGCTTCCAATTCTCTTTTGGCAACGGAGATTTCTTTTATCAATAGTATCGCCCGGTTAGCGGAAAAAGTGGGAGCGAACATTCAAGCGGTATCAGAAGGGATGAAATTGGATCGGAGAATCGGAAAATCTTCTTTTCTGAACGCCGGATGTGGATATGGCGGAAGTTGTTTTCCTAAAGACGTAAAGGCGTTGGTAAAAACACTGACGGAATACAAAGCCAATCCTTGCCTTCTAAGGGCAGTGGAAAGTATCAATGACGAGCAGAAACTGTTAGTGGTAAAAAAGCTGAAAACTCTAATTCCCAAGCTAAAAGGCAAAAAAGTTGGAATTTGGGGATTGGCCTTCAAGCCTAATACCGATGATTTGAGAGAAGCGGTGTCTTTAGCGGTAATTCCAGCCTTATTGAAAGAAGAAGCAAAAGTAGCCGTTTTTGATCCGGCGGCCATAAGCGAAGCAAAAAAGATATTCAAAGATGCTGTTACTTATTGTCGAGATTCTTGTGAAGTACTGAAAGAATCAGACGCTTTAATAATTTTAACGGAGTGGGACGAATTTAAGCAGATCGACAAGAATAAGGTAAAAAAGCTTCTTAGAGTCCCTAACATAGTTGATGGCAGAAATATTTTCGATCCCCGCGACATGAAGAAATTAGGGTTTAATTATTTAAGCATTGGCCGGTAAGTTGTTGAGTAAGCGAGTAATTGGTAATTGGGTAATAATTTATTTTGAGGAGTGAGGAGTAAGAAGTGAGTGATGAGTTACGGAATGAGGATTGAGGAGTAAGATTTTGACCCATTCCTTTCTCCGCACTCCGATACCCACTTCACATTCCCCATCTCCCACTACCAGTCAAGATTAGTAATAAAGTAATCAGTAACCAGTAATTGGTAATTAGTAATTAAGTAATCTCCTCACAATGAAACTAATTGTAACTATCCCAGCTTATAACGAGGAACAGAACATCGCTGATGTAATTAAAGAAATTCCCCGCTCAATTGAGGGCATCTCCGAAGTTAAGGTATTGGTTTTAGACGATGGTTCCACTGACCAGACAGTACAAAAAGCTAAAGAGGCCGGAGCGGATTATCTAATTTCACACAGTGAAAATAAGGGCCTGGCCTGCACTTTTCAAGACGCCATTGCCGGTGCCCTAGAAAGAGGGGCAGACATTATTGTTAATACTGATGCGGATAACCATTATAACCAGTCTCGAATTCCGGAATTAGTTCAGCCAATTCTTAAAATTAAAGCTGATATAGTCATTGGAGACCGAGAGGTTAAAAAGCTAGAATATATGCCGGCGGCCAATAAGTATTTAAATATGTTGGGCAGTTTTAGTGTATCAAGGTTAATGAGACTAAAAAAAGTTCTAGATGTTTCTTCTGGTTTTCGGGCCTATAATCGTGAAGCGGCCTTGCGGATATCTATTCTATCAAAACATACTTATACCCACGAAACTTTGATTCAGGCCTTGGACCATAATTTGATTGTTGATTCCATTCCAATCAAAGCGAGAAAAGTTTCAAGAAAATCTCGGCTAATCCCCAACGTTCCCAAACATTTAATAAAATCTCTAGTTGTTATCTTTCGCGTTTTTACCGTTTACAAGCCCTTAAGAGTACTTTCTGCTTTAGGGGCGATTATTTCTATTCCGGGCGTGATTTTAGTTCTTCGTTTTCTCTATTATTACTTTTTTACCGATGCTGGCGGAAAAGGACACATTCAATCATTAATAATAGCGGCTATTTTAATCCTGGTTGGTTTTCAGGTGTTTATTTTGGGATTAATTGCTTCGGCAGTGGGATGGAATCGCAAGATGCTGGAAGAAGTTCTCTATTCTCTCAAGAAAGATCGTTACAAAAAATGAAAATTTTATTTATTACCAGAAAATACCCTCCCTCTAAAGGCGGTATGGAGACTTTGAGCTACAATTTAACAACAAAATATCCGGGGGAGAAAAAAATTATTCCGATGAAAGAGAAAAACCAGATGCATCTCGTCTGGTTTCTTCCTTATTGCTTTTTTTACCTTCTCTTTAATTCGAAAAAAATTGAAATTCTCCATCTAAGCGATATGGTATTAGTAATTCTTGGTGGTTGGATTAAAAAACTTAATAATCGAACGAAGGTGGCAATCAATATTCATGGTCTGGATGTTAATTTTTCTGAAAGAAAAGGATTATTGGCTAAGATCTATAAAAGCTACTTAAAACTATTCGCCAAAGAAAAAAATTATGATTTATTAATCTGCAACAGCCATAATACTGAAAAAATAGCCAAAGAAAACGGTTTTTCTAAAACCACTATAATACCAATCGGCGTAAATTTGAAAAACAAAATGAATTCTTGCGGAAAAGAAGAATTATATAAAATAATTGGTGATCAGTATAAAGATAAAAAATGTCTTTTAACCGTTGGCAGATTAGTAAAAAGAAAAGGGGTTAATTGGTTTATCGATCAAGTCATGCCCTTAATTAGAGAGGATGCAATCTATTTGGTAGTAGGAGAACCTGACTGGCTCAAAAATGTTGCTAGCGAGCTTGATTTGATAAGAGAAACAATAAGGCAAAATAAGCTGGAAAAAAGAGTAATTCTGCTGGGGAAAGTTTCCGATGAAAAACTGGAGATTCTGTACCAGACAGCCGATCTTTGTATTATGCCGAATATTCCGGTAATAGGAGACAGTGAAGGCTTTGGGATTGTGGCTATCGAAGCGGCAGCCAGAGGATTACCAGTTGTAGCTTCAAAACTAGAAGGGATTACCGAAGCAGTACAAGATGGCAAAAATGGTTTTTTACTGCCTCCTGGAGACGCCGTCGCCTTTAAAGAAAAGATAGAATTGCTCTTGAAGGAAAATAGGGAACTAATCCGAAAACAAGCCAAAGAGTTCACCTTAGAAAATTTCTCTTGGGATAACCTGATTCCTAAGTATCAAATTGCTTTTAAGAATTTATGCCGAGAATAAAAGTAGCAATTGTCATTAAATATTTTTTCCCAATTAAGAGACCTTCGGGCATTTCTAGTTTTGTGTATGAGTTGGCTAACGCCCTTGCCCAAGATGTTGATTTAACCGTTGTTTCTTATAAAAAAGAAAAAGATACTAAGGACAAGGATCGCTATAACGGTTATGATATTATAAAGGTCAAAAAACCTTTTACGATAACTGCTCCCAACTTAGTAAATAAGCTTAATCCCGACGCAGTTGTTATTTTTAGTGGAATATTTGAACCACTCAAAACCTTTTTTTATTTTGGATTAATCTCTATTTTATTAAAAAATAAGAATCAGATTTTTTGCCAGGCAACAAATTATAACAAAAAAATTCTTTCCCCTTATTACAAACTATTTTTAAGACAATTCAAGAACATTATTGCGACAAACGACTATCTCCGTCAGCAGTATCAGAACCTAGGAATAAAAAGTGTGTTAATAACGCCGGGAGTAAATAGTGCTGCTTTAAATCAGAAAATTCTAGAAGTTAACAAAAGCCAAAAAGTGCGAATAGGTTTTTTTGGTCACTTCTATCAGATCAAGGGTCCGGACAGACTGTTAAACGCGTTTTTAAAGATTAATCCTAGGAAGGCCGAGGTGATTTTTGCCGGCGGCGATGGACCTCTAAAAGATTTAATAAAAGAACAAACGGAAAAAGATTCAAGAATAATATTAGTCGGGTGGCAAAAATCAATAATCCCCACTATTGCTTCTTGCGATTTAGTTGTTTTGCCATATCGAAGCTCTGATTCGGTTCTAGGACATTCTCAGGCCGCCCTAGAGGCTATGTCGTTAGAAATTCCCGTGATCGGCACAAAAACCCCCTCATTAGAATTTTTGATTAAAGATGGCTATAATGGATATATTGTAAAAAATGACGAAGAATTGACAGAAAAGTTACAATATCTGATTGATGATCCGGCAAAAAGAAAGGAATTAGGAATAAATGCCCGTCGGACCATCATCAATAACTTTGATATAAAGAAAATCGCAAAAGATTATTTAAACTTATTAAATGGAAATCGATAAAGTAGGCAATTACCAAAAGACAGAAGACTACTATAATAAGTATGGTTCCTGGTATGATCAAGAGCGGAGCAAGGGATACTATGAGTTTATTAATAATCAGGAAATAGAAATAGTTAGGGAATACGGAGAAAATAAAAATGTTCTTGAGATTGGCTGCGGCACGGGAATTATTTTGAACGAAGTGAATAAATTTACTCTTTCGGCTAGGGGCATTGATTTATCGCCGGGCATGTTGGAGAAAGCCAAAGAAAAAAACTTAAATGTTCAAATGGCTAATGCTACTAAGATTCCTTTTCCCGATAATAGTTTTGATTTAGTTTACTCTTTCAAAGTACTGGCCCATATCCCAGAAGTAAACAAAGTGATCGAAGAAGCAGCAAGAGTGGTAAAGAATGACGGGGTCCTAATTTTAGAGTTTTATAATCCTTATAGCTTAAAGAAACTTACCAATTGGGTATATAATTTAGTTAAGCGTCGGGGAGTTTATATTAGATATGATGGTTTAGGAAAAATTAAAAGTTATTTACCAAATAAATGGAAGGTAACGGAATATTACGGAATAAAGGTATTAGCGATAGGAAAAAAGCTTTCCCTTGTCCCAATTTTTAAGAAATTAGAAAAAAAATTAATGCAGTCTTGGCTTGGTCGATTTGGAGGATATTTTGTAGTGGTTATAAAAAAAGATGAACAATAAGATTTATGTCATTATTGTAACTTGGAATGGCCAGCAATATATCGCCGATTGTTTAAATTCACTATATTCCCAAAAAGAAGCCCAAAACTTTAGGATAAGCGTTGTTGATAATAATTCAAAAGACAAAACCGAAGAAATAATCAGAAGTAATTTTAAAGATGTCATTTTAATCAAGAATAATACTAATCTAGGCTTTGCTAAAGGGAATAATATTGGAATTAGAAAAGCATTGGAGCTAGGTACTGACTTGGTTGTTCTGCTTAATCAAGACACGGAGGTAGCGCCTGATTTCATTAAACAAGGTTTAAAATATTTGCTTGAAAATCAAAAGGTGGGATTAGCCAGTTCCATTATCCTATATCCCCAGGAAAAAAAAATTTGGTTTGCCGGTACAGTAATTTATCGGGGAAAAGAAATTTTAAAACATCCCAACGCAAAAATAGGCGATCATATTAATAAAAAGAAAATAATTAAAGAAGCGGATAAAAATAACCGTACTGATTGGCTGCCGGCCTGCGCCTTATTTATCAAAAAAGAAGTTTTTGAAACAATCGGTTTTTTGGACGAGACTTTCTTTATGTACGGCGAGGATGTTGATTTTAGCCTTCGTGCTCAAAAGGCTGGCTTCCAGCTGGGTTATCTAACTGATACTTTGGTGATTCATAAAGAAAATATAGATTCGTCAATGAAGATTAATAAGTATCAATTCAAAAAATTGCTGTTGCGAACCAGGGCAAGGTTTAAAATTGTCTGGCGCTATTTCAATCACAAGGAAAAATGCTATTATTACCTAAAGCTAATTTACGCTCCTTTTGTTCAATTGTTCTATGCCTTTAAAAAAATCATTTCTTGATATCTGCTTAGCTTTTTCAGTTTACTTAACTGTCATTTTAGGATTGGCAATATTTGGCTACTTTTATTTTTTGCCGGTTATTACAGCAACCTCTCTATTAATATTGCTATCTTTATATTTTGTTATTCGCTCTTTCCAGAGATGGAAGTGGAAAAGAATTAGCAAATACGGACTGGCCTCAATAATTATCATATTCTTATTTTCTTTAATCATCGGTATTTTTCATCATGACTTGCCGACGAGCCGGGATGATTTGAGTTATATTTACGGAGCAGACCGATTGGTCGATTCGCATTCCTTAAAATGGGAAGATTATTTTTCCCGTCCCGTGCACGGAGTACGAAATTTAGAAGATAATTTATTCACTTCCCAGTTTCTGCCCATTTATATTGCTTATCTGGCAGTTTATTATCTATTTGGTGGGTTAAGTTTGTTGTTTTGGGCCAATGTTTTATTAATGGTTTTCACCTTAGGCACTATTTATTATTTGGTAAAGAATTTAGCCGGGGAAAAAGGCTCCCTTTTGGCGCTGATTTTTCTGCTGTCTTCTTATGTCTTTTTCTGGTTCCCTAAGCGAACCAATGTTGAAAATATTTTTATCTTTTTAATTTGGTTTGGCTTATGGATGCTGACTGAAGCAATAAACAAAAAAAGGCCGCTTTACCTTTTCTACGAATTAATTCCTTTTTCGCTTTTGTCGTTAACTCGAGCGGAAGGACTGATTTTTTTTGCTTTTTATCTCATCATATCTGTTCTGCTGATAATTTTTAAATTTAGAAAAGAGCTTAAAGATAAAGTTTATTTATTTTTATTGCCAATCTTAGCCATGGCCGTTAACTTTATCCTTTTTTATTATTACATCAAATTCTATAAAGCCAACTATATTATCACCCAAGCAATTGACGTTTTAGAAAGCTTTAATCTTAACAACCTTTACGCCTTAACAATAATTATTTCAATTTTTTCCAGTTTCGTCGTTATTTGTCTTTATATCCGAAAAAAGATTAATTATCAAAAGCTTCTATTCTGGATTATTTTAGGGACTGTCGCGCTATTTGAATTATATATTTTCCTTTTAGTAAAATCTGACAGTCTTACTTGGGTTTTTTATCGCACTCAATATGTTTTAGAGAACTTTGTTTTTTATTTTTATTTTATTTATATCTTTATTATTCTATTTGGACTTAGAAAGAAAATATTCACTAATCAAGAGTTTACCTTAACTATTGTATTACTGCCGGCATTTTTGTTCATAATTGAACCTAACATTGCTCTTGATCAGCCCTGGTTTATGCGGCGTTTTTATCCCACTTTAATTCCGCTATTCATAATATTATCCGCTGTTGTTTTAGCTCGACTGGAACTGAAAAGAAAAAAATTAGTCTATTTAGTAACATTCCTGATTCTGATTGGTTTAATTTTTAATGGACCGATAATTTTTGCGGTAGAGCATAAGAGAATTAGAAGTCAACTAGAGGAATTTAACAGCAAATTTCCTAGGGATTCACTGATATTAATGAATCCCGGTTGGAGCTGGCAAAAGATTGCTATTCTGCAGCATTATTTTTATGGTTATAATGCTCTACCTAATTTTGATTTATACCGCAGTGAAGAATTTAAGAATGATTTGCCTGGTTTAGTAAACCAATATCCCAGTTGGGAAAATGATGACAATGATTTAATTAATATAATAAACTGGAAGAACGATCAATCAGAAAGGCGTTTAATTGACTTATTAAATAACTACAACCAGGTTTATGTTGTCACTGACCGTAAAAATTCAAATCTTTTTGATGGCTTTTCTGATGATAATCTAGAAAAAGTTGATAATTTCAACTTTAGTTATCAAGAATTGCAGAAAGAATCCAATATTACCGGGTATATTAAATCAAACAGCAAAATAGAACTGAATAGAATTAGAAAACTCCAGAATAACATCCCTCCCAATCGCATTATCGAACAAGATTTAAGTTTAGATATCTACAAAGTAATTGAACCGTTGAACTATAACCCTATTCAATATGTTTTGGATGCTAATCAAAAACAAGATGGAGATTACATTTATCGGGTTTTGAGTGAATCAGATTTGAAAGGTGATAGAGACGAAATTAAAAGTTTAATCGGAGATATCGAAATAGTTTCCGGGGAATAGCTAAGATACATTCTAAATTTTAGGTTGAGTCAACGCAGGCAACTAATGATAATTATTTTGATAATAAATTAGAATGAAAATTGCAATTATTATCCGAAGTCTGAGAATATTTGGCGGGGGAGAAAGAAATGTGATTTCTTTAATTGAGGCATTAAATATAAAATCGATTATACCCAAAGTTTTGACTGAAGAAGGTGTCGATGAGAAAGAAATTGAAGCAAGATACAATAAAAAGGTAAAATTTAGTCTAAGAAAAATCAGTACACCTAAGAGAAGAATTTTTCATTTTATTAGGGAGGTATTTTTCTCAAATCCAATTTTGCCTTATTTAAAAGAATGCGATTTTGTTTATGACTTTACCAATAAACCCCCCTTAATTTTTAAAAGTAGAAAATATCTTAAATATATATATGTGCTGAACGATCGCAGAACTGCTAAATTTTCAAGAATAACTCGCTATTACATTATTGTTACCAAAATATTAGCTTCTTTCGGAATAAAAAAATTTCAAAGATTGCACCCTGGGATAATTAATATTACTCAATCCGAATATATTCAAAACGAAATAAAAAAATCCACTAGTTTAACAATTCCTATCATATATCCGCCAGTAGATTTAAATAAATTCTATTGTTCTGAAAAAATTAAGCGAAGCGGTTTAGTTTCTTTAGGTAGGTTTAGCCCTGAAAAAAATCATTTATTGCAGATTGAGCTGGCTAAGAAATTTCCTGGAGTTCATTTCACTTTCATTGGCTCTATTAAAAATGACGTTTATTTTAGAAAACTTCAGCAAAAAATTAAACTCGATTCTCTTAATAATATATCATTACTTCCCGATGCCACTTTCAAGAAGGTAAAACGAATTCTCTGCGAGTCACTGGTTTTTTTACATTCAACAATCGAAGAACATTTTGGACTTTCTACAGTTGAAGCGATAGCTGCTGGATGCCTGCCTCTAGTACATGATTCAGGCGGGCAGAGAGAAGTGGTTAGATTTGAAGAATTTCGATTTAAAGATCTTCCAGAGGCAGTGGCAAAATTGGAAAATATGTTAGATATGCCTGATGAGAAAAAGGAAGAATACCGCCGATTACTGAAAACCGATATCCAAAAATATGATGAGCTTAATTTTCAGAACAAAATGCTGGCCTATTTGGATTTCCGAATTCAATAAGTTAATCCATCTTTGATTCCTTTAAAGAATGCTTTTAAATTCTGTAGCTTTCCTTTAATGAAACAATGAAAGACTTTTAAAGGTATTTTGTAAAAAATAAAGAATATTGCAAAAATTAGCCATTGTAATTTAGAAAGATGTTTTTGCATAAAAAGAATCCGGCTCTTAGTAGTGAGATAGCTTCGCTTTGGACTATCTTCCCCAATTGACTGTGATACTTTATGCCAGATCCGGCTTTCCGGAACATACCATAAATTAAAGCCCTTTTTAACGGCGCGATAACAGAAATCGGCATCTTCCCAGTATAATTGATATTCTTCATCTAAATAGCCAATCTTATCAAAAACCGCCCTTTTTATCAGCATTGAACATCCGGTAATAAAAGTAACTTTTCTATTTTGGCTGTATTTTGGAGAATCCGGTTTTCCCTCACCATAGTGAAATACCAATCCGGTCCACCAGTGAAAACCGCCGCCTCCGAACCAAATCTTGTTTTTTTTATGATAATATAGAATCTTAGGGCCAACAATACCAACTGGAGGTATTTTTAATTTTTGAACTAGAAAATTAAGAAATTCCTTTTCGACAACCACATCGTTATTAAGCAACAAAACTGCGTCAGCATTTTTCTTTAGCGCCTGCTGAATCCCAAGGTTGTTCCCTTTGGCATATCCCAGGTTCTTCGGCAGACTAATAACTTCGGCAAATTGACTAAATTCAATACTAATTTGTTTTGCCTCGTTGTTGTCTGAACCGTTGTCTATAACTATGATAAAATAATCCGAATATGTAATTTGCCGGAGTGATTTTAAGCATTCCTTGGTATCTTCCAGACCATTCCAATTCAAAATAATAATTCCAATTCTCATTTTTGAACAAGTTCTAAGAAATAAGAACGATCTCGGGCATTAAACACACCCAGAGCAAAAACTGCCAATAAATAAATTAAGCATGCGGTCATACCTTGAAGAACAGGATGAAATCCAGAAACCAACACACCCGTACCGATTGCTAGCATACTGGCTAAAATGAGCTTTATTAACAGTAGGATGAATTTTGCCCTAGGTTCGTTGGTAATTTTTTTTATTGCTAAAAAGGAGAATAAAGCCAAAACCGCTTCGGTAATGATTGTCGCAATGGCCGCTCCCTTGGCGGCTAAAATTGGAATTAAAATTAAATTAATCGCGATATTTAGTACCATGCAGATCCCCGCAATAATTGTCGAGATATGCTGTTTATCCAGCGCATTAAGATAAGAGCCGTTGATAAAGTTTAGAAATACAAAAACCATAACAACGGACATAAGTTGAAACAAGGGGATAGCTTCTAGGAAATCGGCGCCGTATATTAATTTAATTAAAAATGGAGCGGTAAAGTATAGCCCGATGCTTAACGGGAAAGCAATAATTAAAAAATACTTCAGGAGCAACTGAATTAACATTTTGAATTTAGCAAAAAAATTCTTAGCTAAGAAAGAGATTCGAGGAAAAACAACAGCGTTCATAATCGTAGGTATAAAGATGAAAGCAAACAACAGGTCGTAAGCAGAAGAGTAAAGACCGGTAATCCGGTCATTTTTCATAATTGACAGCATCAGCACGTCGATTTTAAAGTAAACAATAATAAAAACATTGGTTAAAGCAAAAAATAGACTGGGTTTCAAAAATTTTTTCCACTGAGCTAAATCAATCTTGAAAGTAAAATGGCAAAATTTCTTATAAACAATAATCGCGGTAATTATCATACTTGCCAATTCACCCGCTATATAGGCGACAAAAACAGAGAAAATGCCGTAACCTAGTTTAAAAAAGACCGCAATTAACCCCAATATAAGACCTCTTTCTAATATCCGAGAAATTGTTTCGAATTGCATTTTTTCATTAGCCCGGAAAATAGCATAAAAGAAAGTATTATAAGATTCAATGACAATATACAAGCTGGCAAGGAAGACAGTAATCTTAACGTAAAGCGGCTTGTCGATAAATCCCAGAATTATAGCTAGTAAAGCGAACGCCGCTACCATCAGCACTGTTTTAATAACGATAATATTCTCTAGATAATTTTTGGTTTGACTTCGGTCTCTCGCAAGATCACGGTTAGTCAAGGTTGAAAGGCCAAAGTCCGCAATAACGTTAATAATAATTCCGAATGATAGGGCAAAGCTGTATTGTCCAAATCCCTCTGATAATAAATTTCTGGCAACCAAAACAACAATTCCAAAACCGATTAATTTACTGGCGATTGAAGAAAACGCCAGCCAGAATGTATTTTTAGTTATTCTTCTAACAATTGACATAAAATGGATTAAAAAAGGGATTCGTAAATTTCTTTGATTTTTAACGCGACATTCTGAGCGTTAAAATTTGCTTTAACTCGAATTTTGGCCAGAATGCCTAATTCCATTCGTTGATTATCATTCTCCAGAAGCGCTAAAATCGCTCTGGTAAGGGCTAAATGGTCTGCCGGAGGAATTAATACCCCTGCTTCTCCAATAACTTCAGGAATGGAGCCGGATAGCGTGGAAATAACCGCCTTTTGACAGGCCATGCTTTCGATAATGGCCATTCCGAACTGTTCTTGCCAGTCCGGAACGGGAATGCTGTTGAGAATGAATATATCCGCTAAATTATGATACTTAGGAATGTCATTATAAGCAACATTTCTTAGAAAAGTAACATGATTCGTTATTTTTAGTCTATTGACCAGGTGAACTAAATATCGGTGGAGTGGACCGTCGCCAATAATAACAAGATGAGTATTCTGGTGCTTATTTAGGACAAGCCTGTTTGATAAGATGATATCTTGAATTCCTTTTTGCCAAACGCTTCGGGCGATCGTCAGAATCACCTTGGCTTTGGGATCAATTTTGTGTTTCGATATCAACTCCTGGTCTTTTGCTTTAGGTAAAAAGCGATTTAAATCGATTCCCATAAATTGCACCGTGATTTTTCGGTCATCAACACCTTCGATAATTAAAGCCTCTCTTGCTTTTTGAGACATGGCAATAAAATGATCAACCTCGCTAATCGCCTGATGTTTGTTTCTTAATTCCTTTTTATTTCCTTCATGGACAAAAGGAATATTTTCCCAGACGGTAACGACCACTTTTATTTTAGGGTTTTTCTTTTTGTAATTAAGAGCCTGTCGGGTATAGGTTGTATAAGTCTCCGCCGTATGAATTATGTGGGAATCCGCAAGATGTTTTGTGAGATTATAGTAGATACTCTGATCACCCCAAAGCATTTTAAGAATATTGATTCCGCCAGGGATTTTTCGGGCAAACGAAATGGGACTAGGCAACTTTTTTACGGGAAATCCAATTGATTGAATATTGAAATTTCCTTTTCCGGCCACCAGCCCTTTTAGCGAGTAATACTTGCCCAAAGGAGAATAATTTTGCATTTCCCATTCATTCAGGTTTGCGCCTCTTAAAATTGTGATATTCATTGAGGTATGTAGTATTTTTAATCTAACATTGGTCTCATTAACAATTATCCATAGATTATCATCTTACAATTCTATGCAGAATACATGATGAATTAATATGGTCGCGATGTCACTAATTATATTTCATAATCTTCTCCATGATTACTAAAAAGTATAACAGTCATGATTAAATAGTCAATTATGTCTTAAATTTAAAGGAGTAAATAATAAAGTCCAAAAATACTAACTTTCTCCAATTACAGTAATTTGTTTATAAGTAAGAAAAATACTATAATGAAGTCTGAATTAAGATATTCATGGCTGATAAGAAAATTCCAACAATATTACTCTGGATAGTAAAAGCTATAACCATTGGTGCTACCCTTGCTCTTTTTGGGATGGTTTTTAACCGGTATTTTGTGCCGTTTGGCAAACTGGATGTTACCTATGATTTTTCAGAAGACTCCGAATATATCTCTCATTTAGACCCTTGGCAAAGACTATTACCGCTTGAAGAATCAAATGGCGACTGGTTTCAGGGGATAAAAGATGGTTTAGTGTATTTTGACGTAAAGATTCCCAGATGGTTTAAAGCGGTAACAGCGGAAATTACTTTTCAAAGTCCAGTTTCGCAGATTTTTGAAATGGGGGCAAGAGTCAATGAAGCGGGCGGCTATCTAACAAAGCCATTAGATAATAAATTAATTGATGATTTGAATTGGAGCAAGATCGAAGCAGATGGCATTACTCTTTTTCAGAAGAATACAAAATATACTGACATTCAAATTTTTATTTCCAAACCACCTCAAAATGAGCTGATTGGCGAATATTTTTATAATCTTAATGTTAAAAAAATAATTCCAGATTATATAAAATCAGACCAAAGGACCATTATTGATCGAAATTTAAGAGGAAGCCATACAATATACACTTACCTTAGAGATGAGGATTTGAATTTTAGCTTCGATAAATTTGATCTTAATCGGTATGCTGGGCCGGACATTTTAAAAGTGGAAATAATCAAACAGGTAAACGGAGAAAAGATATATAGTGCAGAGTTGCCGGATGATGGTATTGAAGGAATAACTGGGTCTTTCCAGCCTGATCAAGATCTATCAATCAAGATTCCCAATTTAGAAGAAGGGGTTTATCGAATAGAACTAAAAGGAAATGATGATATCGTGATTTCTGAAATAATTACCACCCAACACCTATTGGTTTTTTCCGGAAATCTATTCTTAATTGACAACGAAGAATATTTTAATGATTTTACTCCTGGCAGTAAACCAACCAATTTAGTTACCAATGCAACTATTATTACATTCAAAACATCGCATCCCTCTGGGTTGCAAAAAATTTCGGTTGATTCTCAATTTCTGGAGATAAATGAATTAAATAGAAATTTCAAATATCAAAATGATTCTGGAATTATTGGGATTAATACGCCCAAAAATGATTTAAGTATTTATTTTGATGGATTCATAGCATTTGCTGAAAATCAATATTTCAATCCCTTTCCTGATAATATAATCGGAATCAAAAATAATACAGATATAAATTCCTTAGATTATCTAATTACTGAATACTCACCACCCAATAATGAAAACGGATGGCTGGTAAAATCAAATACTTTTGATTTGAGTCAGTTATCTAAAGATAAGAATGACAATATTAGATTTCGTCTAAGCGCACCAGGATTGAATGAAACGGGAAGTGTGATTAAGGTCAGTAAAATAAAAATTACTTATCAGAAACCAACGGTAACATTGCGGAATTTGCCGAGCAAAGTAATAAATTTTATTAAAAGATTATTGACTAAAGGTTAAATGCCCAATTATTGGTGGAAAGAGACAAAAAATTTTTTTAGTAAGGCAAGTTTTTTTATTCTTGTCGTTGCGACTATTGATTATCTTGTTTTGTTTATTTTTAATTCACTGGCCAATAACTTTATCGCTACTTTTTTTGATATTAAGGTAATTTTAATAATTATGCTTGTTTCGGGCGCGCTATACGTTATTACTAAAGAGTAAATTAATCCAAAAAGTAAGTGAAAAACCAGTGAACCACAAGGTTTCTGGCTTTTTATATATTCAAGTTTTTGAGATTCAAATATTAATCAAGGTGATCCAGAATGATTTATTCCGTAGCATAGATGCTTACATCTGACACCCAAATCGGACAAGATTTTGTATCCCCGCCGGTCTGACTTTGGTTATCTTGTATGCTAATTGTTAATTGATTCAGCCCAATCTTTATAGGATGTGTGGTAGTAAAGGCGATCTCTTTATAATCAGTACTTTCCAGTGTAAATGTATTATCAAGTTCCCCGTTAATTTCAACTGATCCGTTAGTTATTGTATCAGCACAAGTTCTGGCGTTAAACCGCAGATTAATATTAGTTTCATTTTGAGCATATAGGTAAAGAAGAGCCTTGTCATTAATCTTCCTTCTTTTGCTTATCCCCGCTTTATTTTCTAAAATATCCCACCCACTGCTAATGACAAAGGGGACGCTGTTATTTTTTTCCGCTGAATGAATTTTATAAATCATAAATTGATCACCTTCAATTGTTTCCAAAGAAAGAATATAGTTGTTCAAATACTGTGATAGTTTCTCTTTTTCTTCTTCATTCAATGAATCCCTGTCGATGTAGATGTATCCTATATTTTTATTAGCAATAATATTAGCAATGTTATCAAGGTAATAATTGATCCCTCTTATATCGCGATAGGTTTCTAGCTTGGAATATTTTTCTTCATCAGCATCAAACAGCTCGTTTATTAAAGGTAGTGTATTGAGTAACATATAATTTCCTTCCTCATTTTCTATGACAAAATCTTCCAAAGAGATTAAAGGATGATTGTTTATTTCTTTCTTTTCTTTAATTTGAGCATCTTGAAAATAATAGGAATAATCAGGAGGGAGATTAATTATTGCTTCATTAGAACTATCATCTAACCAATTAAAGTCTTTTGTTTCTTTCGGTTCCTCGATTACTTCATACTCTATATTACTGAATGTTGCGCTTTGGTATTGATATGAGTTAGATTTACTGTAATTAGTGACTTTAATCGTGATATCACTTTCCCCAACAGGAACGTTGGGAACTAATATTCTGATAGTAGTTGGTTTTTCAAAAACAAAATAATTGCCCAGCAATCCGTTTTTAAAATAAAAAGAAACTGTTCTGTAGCTGTCTTTTGGACTTTTAACCTGAAGACTCAAGTAAATATTTTTAATTGTAGAGTATTGGTTATAGACTTTTAGGGACGCTTCATTTTTAGTCCGTCTAGTTTTATTCGCAGTATTTAATTCTTCCCAGTTGTCTCCGATTGTCAGATAAAGAAAGTCAGTGGGCGGCACTTCCTTTAGTTTATAGGCGATCAAATATTCATCTTCATATTTATTTTCTATTGTGAAATTTTCGGCGATAAAATTCTTTAGTTTATCAAAATTGTCTGGCAAAATATAATCTTGTTTGTTTCCCACAAACTCTTTCTGAATGATTATATAGGGAATGTCAAAGTAAGCAAAGATTTTATTGGCCAAATTTGAATGATCATGACTAATAATATCCGTCGGGGTTTCTTTGCCTTTAGGAAGGGTATATAAGATTTCTGACAAAACAGGCGTAGTTTTTTGCAAATCCCATTTGCCCGGGATATTTCTGGCCGGATCCAGGCCAGAAATAAGTTCCTTTTGATAAATAGAGGCGTAATATTTTGCTTTAGCGTCAGCAATATAGTTTGTTGAGGCGGGGATATCAGCAACTTTAAAATCACCTTGCTTTTCTTTAATTCGATCATAAAATGGTGGGTAGTCTAAAGAAGAAAAGGGCAGGGGAATAGCAAGGTATTCCAAAGAAATAAGCAAGATTACAACAGCTAAGACTAAAACTTGACCACTAATACTTTTCTTAGATAAATGGTCAAAGAGAAATTTTATCCCAAAGGCAATAGCCACACAAAAACAAAGAAGCGCAATTACCCACAATCTTCCCACCGCTCTGATATTTTCAAAAAAGGGAACATATTGGTACAAAAATAGATAAGGGAGAGGAATTTTCGGTTCGACCGTTCCCAAATAGTGGAGAAATGGCCCCAGCGAAAGAACAAAGAATCCAATGGCGGATAAGCTCCAAATATATATTTCTTTTAATTGAGCGCGTTTTGCGTAAAAAAAGGAAAACACAAACAATATCAAGGCGGTTAAACCTAAATAATTCGAATAAGTTGTACCGTTCCCAGTGAATAATGCTCTAGTGGGAGCGAAATATTCTGACCAGAAAGCATGGAGGTCAGTGGGGGTAATAATAGACAGCAGATCAGGAGAGTAATTTGTTGTTTGTTCAATGCCGGGATTTAAGTAGTTATCCTCTGAAACAGAGACTTTAATAAGCGGGAGATAGAACCAAAGAGTGAATAGTATGCCGAGTACTAATGCCAGTAAAGAATATCTTCTGAACAGTTTATTCTTTAATATATCTCGATTGTGAGACAGATAGAAGATTAAAAAAGGAACTAGAAAAATAGAATAATAAGCGGCAAAATGGCTTTCACCCCGAATTAGTAAGATAAAGAATAACCCTGAAAGCAGAAAATTCTTCAAGCAAGGCCTTTTAATGAATTTCAGAAGATATAATGTCGTAAAAGGAATCCACTCAATATGAGTAGCGCCCCGGAATCCCATACCCCATGCAAAATGGGCGGGATTAAAACTGTAAATAAGACCAGCAATAAAAGCAGAAGCTAAAGAGCCAAAACCTCTAAAATTTAGATTATTAAAGATATACTTAACTAGCAGGAAAACGCCGAAACCCGAGGCCACAAAGGAAAAGAACCAAAAGAGGTTATACCCAACCGGCTGTTTGAATAGAAAATGAAGATAGGTATTAATTGTAATCGGGTCCAGCCTTAGATGTGAAACAGTAAACCAGATGCTTTCTAAGTATCCTAGCCCCTTAAATCTTTCAAAGTTGTTATAGGTAATAGCAATGGTTTGGTATACATCACCTCCTCCTCCTACTATTTTTTTAGTAAAATTAAAAATTAAGGGATAAGTGAAGATGATACTTGATCCCAAATACAAAAAGAAAGCGATAATATGATTCCTGTATTTAGTAGTTGTTTTCATGGTTTATTATTACAAATCATATCAAAAATTATTGTTTTGATCAAATTCTAATTTTGTATTTAAAGTGAATTTGTAAAATGATTCTTTTTGTGGTATATTCTAAGTAAAAGTAAGAAAAATTTTAGTTAAGCAAATTCTATAAATGGTAAAAATAGATTTTTTTAAATCTAAGAAAATCGATAGCTTTTTTAGCCGGGGTTATTGGACACAAGAGTTATCCCCTTACGCAACTCACATTTTCAAAAGGATATTTTATGCTATATCCTGGTTTGCCGTAATTATCCTTTTGCTTTTAGTTTTTTTAAGGATTTTTTTATCAAGTCAAATCGTGTGGCTTCAAGAAATAGATATCATTCCATTTCTTTTTATTTTAGTAGATTTTATTATTATCAACAGGGTCTACAGTAAGAAGGGTCTAACAAATGAGAAGTTTTGGTTTTGGTTTCTGGTTATTTTAATATTTTTAAATTTTATCTGGAGTGTTGGAATTAAAGAATACAAAGGACAGGGAATTTATAATTTTAGAATTATTTATAATTACTTATTAATTGTTGTTGGCTTTTTTTTATTTATTTTATTGAGAAGGGGAGTAAGCAAATTTTTAGTTGATTTAAAGATTGCTATAAGTCGTATTAAATCAGCACCGAATAAAGAGATAGAAAAAGAAAAATCTTTGGAGATAAAGAAAGTCAACGACTTTCCTAAAAAGTTTAAGAATATCAATCGTATACCGATTCTGAGGAGCGTTTTTAAATGGATGTACAAAGAGGGCGGATGGAGTATTTTATTAACCTTGATTTTATTAATCGCCTTTTTTTTACTTAAAATCCCTTATTTAGATAATACAATTATAGAGTCCTCGCCCAACTTCGATAAATTTAAAACTTATCTGCCTAATCTCATCAACGCCTACACTGAACAGAACTTCTTTTCTAATCAGAACTTTTACTACGTTAATCTTGATACTTATCAAGGGGAACCAGGAATTTATAGTCAATTTCCTTTCTATACTTGGGTCTTTTATCCGTTTATGCCCTTGATTGGGAGAATATCTTTTCTTTTGCTAGTGCGGATCTTAATGGCTTTATTAGATGTTCTGATTTTTTTGGGGATATATCTTTTCTTTAAAAAGGTATTTACAAAAAAAATTGCCCTAATTGGTTTACTTTTTTTAGTCATCAATTCCTTTTTCCATAATTACTTTTTTGTAACAGTGCTGGATAGACCAGGGCTTTTATTTTTATTTTTCGCGATGGCGGCTTATCTAAATAAAAAAAATGCCTCAGCCTTTTTACTTTGTGGTTTAGCGATTCTTAACAGAATTTCATTAATTCCCTTTGTGATGACTTTTTTTATTCCGATGATTTTATTTTCAAATAAAGGTATTAAAAATAAGTTGGCTAGGTTAGTAGATTTTGGAATTTTATCTTTTTTACCAATAGTATTATTTTATGCATTTATTAGAAATATTCCCAAATATACTTATCCAGTTAGCTTAACAATCGTTTTATCTTCGATTGTCGTTATTTTAGTGACCTACTATCTTGTCAAAAAAGATATTATAAGATATTTTATATTAAAATATAAATTCACTTGGTTTTTAATAATATTTTTGTTATGTTCGTTTTTTATATTTTTTTATCAGC
>Ga0210051_1000448_pt1 | contig 38320 bp, 27 predicted proteins | sample CryGey092014_all_FD_185464 | JGI IMG/M metagenome (GOLD analysis project Ga0210051, IMG submission 185464) | Groundwater microbial communities from aquifer - Crystal Geyser CG23_combo_of_CG06-09_8/20/14_all (SPAdes) (version 2) | ecosystem: Environmental > Aquatic > Deep subsurface > Groundwater...
TTTTCAATTCAGTGCTATATTTAGTCATCTTTCGACTCATCATCTACCCCTTAAAATAATCTATGTATCTTAACTCTTTTGGAATTAGAAATTGATTTTTCTTGTGTTGTTTTCTTGGGGTATTATATGTGTAAACTCATTTGGGTTTCCCTGAATTGTAGGATTTGACTCAAGATTCAGGAGAAGTTGAATGTTGTTATTTGCAAAAGAGTATTCTGTAATCTTGCGGATGCTTTCAAACTCTTCTGCAATAGTGAAACTGGTATCAGTACTCTTTTTTTGACTTAAAAAGCTATAGAAGGTATCGATTGTTTCACCCAAGTGTTGCAATAACTTAAAACTTGTCTCTACGGAGTCTAAAAGTTTCTCTTTAGAAATCTCACCTTGAAAAATAATGGAGGCTTTGATGCTGTTTTGGATACTGCCTATTGCGTTAAGGGGTTGTTTCCATTGGTGCGCAATGTTTCCGACAGTTTCTCCCATGGAAGCATAACGAGACTGTAAAAACATCATCTTATTTTCCGCTTCACTTTGCAAAGATAATTGACTTTTTTCATTCTGAAGCTGTTTCGTTTTATATCCAATCGCTAGAGAAAAAAGAATCATCTTCCATGCAGAGGTTAAGAGTACAAATGAATAGGTGAAATCATTGTAGAGTAGAAGACCGCCTATAGTCATGAGAGTGATAGCAACCCCAATAAAAAATACAATAAAGGCTAAAAGATAGATTTTTGCCAATCTATTTCCACTGTGTAATGCAAAAATTCCAAGGTAGATACAAAATAAAAGTTCCAATAGCATAAAGAGTATAGTGATTTTAGAGCCTATTGCTCCAAACAGGAGCGATGTATAGAAAAGTGCACTTACTACTGCAAAGATAATAGAATATCTATATAAAGTCGGTGAGAGCTTTTTAATATCTAAAAAATCAAGTGTCAATAAAAGGAAGACTACAGATGCTACTTGTAAACTGATAAGTGTTATGGCATCTTGTAAAGGGAGACTAAATTGGAAGAAAAGAGTAAAGTAACCTCTGCACGCACTTATCAAAATCAATAAACTTAATACATAGTAAGAATAGAGCAGATAGGCTCTTTGCTTTGTATAAAAATATAAAACAAGATTATATAAAAATAGGCTTGCAAAACAACCTATAAAAAGAGAAAAAAGTATTATATTTGGGAGTTCTGAAGATTTTATTTCGCCGTCTGTCCCGATTTGTAGTGCAAATATAAGGGGATTTTTAGAGTTTATTTTTATCAAATAGAGTGTAGGTATTTTCTCTCTTTGAAGTTTGAACTTAGAGTTTAACCCTTCATTTGCACCACTTTTTGATGATGCTACGAGTTGATTGTTTTGGTAAGCAAAACATTCAAGTCTCTCTAGGGCAGGGTTTTTGAAGTTAAGATAGAGCTGTTCCTCATCTGTGTTTATAAGTACAAACCCTATCCAGTATGTTGTGTCACTAAAGCCAATGCTCCTCGCTTCACGAGGAAGAGCTTGAAACTTATTTTGAAAAAATGCTTTATAAGCCTCATCTGAGGTTGTCTCTTGATGAAAAAAAGAGGGAGTGCCAGAGATTATATGGTTGGTATCTTTGTTTAAAAGAGTAGAAAATTCATAGGCAAAGAGGGGATTAAAATAGAGTAGAAATAGTAAGAGAAAAGAACGAATGCTCATCTAGTTTATCTTGGAGTCTTACGAGTTTCAAGTCGATACCCGATTCCTCTTACTGAAATGATAATATTTTGATGTATTTTATTACGTAGTCTAAGAATTAATTTTTTAATTGCAGAGCTACTGACAGGATCAATAGGCCATAGCTTTTTTTCTATCTCTTCTTTTGTAACTGTTTTATCACGGTTATTTATAAGAAGTACGAGAAGCTCTTGCTCTTTTATACCTAGCGGTACAATTCTTCCATTATTATAGAGTTCTTTTGTAGAAAAATTATAATAGAATTCATCGTATAAAGGGATTAGCCCTATATCTTTATCTGTTCTGCGTATAGCTTTGCAGAGTGCAGCAGTCAAATTTTCAAGACTCACAGGTTTTACAAGATAAGCGTCAATCGAAAGATTGGCTGCATCCACAAGTAACTCTTTTTCTGCAAAACTTGTCATTAAAAGTATAGGTGTTGTGTAATCATTTTGACGAATTTGTTTAATGAGGCTTAGACCATCTTTTTTTGGCATTTTGATATCACTCAGGACGATATTCGGTGCTTCATCTTCATAAATTTCATAAGCCTCTTTGCCATCCTCAGCTTGGTAGACTTTACTAAAAATCATACTTAATATTTCAACAATCTTATTTCTGCTGATGATGTCATCTTCAGCAAAGAGAATTGTTTTATCTTTAAGAAGGAGAAAATTATTAACCATGCTATGTGACTTTATTTGAAATTATTAGTTCATTCTAGAATTATGGATTTTAGCTGGTTCTTACTATAAAAAGTATTAAATAGCGAATCTAGTTTTAAATCTTTTTATTGTAGTCTTAATTTTAATTATTTATCCACAAACTGCTGCCTATACTTTTCAAATTCACTGGGCTCCATAGGCTTAGCGAAATGGTATCCCTGAACTTCATCACACCCTAAACTATGAACCATATCAAGTACTTCTTTATTTTCAACTCCTTCTGCGATTGTTTTAAGGTTGAGATTTTTTGCCATCTGAATGATTGTTTTAACAATAGCTTTATCGTCATCATCTATGAGAATATCCCGAACAAAAGATTGGTCTATTTTGAGTTTATCGACTGCAAATCTTTTAAGATAGGAGAGACTTGAATATCCTGTTCCAAAGTCATCAATTGAGAGCTGAATGCCTAAGAGTTTAAGTCTTTGCACTGTTGCTAAAATAATTTCAATATCATGTACCATAACAGATTCAGTAAGCTCAAGTTCTAAAAGCTTAGGGTTGAGTTTTGAGATAGAGAGGGCTCTCTTCACTACGTCTTCTAAATCGCCTCTCTTAAACTGCACAGCAGATATGTTGACAGCAATAGTAAGCTCCACTCCCTTTTTAGCCCAAAGTGCAGCTTGCCTGCAAGCTTCCATAATGACCCACTCTCCTATGGGGACAATGAGCCCCGTAGCCTCTGCTAGAGGGATGAAATCCATAGGTGGAACCATGCCAAGTTCAGGACGCTTCCAGCGTATGAGTGCTTCTGCACCCGTGATGCGATTGAGTTCTAAATCTATTTGCGGCTGGTAATAGAGTACAAACTCACTGTTTGCTATCGCTTTTTTCAAATCGTTTTGAATTTGAAATTCTCTTGCTGTATCTATATTCATCTGTTCTGCGTAAAAACAGTAAGTATTTTTACCATTCTCTTTTGCTTTGTACATAGCAGTATCTGCATTTTGAAGCAGTTGCTCAAAAGTATTTCCGTGCTCTGGATAGAGTGCTACGCCAATGGATGTGGATGTAGAGAGAACATGCGTGTCAATTGTAAATGGCTTTTCAAATTTGCAGAGAAGTTGTTCTAAAATTGGGAGAACATCTTCCATCGCATTGATGTCAGATAGGATGACTAAAAACTCATCGCCACCTTGCCTACTGATTGTATGATGCTTTGCAACTGTATTTTTAATACGAGATGCTATGATTTGCAGGAGAGTGTCTCCTACCGAGTGACCAAGCGAATCATTGATAGTTTTAAAGCCATCAAGGTCAAGGAAAAGAAGAGCGACTTTAGAACTATTCGTTTGTGCGAAATGGATTGCTTCTTGCCCTTTTGCTTTGGCAATAATACGGTTTGGCAATCCTGTAAGTGAGTCATGGTGTGCCATATGTTTCATTTTATTTTCTATTGTCTTGCGTTGAGTAATATCTTGAACAGTACCTACGGAGCGGAGTATATTCCCCTGTGCATCGTAAAAAGTTTGCCCTTTTTCATGGACATATTTTATACGTTTATCAGGCATAAGAAGGCGATGAGTGAATGAATAAGCAGTTTTATCTTGAAGAGATTGTGCAAAAACTTTATCTAGCATCACTCTGTCTTCTGGATGAATAAGATTAAGAAAACTGTCGTAAGAAGGCTCATATTCATCATGGCTTATTTCAAAAATTCGATAAACCTCTTCACTCCAAAAAAGTTGTAAACTTGGAAACTCTAACTCCCAATTTCCAACTTTTGCCATTTTTTGAGCTTCGTTGAGTCTGTTTTCTTGCTCTTTCATACTTGTAATGTCACGTCCTATTGAGAGTACGCTTAAGATAGAGCCATACGCATCTATTTCTGGAACAATGCGTATATGACTTGTAATAAAGTGCCCCCTTTTGTCAGTCCATATTAACTCCATTTCATCTTCCAATCTGGTTTCAAATACTTTTTTTATTTTTTCTTCGTATTTTAGAGCATTTTGAGAACGATTATGTGAAGTCGGTTTTAGCCCTATAAGCTCTTGGTCACTCATTCCAGAAATATTAGCAAACGCAGGATTTGCATAGGTTCTGATACAATCTTTGTTATATCTTGCAATAGTGTCAGGTGTTTGCTCAGCCAATGCACGGAATTCTTGCTCTTTTTGTGCTAAAGCTTCTTCTTGAGCTTTGCGCTCTGTAATGTCCAAAATAGTGCCTATTTGACCGATAACCGTTCCTGATTTGTTGAAATAAACTGCTTTATGGAATATTACATCATGATGGTTTCCTCGAGTATCGTGCAATTTCGCCTCATATGTCTGAGTACCGCCATGGCGAAAGAGATCCGCATCCGCATCAAAAAATACTTGTGCTTGTTCAGGGGGGAAAAGGTCAAAAACCCCTTTTCCTATCATCTCCTCTTTTTTCTTGCCATAAAACTCTTCAAAGGCTTTGTTAAAGCCTCTGTATCTGGTCTCTGTATCCTTATAAAAGACTGGTACAGGTAAGGCATCTAGTAGTGAATCAAGGAACTTATTTTGTTCAAGCAACTGCTCTTGCATCTTTTTGCGCTCTGTTACATTATGGACAATAGCAAGAGTGTAGAGTTTGTCATTGTATCGGAAGTAGTTTGAACGTACTTCTATAGGGAAAACAGTTCCATCTTTTCGCTTATGTTCACTTGCTATAGTATTTTTATTATTTCGCAGATTATTGTAGAGTTCTATCCACAACTCTTTTGAAATATTTGGATTAATATCTATGACTCCCATCGTAAGAAGCTCTTCTTTAGTGTAGCCTAAATCACAACATGCTGCTTCATTTACATAATGGAACATGGCGTTTTCATCTATAAGAAAGGCAGCTTCATTCATATTATCAAGGGCGAATTGCTTGAGATGTAGTTGCTCCTCTTGCTCTTTTTGCTCAGTAACATTGATTGCTAAAATAGTGAGTCCTATAATTTCTTTATTGCTATTATAAATAGGAGAACCGTAAACATCCCAATAGAGAGTAGGCTCTCCCTCCTGTTTAGACTCCTCTTCCGATTGTACGAAAAAGTTTTGACCTCCCAGTGCCAAATCAAACTCATGCTTACAAAAGTCACAAAATGCGACATCCGCTTTGATAGATTCAAAGAAATCCATACCGATGGCAATCTCAGTGTTGTACTGTTTGTTGTAATACTCTTCATGTGTCTTGTTAAAAGAGAGATAACGATACTCTCTATCGAGTGCAAAGATTGCTACCTCGTCGGTACTCTCAATGATGGATTCCATTAAACTGTTTTTATATTGAAGCTCTTCTTTTGCCTCCGATACCGCTTGAAGCATCTTCTCTTGTTGTTTCACTGCGGTAATGTCGTGGGCGATAGTTAGAACCCCCATAATTGTACCATCAGGGGAAAATTCTGGAACATTTGTATTTTCAAACCACATATCTTTGCCATCAACACTGATAAAATGATACTCTTCGATGACAGTTTTTCCTGTATTTAGAACACTCTGAATTGACTGATTGACTCTGGTATCGTCTGCGCTGTTAGGAAGAATACTTTTCTCCGTAGGACGCTTCATAGTCAGCTCAGCTGCATTAACACCACTCAATCGTTCCACTACATGGTTGACATAGGTACGTCGTCCTTCTCTATCGTAGCGGAAGATAGGAACAGGCAGATTTTCAGACAAGGTGCGGAACTCAATCTCTCTTTTTGCCAAGTTTTCTTCCATCTGTTTTCGCTCAGTAATATCTAAGCAGGTACCAATAAAGCGTATCGGATTCCCTGTTGCATCGCAATGTGGCTCACCTCTTTCTTGTATATACTTAACGCGTCCATCAGAAAATAGCAAACGATGTTCTACTTCATAGTGTGTTTGATGAATGAGTGAGTCATTGTATGTTTTTGCAACTAATTCTCTATCTTCTGGGTGTACGGTTTCAAGAAATGCCTCAAAGGTTGCATCAAATTTTTCTTTGTCTATTTCCCATATACGGTAGGTTTCATCCGACCAAGTGAGCACATTGTTTACAACATCTACATCCCAACTGCCGACATGGGCGATACGCTGGGCTTCATTTAATGCTTGTTCTCTATTTTTGAGAGCTTCTGCTTGATTTTTTCTCTCTGTTATATCGTAATTTTCTCCAAGAATACAGCACTCTCCGTTGAGTTCTATTATTGTTCCGTATGCAGTGGCGGTTCTAATTGTGCCATCTTTTCTGCGATATTGGAATTCGAAATCTTCTATCTTCCCCGTTATTTGTATCTCTTCTATAAAACGCTCACTCGCTTCTTTGTCTACCCAAAAGGTAACTCCTGCACACTCAATAATTTCTTCTCTGTCATAGCCTATCTGGCGGAAAAAACTGTTGTTTCCGCCAATGTACATAAAACGCTCAAGAGAAAAAATTGCCAGAGCAACCTGACTCTCTTGAAATACTAGAGAGTGTTTTGCTTCAACTTCGTGCAGTGCAAACTCGGTTTCTTTGCGTTGTGTTATATCTATATTAAAACATGTGACGCCAGTAATTTCTCCCTCGGTGGAGTAAATAGGAGAATAAAAGATATGCCAATGTTTTCGAGAGACTCCAACCATCCCATAAGTGCTCTCTACACTAAAGCTCTCACCAGATAACGCTCTGTCAAAGTCAGCTTTTGCTGTTTCTCTATCGGTGTGAAGTTGGATGGTCTCAAGCATATTTGACCCAACACTAATCTCTTTACCCCAAAGATATGCCATAACTTCTTTATGTTTGGTATTGAAAGCGAGATAGTTATAGGCAGTATCAAGTGCAAAGACTACAACATCAGGTGAACTCTCAAGAACAGAGTCGAGAAGGTCGTTACTCGATTGGAGTTTTTGCTTATTTTTTCGTATACGTTCTTCTTGCTCTTTCCGCTCTGTAATGTCAAGCATTACACCATGCCAAACAATTACTCCATCTTTTTCATCCTCTTTTTTAGGGATAGATTTGGCCTCAATCCATCTCTCCCCATATTCGAGTGTTTGAACACGAAACTCTATGCATAGGGGCGTTAATTCTGAGGTAGAAATATGAAGTGCTTCTTCTGTTCTTCGCAGATCATCAGGATGGATTCGCTTGAAAATAGGAAATGCATCTTCTATCACATCTTGTGGTTCAACTCCAAAAATGTCAAAAATACCAGAACTAGCATATGGCATACTATAGTGACCATCCTTCGACTTATGGTATGTATAAACAAAGCCTGGAAGGTTTGAGAGCATTTTTGACATTCTCTTTTCTAGGAGAGAACTTTTTTGAAGCATAGATTCATATTCCTTAGACTGCGTTATATCGTGGGCTACAGAGAGTACACTTATAAATGCTCCCTCTTCATCAAACTCAGGTCTTAAGGAAACCATATACCAACCGAGTTCTCCTGTTTGTGTATAGGATGCAGCTTCAAACTCTGACGAAGATTGCGTTTCGATACATTTGTGTAGTTTGGACATGTAATATTTTGGGGCAATAAGAGGAGAACTATCCAAGGGTGTTTTCCCAAGAAGTTCATCTGCTTTATGCTTAGCCATCTTCTCAAAAGTAGGATTTACATAGATACGTCGGCATGTGGAATCGTAACGGATAACGACATCAGGATAGTTTTGCGCCAAGGAACGAAATTCCTCTTCATTTTTATGGATGCGCACTTCCTCTTTTTTCTGTTCGGTAATATCTCTTGCAATACCTATAATCTGATGAATACGTCCGCTGTCATCTCGTATGGGAGAGAGCGTAGAGTGAAAGGTTCTGCGACCTGAGGGGAAATGATATTCATTTATGTAGTCAGTTTTTTCTCCTGCTTTGACACATGCAGAGTATTTTTCTAAAAGTATCTCTCGAAACTCTCTGTTCTCAAATTCATCTACATATAAACTGAGTATTTCCTCTCTTGAGAGAGCTGTAACTTTACAATATGCATTATTCACATCTTTATGAATAAAGCGACCCTCTGGTGTTACCTCTACAAGATAGATAACATCTGAGCTATTTTCAAAGATTTGATTGTAATAATGACTCTTTTGCATGAATTCATTTTCATTATGTTGTTCTATTTTCGACATGTTGAACTTCTCATTTTATATTTTCATTTATTTGTAATTGTTGCGACATAAATTTGTTGTGATATTGTTCAAATTCGCTAGAGTCCATAGGTTTAGCAAAGAAATATCCCTGAACTTCATCACACCCTAAACCATGAACAATCTCAAGTACTACCTGATTTTCAACCCCTTCTGCAATCGTTTTGAGATTGAGATTCTTAGCCATTTGAATGATTGTTTTTACAATGGCTTTATCGTCATCATCTATGAGAATATCCCGAACAAAAGATTGGTCTATTTTGAGTTTATCGACTGCAAATCTTTTAAGATAGGAGAGACTTGAATATCCTGTTCCAAAGTCATCAATTGAGAGCTGAATGCCTAAGAGTTTAAGTCTTTGCACTGTTGCTAAAATAATTTCAATATCATGTACCATAACAGATTCAGTAAGCTCAAGTTCTAAAAGCTTAGGGTTGAGTTTTGAGATAGAGAGGGCTCTCTTCACTACGTCTTCTAAATCGCCTCTCTTAAACTGCACAGCAGATATGTTGACAGCAATAGTAAGCTCCACTCCCTTTTTAGCCCAAAGTGCAGCTTGCCTGCAAGCTTCCATAATGACCCACTCTCCTATGGGGACAATGAGCCCCGTAGCCTCTGCTAGAGGGATGAAATCCATAGGTGGAACCATGCCAAGTTCAGGACGCTTCCAGCGTATGAGTGCTTCTGCACCCGTGATGCGATTGAGTTCTAAATCTATTTGCGGCTGGTAATAGAGTACAAACTCACTGTTTGCTATCGCTTTTTTCAAATCGTTTTGAATTTGAAATTCTCTTGCTGTATCTATATTCATCTGTTCTGCGTAAAAACAGTAAGTATTTTTACCATTCTCTTTTGCTTTGTACATAGCAGTATCTGCATTTTGAAGCAGTTGCTCAAAAGTATTTCCGTGCTCTGGATAGAGTGCTACGCCAATGGATGTGGATGTAGAGAGAACATGCGTGTCAATTGTAAATGGCTTTTCAAATTTGCAGAGAAGTTGTTCTAAAATTGGGAGAACATCTTCCATCGCATTGATGTCAGATAGGATGACTAAAAACTCATCGCCACCTTGCCTACTGATTGTATGATGCTTTGCAACTGTATTTTTAATACGAGATGCTATGATTTGCAGGAGAGTGTCTCCTACCGAGTGACCAAGCGAATCATTGATAGTTTTAAAGCCATCAAGGTCAAGGAAAAGAAGAGCGACTTTAGAACTATTCGTTTGTGCGAAATGGATTGCTTCTTGCCCTTTTGCTTTGGCAATAATACGGTTTGGCAATCCTGTAAGTGAGTCATGGTGTGCCATATGTTTCATTTTATTTTCTATTGTCTTGCGCTCCGTTATGTCACGCGAGATTATTAAAAAGCGATTGGTATTTTTGGCTATTTTTGAGATGGAAAGTTCAAACCAAAATGTAGTAGTTTCAAAAGAAATTGAGAATATTTTTCCAAAAGAGAAGCCTTTCTCATCCGCTTCTTTGATAGCTTCCATCGAAACATTTGCCGCTTTGCTAGGTAATATTTCGTTGATGGTTTTACCTAGTAGGGTCTCTTTAGGTGCGACAAGCAACTCGGGTTTTTGAGTCCAAACATTTAGATAAGTACCTTCTCTGTCTGTCTCAAATAAAAGATCTGGAATAGCGTTAATAATTCCTTGGCTAAATGCAATTTCCTGTTCCAGTTGCAGTTTTGCTTGATTCTCCTTGGTTATATCTCGACCTATTCCAAGAACTCCAAAAAGTTCTCCGTTTGATGTATTTACGGGTGTTTTTCTAACTTCCAAAACTCTAATTGTGTTGTCATTAGGGTTTATAATTTCCTCTTTGCTAATCATCACACCATCGGAAGTAAGCGCATTCATATCTGACACCTTACAGATATCTGCACTCTCTTTTGTGAAAAAATCATAGTCCGTTTTACCGATTATTTCACTCTCACGTTTACCACAATACTCTTCATGTGCAGGGTTGCAAGCTAAATATAAACCATTTATATCTTTAAGCCATACCATATCTGGGATAGTAGAAATGATAGCTTTGAGTTTTGTTTGAGTCTCTTGGAGTTGGTGTTGTATGTCAAGAAGTTTTCTCTCTCTGTTTAAGAGTGTCTCTATAGCCTCTTCAAGTTGTAATCCTCGTTGTGCGACTTGCTTTTCAAGCTGTGCATTGAGTGTTTTTATCTCGTCTTCGGCTCTTTTGCGCTCTGATATATCCTCAATCACTGCTAAAATGTACTCTATTGAGTTGTGCTTATTGCGGACACAACTAACAGATAGATTTGTATAAATGATTGTTCCATCTTTATGTATAAAACGTTTTTCTAAAATATACTCTTCAATCTCACCATTTAAAAGTCGCTCAAACTGCTCTAAATCTTTTGTTAAATCCTTTGGGTGAGTCATCTCTTCCCATGTTTTTTTGATGAGTTCTTCACTACTGTAGCCAGTGATGTAGCAGAGTTTTTCATTGGCATAGAGCCACTTTTTTTCAGGTGAAGTTATCGCCATACCGATTAACTGACGTTCAAAGAAGAGGCGCATCTGTTCATTTTTTTGATGCTCTTCTTTTTCAAGCTGCTCTGTAAAATCTTTCACAAATGCCATGTTATAGTCGATGCCGTTATACTCCAAATGGTTCGCACATACTTCCATAGGAACTACTTTTCCCTCTTTTGTTTTGTGATGAGTCTTGAGAATGATTTGTTTCTCTCTCTTAAGCTTTTGCCAATGCTCTTGCCACTTCTCCATAGGAAAATTTGGGTCTATATCATGAACAGACATAGTGAGCAGTTCATCATTTGAGTAGTTTAAATATTGGCATGTGGATTTGTTCGCATAGATAACTTGTGCATTCGCATCCAATATAAACACAGCTTCTGAAATAGTATCGAGCGCAAATTGTTGAAGCTCTTTTATTTGGTCATGGAAATTCTCATTGAGAGGTACTTGAGCTATTGACATGTGAAGTCTCCAGTGGGATAATATACTAAATTCATGCTGATTTAAACAAGTGTTGTAGTGTTTGAGTTTTTTTTATATTTAAACGATAACCGATTCCTCTTTTTGATACGATGAGAGGAGCAGTTAATTTTTTACGTAATCTGAAAATTATTTTTTTGATTGCTTCTTCACTTGTAAAATCCATAGGCCATAGCTCTCTTTGTATCTCCTCTTTTGTAGTAATCTTAGAACGATTTTTTATGAGGAGGGTGAGTAGCTGTAACTCCTTAACACCTAATGTAATAATGGAGTCGTCTCGTGAGAGCTCTTTTGTTTTGGTATTGAAAAGAAGATGCTCATCTAATGCTATCAATTCTTCTGTTACTGAATTTCTTTTTATAGATTGATAGATGGATTGGTAAAAGAGCTTCATATTTACGGGCTTTTTTAAATAAGCATCGATGGAGAGATTAGTAATTTCTAAGAGGGTTTTGAACTCAGTGCCATTTGAGACAACGATAATAGGGGTTTTATAATCGTAGAGGCGTAATTGTTTAATGAATGTAAGAGCATCTATATCTACTGTTTTATAAGTAATAATAATCAAATCAGGTGATTCTGCTCTATAGAGAATAAAAGCATCTTTATTATTGTCAGTCAAAATAGTTTTGTTAAATAGTATTTCCAAGACTTTTTGCTTTTTAACTCTTTCAGTTGAATCTAGTTCTATATAAAGAACATTTTTTGATTTTAGCAGCAAAAGATTTTTAGACAATTAAACTCTCCATTATTAAATAACTATAAATAATATATGCGTGACATGATAACAATCTAATAGTTCCATATTGGTGACATGAAATGTGACTTCAAGGAACCAAAATGTCCCTAAAGAAAAAGTAGAATAATAATAAAATATTTTACGCCATCTTAATATACCTATTTAGAGTATTTATATATTTTCTTATGGTTAGTTCACTAAGAGGTCCTTATAAATAGGCATTTTTGCTATAATAAAAAATATTAAATTTGGACTGCCAAGATGACGCATACTTTTGATGAAAAATTAACTTGTGAGGGGATTATAGGAGATGGTTGCGGTGGTGGAAGATTTTTTACCATACAAGAGTCTAAACTCTTAGTCTATGACCCTCAATCTGAGATGTTAAAAGTTTTGCTAGAGAATATCCACATGCCAAAGTCCATCAGAAAAAAGGCTTGTGTGATTTATATAGAGTGTGAAAATGAGAAGATAGAATTTGACCTCTCTTTGCTCAAAAGAACAGTTTAAGCCCAAGCTTATTAGATTAAAACTCTCTCGTCTCAGGATGCACTATGCAGCGCTATAAAATTATTCATCGTACCTATTATAATTATTCAAAACCTGTGACGCTTGGAGAGCATCGACTCCTTTTACGACCAAGAGAAGACCATGAACTTCGCATAGAATCATTTAAGTTAAAAAGTATCCCTGAAGCCAAAATACTCTGGTATCGTGATGTTGAAGATAACTCAGTCGCTCTTGTAGACTTTCACCAAAAAGTGCAACAGTTAATAATCGAAAGTGAGGTTATAATCCAGCAGTATAATGAGAACCCACTCGACTTTATAGTCGCAGATTATGCACTCTATTATCCATTTGAGTATAAAGTGTCGGATAAGTTTCTTCTCTCTCCTTATATGGTCTTGCCAAATCAAGCGAGCTTGCAACTGCTCAACAGCATGATTTTAAATCTTTTTGATAGAAGCCAAAAGATTCAAACCTATACACTTTTACAAAGATTAAGTGCATATATATTTAAAAGATTTACCTATAATGTCCGAGAAGAACCTGGCGTTCAAACTGTTGAGCAAACCCTTGCTTTAGGCTCTGGTTCTTGCCGTGACTTTGCACTCTTGTTTATGGAAACAGTCAAATGTTTAGGACTTGCCTCACGATTTGTAAGTGGTTACCTTCATGCCCCGCTTATGTCTAGTCAGGTTGGTTCTACGCATGCTTGGGCAGAGGTCTATTTGCCAGGTGGCGGGTGGAAAGGGTTTGACCCCACTATTGGAGATATCGTTGGGGCGGATCATATTCCTGTTGCTATATCCATGCTTGCTGAATCAGTTCCACCTATTTCAGGTCTCTACACTGGAAATGCAAAATCAACTCTTGATGTAGGTGTATGGGTAAGTAAACTGTAGTTACTTCTTTTAAAAGTAAAATATCCATTGCTTTAAATTGAAGCATTTAAACAATGATGATTTTAGTCTTTAATGATATAATAAATCTCCAAATCTAATAGTACTCAAACAAGAACAAAATCGAATCAAATATTCAAAGGCAAAACATGTCATTAAAAGTTGTACTATCCCATAAAACGCACTATAAATATGATAAATTTATCTCTCTTTCGCCTCATACCATAAGACTTCGTCCTGCACCTCACAGTAGAACACCTATTGATGCATACTCGATGAAGATTACGCCTGAAAATCATTTTATAAACTGGCAACAAGATGCGTATGGAAATTATTTGGCAAGAGTTGTATTTCCTGAAAAAGTAAAAGAGTTTGGTATTGATGTTGAAGTGATTGCAGATTTGATTTCAATCAACCCTTTTGACTTTTTTGTTGAAGCCTATGCTGAAGAGTACCCTTTTGAGTATAAATCTGCATTAAAGAAAGAATTACTTCCCTATTTTGAAGTGACAGAAGAGGGCAAACTACTTAAAAAGTTCATTAAAACACTTGACTTAAAAGAGCGTAAAATTAATGACTTTCTTGTTTATTTAAACAGTGAAATCTACAACTACTTAAACTATACAGTTCGTCTTGAAGCAGGCGTTCAACCATGTGAAGTTACTTTAGATAAAAAACTAGGAAGTTGTAGAGATTATGCTTGGCTTTTTGTGCAAGTTTTAAGAAGTTTAGGATTTGCTGCACGTTTTGTCTCTGGTTACTTAGTTCAACTCAAACAGGATGAAAAATCACTTGATGGTCCAAGTGGTCCTGAAGAAGATTTTACGGACTTGCATGCTTGGACGGAAGTTTATCTCCCTGGGGCAGGTTGGGTTGGACTTGACTCTACGAGTGGACTTTTTGCAGGGGAGGGACATATTCCTCTCGCTTGTACTGCACATTATGAGAGTGCGCATGCCATAGAGGGTTTAAGCGATAAGTGTGAAACTGAGTTTGAATTTTCAAACACAGTTACTAGAATCTTTGAATCACCTCGTGTGACAAAACCTTACCGTGATGATCAATGGGATGCTATCAACAGTTTAGGTTATGAAGTAGATGTAGAGCTCGAAGAAAATGATGTAAGACTCTCTATGGGTGGAGAGCCAACTTTTGTATCAATAGATGATATGGAATCTGACCAGTGGAATACAGGTGCTGATGGCCCAGAAAAAAGAGCTTTGGCAGACACCCTTTCTCGAAGACTTTTAAGCTCGTTTGGCAAGGGTGGGATTCTTCATTATGCACAGGGGAAATGGTATCCAGGTGAACCAGTTCCAAGATGGCAAACATCTATTATTTGGCGAAAAGATGGCAAGAAAATCTGGAAAGACCCTTCTCTTTTTGCTAATATGAATGAGAGCTATAATTACACAGATGAAGATGCAAAAAAGTTTCTTGAAAATTTGGCACACACTTTAAAAGTGAGCGGTGAAACTATCCTTACAGCATACGAAGACCCTATCCATTATATTATGAAAGAGGCAGAACTTCCTATAGATATTGACCCCTTAGAGTATGATATAGACAATGCAACTGAGAGAAACAGTATTGCTAAAGTGTTAGGTCAAGGGCTAAGCAAAGAAGTCGGGTATGTTTTACCACTTAACTATGCAGAAGATAGATGGATGACTTCATTTTGGTCGTTTAGAAGAGAAAAACTTTTCTTAATTCCTGGAGATTCTCCTTTAGGTCTTAGGCTTCCAATGGACTCTTTGATAGAAAAACCAGAAAATGAGCTACCTCTGCATTTTGAGCCAGATCTGTTTGCTAAGGCTCCAAAGCTTAAAAAGTTTCTCAAAAAAGCTACTAAACGCCTAGAAAATAGTGCAACATATACAATCAAAAATGACCCAGAAGCAACTTTTATAAGAACTGGTTTAAATATTGAAATAAGAGATGGCAAACTTTATATCTTTTTGCCGCCTTTGAATCATACAGATGCATTTTTGGACCTTATTGCTTCCATAGAAGCAGTGGCTAAAAAGCTTAATATCAAAGTTATTTTAGAGGGTTATGAACCAGCGCATGATTTACGTTTAGAGACTATTAAAGTGACTCCAGACCCAGGTGTCATTGAAGTAAATATTCAACCTGTAAACTCATGGAAAGAGCTAACAACGAATCTTTTTACACTTTACAATGATGCAAGAGAGTCTCGTCTTGGAACAGAAAAGTTTATGCTCGATGGAAAACATACAGGAACGGGTGGTGGAAACCATGTAACAATAGGTGCAATGAAACCAGTTGATAGTCCACTTCTAAGACGACCAGAAGTTCTAAGAAGTCTCATCACTTTTTGGCAACATCACCCAGGTCTTTCCTACCTTTTCTCGGGTGCTTTTATCGGTCCAACTTCACAAGCCCCTCGTGTGGATGAAGGAAGATTAGAAAACCTTTATGAGTTAGAAATTGCATTTTCACAAATACCATTAGGAGAAGAAGTTCCTTTTTGGATTACAGATAGGCTTTTTCGTCACATGCTCACAGACATAACAGGAAATACGCACAGGTCAGAATTTTGTATTGATAAGTTATATTCACCAGATTCAAGTACGGGAAGACTTGGTATTTTAGAACTTCGTGGTTTTGATATGCCACCACATCCAAAAATGGCACTTTTACAAAACCTTCTCATTCGAACGCTTGTTTCACTTTTTTGGAGAAAACCATATAAGCATAAGTTAGTTCGTTGGGGAACACAACTTCATGATAAATTTTTACTCGAACATTATGTAAGAGAAGATCTCAAAGATATTGTAGAGTTTTTAAATAATGAAGGCTACAACTTTAAACTTGATTGGTTTGACCCATTTTTTGAGTTTAGGTTCCCACTTTATGGAATGGCGACAGTTGAAAATGTACATTTAGAACTTCGCTCAGCGATTGAGCCTTGGCATGTTCTAGGGGAAGAGAGTAGTTCTCAGGGAACATCAAGATATGTAGACTCCTCTTTAGAAAGAGTGCAAATCAAAGTCAACAACTTTGTGCCAGAACGCTATGTACTGACATGTAACTCTGTTGTGATTCCTTTAAGTCCAAGTGGAGTGGAGGGTGAATTTGTTGCAGGTGTAAAATACAAAGCATGGCAACCATGGTCAGCACTTCATCCAACTATTGGAGTCGATACGCCACTTACATTTGATATTGTTGATAAATGGAATGAACGTTCTATAGGTGGAATGACCTACCATGTCTCACATCCTGGAGGAAGAACGTATGAGACTTTCCCAATCAATGCAGGTGAAGCAGAATCAAGAAGAGTGAATAGGTTCCAAGATTTTAATCATACACAGGGTAATTTAGAGTATGTTGCAACTTCAGAGGTGCAACAGAGCCTTATCAATGTAAATGGTGCAAAACGCGCCGTTGTATTAAAAGAAAAACCAGAAGATAAACTCTTTTTATTTCAAGAAGTTGATCAAAGTTTAGAATATCCAAACACCCTAGATTTAAGAAGAAAGTGGGCCAAACAGTAAATGCAGATTTTCGAGAGTTACATCGCAGGCTCACTGTTTGATGAAGTGTATGATAGTAAAAAAAATGTTCGAGAGTGTTGGAAAGATATAGTAAAAAATATAGAAGATTCTGGTTTGGAACTTCTTAAAGAGAAGCAGTCTGAGATAGATTGGCATTTAGAAAACAATGGTGTCACTTATAATATTTACGATGATCATAATGGTCCATCTACACGTTCATGGAGTTTAGACCCTATCCCTTTTGTAATCGAAGAGCGTGAGTGGGCGACGATAACAAAAGGGTTGCAACAAAGAGCAAAACTTTTCAATTTAATCCTAAAAGATTTGTATTCAGAGCAAAATCTTATTAAAGATAATATCGTTCCAGCAGAAGTCATCTTTGGGCATAAAGGCTTTTCTACAGAGGTTTTTAACTTTGGAAGCAAGCCAGATTTCAATCTCTACTTTTATGCAGTAGATATGGCGCGTGGACCAGATGGAAAAATGTGGGTTATCAGTGATAAAACACAGGCTCCATCGGGACTTGCCTACGCCATTGAAAACAGATTAACTATGAATGTTATCGCAAATGATTTATATCCAAATATTGCAACAAAAAAATTATCTTCTTTTATTGAAGATTATAAAAGCTTGATAAAAGAGTTGAGTGGTGGAGATGCATCTACAGCTGTTTTATTAACCCCTGGACCACATAATGAAACCTATTTTGAACATGCATATTTAAGCTCATTTTTAGAGATAAATATGGTGCAAGGTGCAGATATGCTTGCTAAAAATGGCTCTCTTTGGCTTAAAAGCTTAAGTGGTCTCAAAAAAGTAAATACACTGCTTCGAAGGGTGGATGATAGGTTTTGTGACCCTTTAGAGTTGAGAAATGATTCCACTTTAGGTGTCGCAGGACTCCTAGAAGCTATGCGGGAAAACAACTTAAATATGATTAACCCAATCGGGAGTGCTGTTACTGAAAATATTGGTTTAAATCCTTTTATGGGAAAAATTGCCCAATACTTTTTAAAAGAGGATTTGCTATTGCCTCAAATTGCCACATGGTGGTGTGGTCAAAAAAATGAGTTAGAGTATGTTCTTAAAAACTTAGATAAGCTTATAATTAAAAAAATCAATACAACAGAACAGAGTAGAGTCTATTTTGGAAGAAAAATGAGTTTACTAGAGCGTGATGCGTTTATAGAAATCTTAACGCTTAATCCCCATCAGTATGTTGCACAAGAGGAGATAGGTTTCTCTACAGTACCCTATTATGCAAGTAACAAAATTGAGCCTAGGAGTGCTGTTATTCGAGCATTTTGTTTGAAAAAAGGGGATGATTACTCTGTAATGAATGGTGGGCTTGTTCGCATGTCTGCAAGTAAAGATAATTTACTTATCGCATCAAAGAGAGGAGGGATTAGTAAAGATTTATGGATTTTAGGGGAAGATTTACTCAATAAAAATCCAATTAATCCATTAACTTTTACCACATGTATTGAAACCTGCATAGATAATATATCAACGCTTAAAGCAGAAAACCTATTTTGGCTGGGGAGATATCTTGCTCGATCTATCTCTACGACTCGATTGATTTTACATCTGATTAAAAAGATAACGAATTTTTATCGCTATGAAGTTGTTACCTCAAAAGAATCACAGCTTATTTTACAAAATGCATTAACGCACATGACAATGACTTACCCAGGTTTTATGGATATAAACAACAAAAAAAATCTTGATGTTTTTCCTATGCTTGAGATTACATCTGTGATTAAAGATACATATAGAACAGGTTCTCTGTCTTCAACGATTGCAATGTTGTCCAATGCAAATATTAATCTTAAAGATTTGATGACACATGAATCATGGAAACTCTTTGAGAAGATACAAAAAGAGTGGTATGATTTTATAGGAAGAAAAGGCGATTCAACGATGAGTGTTGCGGGTGAACTCGATAAATTTCTCATCTATTTTATGGCATATAAACAACTTGTGAATGAGAGTATTTTTAAGGAGCAGGGTCTGATTCTGTATGAAATCGGTTTTCGAATCGAAGATGCTTTGCTTTTAATCTCAAAAGTAAAATCGATGTTATGTGTGAAGCTTGATAGATCTATCGAACATGACGTTTTAGAGGGGTTGATTAACTCTATTGAGAGTTTAAATGCATATAGAGCTCATTATAAAAATGCCTTGACATTAAAATCAGTATTGGATTTTTTAATTTTAAATTCACAATTCCCAAAATCTTTGATGTTCACAGCAAAAGAACTTCTCAAAGAGTTCAAAATATTACCTAAAGCAAAAGAAGTATCTACATCTTATGAGCGAGCCATACTTGAGATAGAGGCATTATTACACTCTATAGACTTAGAGATTTTAATACAAATAGAAGAGGAAAATGTAGTTTATATGGAACTTGATAAAATATTATCTCAATTATCTGACCTGTTTTTGGAGTGTTCTAATGAATTTTCAAATACATATTTTTCACACCATGATGAGTAACTATGATTTATGATATTTACCACAAAACAGAGTTTAAGTATCAGAGTAGTGTTACTTTTAGTCATAATTTAGCACGACTTAAACCTAAAGAGACACCCTTCCAAAAGTTATTGGAGTATTCAATGGAGATAAGTCCAACTGTTTATGAGTCCTATGATTTTGTAGATATGTTCGGCAATAGCAATACGCATATTCTTATAAGAGAACCGCATCAGACACTCACTGTAATCGGGAAATCTAAAGTTGAAATTTTAACGGATGGTATTGAAGAGTATATAGAGAATATTCAAAAAAATAGTATAAGTTATGAGAGTGCCCTTAAAAGGTTGTCAACATTTAATTTGAGTGATTTATATGCAAAACAGTATCTTTTTGAGTCTGAACTTATTCCAAATAACTCTTTTAAGATAAAAGAGTATGCACTTGAATCTTTTCATAAAAAGCGAGATCTGTTTGAAGCAACAACAGAGCTAATGAATCGTATCTTTAACGACTTTAAGTTCTTATCTGGCTTTAGTAATATTACAACTCCAGTGGAAGAGATTTTTGAAGCCAAAAAAGGGGTATGTCAAGATTTTGCACAATTTGCAATTTCGGCACTGAGGACGATAGGTTTACCTGCAAAATATATGAGTGGATATATAGAAACAGTTCCTTTATCGGGTGAGAAGAAACTCTTTGGAGTGGATGCATCGCATGCGTGGTTCTCTATCTATATACCAAATGCTGGCTGGATAGATTTTGATCCTACAAACAATATCATTCCAAAAGAGCAACATATACTTTTAGGTTCTGGAAGAGATTATCATGACATCTCCCCTTTAAAAGGGGTTGTCTTTAGCAGTGGAAACAGTAATCTTTCTGTTATGGTCGATGTAAGAAAAGCACAGAGTGAAACAAAAATGATGATGCAGATGCAACAGAGCCAAAGTCAATAGTGATTAATCTTCGATAATAAGTTTTTTCATTACAGTATTGATGCTCTCCATAATGTCATCTTCCTCATCATAACTTAAGAGTTGAAGTCCTGCATCAGGATTTAATAAGTTCAAGATTATATTAATATCTTTGATAATCGCTTCTGTGACACTCTTGTTTCTGTCAAACCTTAAGCGTAAGTCCACCTCTTCTGCAAGTTTTCCAAGCTTGAAAAAGTAATCACTGGACTTTCTATGTCCTCTTTTTGTGTGTGCACCCCAAATTTCACTAATCAAAGAGAGTATGAGGTCAATATCTTTATAGTCGATTGGAAGTGGACTTTTAGAGATTCTTTGAAGAAGTGTGTGTAGCTCAATAATTTCTCCAAAAGCTTCAAAGTCAATATGTGTTCGGCATATTATAGTGTTTTCTCTTGCTTGAGTGATGATATTTACTATATTTGCATCATGAACACCTCTAATAGCTTTATCTAAAAAGTCACTTGCATTCGTGTACTCTAAATCGATATTGAACTTTTTGTAGAGTTTAACACCAGCATCTTTATCAATATCTATGATGGCATCATAGGCTTTGTTTATTTCGTATAAGGTCTCTTCCGTACGCTCTAAATATCTACCCAACCAGTATAAATTTGTCGCTACATTTGCTGTTAATAATTGTTCCATTTTTATAACTCCATTACCCAAGTGTCTTTAAATCCCCCACCTTGAGAAGAGTTTACAAGATAGTTTCCCTCTTCAAGTGCATATCTGGTTAAACCGCAGTTCCAAACTTTAACATCTTCACCCATAACAACATAGGCTCTAAAATCTGCTTTTCTATCTTTGAGTTCATTGTTGAGATAACACTTTTCATCATAAAACTCTATAAGTTCCTGTGCTATAAATCTTCTTGGGTTCGCGATAATCGTAGCTTTGAGGTCTTGTATCTGTATAGCACTCATAGAGTGACCAAATAAAACACCATATCCACCCGCTTCTGCAACATCTTTGATAACTAATTTTTCCATATTATTCATCACATAATCCATGTCTTCTTTAAAGTAAGGAAGATAGGTTGGCGCATTCTTTAAGATAGGCTCTTCACCTAAATAGTACTTAATCATCTTAGGAACAAAATAGTAAATTCCTTTATCATCTGAAACTCCATTTCCAACTGCATTCATAAGTGCGACATTGCCTGCCAAGTAAGCTTCTATAAGACCAGGAACTCCAATTAAACTCTCAGGGTTGAAAAACTTAGGATCAATAAACTCATCGTCAAGTCTTTTATAAATAGCTCCAACCAATACTTTTTTTCCATTGTAGTTTTTGAAGTAAACTTTTTTATCTATAACCACAAGCTCATGTGCACGTACTAGTTGTGCCCCTGATTCTTTAGCAAGATAACTATGCTCATAGTAAGCTGAGTTAAATCTTCCAGGTGTCAGTAAAACATTGATGCCGCCAGTATTGACATGGTTCATAGCATCAGTGATGATTTTTGGATAATTTTTAATAGGCTCAATTTTGAGCTTTTCAAAAAACTCAGGATAAATTTTTCGATAGGTGTCTCGTATAGAGAGTGGGTAGCTCGCACCACTTGGCACACGTAGATTATCTTCTAATATGACCCACTCATCATCTTCAGAATCTTTTACGAGGTCAATCCCATTTATGTGTGTTCTTACTTTTTTTGATGGTGAAAACCCTACAAACTCTTTCAGATACCCACTTGCACTATCTACAAACTCTTGAGGAATGATGCCCTCTTTGACAATTTTAGCATCTGTATATAAATCTTCTAAAAAAAGGTTTAAGGCTGTAACTCTCTGTTGTAAACCTTTTTCAATTTTAGTAAACTCTTCTTTGGCGATTATTCTTGGAATGACATCAAAAGGCAAAGATTGCTCTATAAAGTTCCCATCTTTATAGAGGTTAAAATTAACGGCAAATCTATCCATATAAGATTTAAACTCATCAATTTTTTTTATATCTTGTTGAGAGAAAATTTCCCAAAATCTATCATGCATCTCTGTCGATTTTTCTAACATATAAACCCCCAAAATATTTTCTTTAGTAGATTGTAGCATTATAAAAATGAAAAAAATACAAAAGATGACTAATTTATAATCATGTGCAAAAGAGTTACTATTTGGCATGTGGAAGTTGTAAGTTTATCTCTAAATATAGAATATTATTGGCATGTGGAAATAAAGAAAAAAATGAGTTTTTCTTCATACAGTGTATACTAAAAAACATCCTGTTTAAAACTCCTTAAAAGTGCCTTATGAACTTGTTAGTATTATAAGAGTATAATCACGCAAATTTTTAATTTTTTCAAAGGATAAAGATTGAGTAAAAAAGTGATTTTAGTCATAACAGATGGTATAGGTTTCTCTTCTAAAACAGAACATAATGCCTTCTATAATGCTAAAAAACCAACTTATGATAAACTTTTTAAAGAAACGCCTCACGCATTAATAGATACTTCTGGGCTTAGTGTAGGATTGCCAGAGGGTCAAATGGGAAACTCTGAAGTTGGGCATATGAGTATCGGAAGTGGTAGAGTTTTGTATCAAGATTTAGTAAAGATATCTTTAGCACTCAGTGAAAATAGGTTAAAAGACAATACAGAATTACAAAATCTTTTAAACACTTCCAATCGAGTGCATCTTATAGGGCTTCTGAGTGATGGAGGAGTCCATTCACACATAGATCATTTTATCGGTATAGCTGAAATAGCAGCGCAAAGTGGAAAAGAGGTTTTTTTACATCTGATTACAGATGGAAGAGATGTCTCTCCAACTTCGGCAACTACATATATCAAACAGCTACAAGAACACTTAAGTGAAAATATTAAAATTGCTACACTAAGTGGCCGTTTTTATGCAATGGATAGAGACAATAGATGGCCAAGAATCCAAAGAGCGTATGAGGCTATAGTCAATGCTACACCCAAAACAGATTTTGAGCCAGCAGGTTATATCGGTTCCTCTTATGCTTTAGGTGAAACAGATGAGTTTGTGGAACCCGTTGCTTTTGAAGGGTATGAGGGTTTTAAAGATGGAGACAGTGTACTTACTATCAACTTTAGAAGTGACAGAATGAGAGAACTTGTCACTGCGTTAGGGGATAAACATTTTAATGAATTTTCAAGAAACCCACTTAAGGTACATCTTGCAACCATCACTGAATATGACAAGAGTTTTAATTACCCCGTTTTGTTTAAAAAAGATGCCCCAAAAAACACATTGGCTGAGGTTATTTCGGCATGTGGATTACGACAGCTTCATACGGCTGAAACTGAAAAATATGCGCATGTAACTTTTTTCTTTAATGGCGGTATAGATGAGCCTTACAATAATGAAACAAGAATCCTGATTCCCTCTCCTAATGTAAAAACATATGATGAAAAGCCTGAAATGAGTGCGCATGAAGTTGGAGCAGTTGTTTTAAAAGCTATGGATGATGCGATAGATTTTATAGTTGTAAACTTTGCTAATGGCGACATGGTTGGACATACAGGTGACTTTGAAGCAGCAAAAAGAGCTGTGACAGCTGTAGATACAGAGTTAGGACATATTATTGAAAAAGGTAAAGAGAATGATTACTCTGTTGTTATTACATCTGATCACGGAAATTGTGAAGAGATGAAAGATGAAAATGGAGAGACTTTAACAAATCATACGGTTGGTAAAGTGTGGTGTTTTGTAATTGCTCAAGGTGTTAGCAGAGTTCAAACTGGAGCACTTAATAATATCGCACCGACAGTTTTGAAACTAATGGATATTACTATCCCAAAAGAGATGGATAGTAGCTTAGTCTAATAGAGTGCATAAAGAGTTGCTTTGCAAAGCGTGAAGCTTGTTATAAAATAAATTTAAAAGGAAAAATAGAATATGAAATTTAGTGGAAAAAATGTTTTAGTTACAGGTTCAAGTCGTGGGATTGGCGCGGAGATTGCAAAAACTTTGGCAACATTTGGTTTAAAAGTTTGGATTAATTATAGAAGTGGAGCAAGTGAAGCAGATGCTGTAAAAGAGAGTATAGAAGCCGCAGGTGGAAGAGCCGCTGTTATCGGTTTTGATGTGAGTGATGAAGTTGCATTTGTGGATGCTATTAAGATGATTGTAGAGAGTGATGGTGAACTCTCCTATCTTGTGAACAATGCAGGGATTACAAATGATAAACTTGCACTTCGTATGAAAACAGAAGATTTTATGAGTGTTATCAATGCAAATCTCACCTCTTGTTTTATAGGATGCCGTGAATCTATGAAGGTGATGAGAAAGAACAAATTTGGAGCAGTTGTCAATATCGCTTCCATCGTTGGTGAAACAGGAAATGCAGGTCAAACAAATTATGCAGCAAGTAAAGGTGGTGTTATTGCAATGACAAAAAGTTTTGCAATCGAAGCTGCTTCTAGTGGAATCCGATACAACACAATCACTCCTGGCTTTATCGCAACAGAGATGACAGATAGTTTGAGTGATGAAATCAAAGACTCTTTTACATCAAAAATTCCTATGAAAAGATTTGGAAATGCTTCAGAAGTAGCAGAAGCTACAGCATTTTTACTCTCAGACCACTCGAGTTACATTACAGGTGAAACATTAAAAGTCAATGGCGGAATGAATATGGCATAGAAGAGATTTTTTTCTTCTACGCAAGCAGATATAAATAGATGTATCAGGTTTCATTTTTAAATTACTTAAGTTAACTGTGATATAATTACGATGATTTTATACTTAAAAACATAGGAGCTGGAATGGCACTTTTAGACGATATTAAAGAAGTTGTAGTAGAGCAATTAAGCGTTAATGCTGATGAAGTTAAAGAGGATTCAAAATTTGTTGAAGATTTAGGTGCTGATAGCCTTGATGTTGTTGAACTAGTAATGGCTCTTGAAGAAAAATTTGATATTGAAATTCCTGATGATGAAGCAGAAAAAATTCGAACTGTTAGAGATGTTGTTACTTATATAGAAAGCAAGTAATTAATTTAATTTTTGCTGAGAATAGACATTTTCAATGTCAATTTTCAGTTAACTGAGTGCTTTTGCAAGTTAACTTTTTGTTAATTTATAAAAGTATTTTATATTTTATGGAGAATATTTGATGAGAAGAGTAGTAGTGACTGGATTGGGAATGATTAACTCAGTTGGAAATGATAAAGAGAGTTCTTTTAAAGCAATCTGCGATGGTGAATGTGGGATAGATACAATAACAATTTTTGACCCAGAAAGCTATAGTGTTCAAATCGCTGGTGAAGTGAAAAATTTCGACCCAGAAACTGTCATGAATCCAAAAGAGGTGAAAAAAGCAGATAGATTTATTCATCTAGGATTAAAAGCAGCGCAAGAAGCAATGTTGGATGCAAAAATTCCTGAAGATATGGAGAAGGAAAGATTTGGTGTAAGTGCTGGTTCAGGGATTGGTGGTCTTCCATCAATAGAAAAGAGCTCTATTATTTTAGAAACAAGAGGCCCTCGAAGAATTAGTCCATTCTTTATTCCTGGTGCCTTGGTAAATATGCTTGGTGGTTTTGTATCTATTGAGCATGGAACAAAAGGACCAAATCTTGCAAGCGTTACAGCTTGTGCAGCAGGTACTCATGCAATCAGTGAAGCGTGTAAAACGATTATGTGTAATGGTGCTGATCAAATGTTGGTGGTCTCTGCTGAGTCTGCGATTACTGGTGTTGGTATAGGAGGCTTTGCAGCAATGAAAGCACTCTCAACAAGAAATGACTCTCCTAAAACTTCTTCTCGTCCGTTTGATGCAGATAGAGATGGCTTTGTTATGGGTGAAGGTGCTGCATCTTTGGTTCTTGAAGAGTATGAGAGTGCTGTGGCTCGTGGCGCTCATATCTATGGAGAAATTATAGGATTTGGTGAGAGTGGTGATGCAAACCATATTACTACTCCAAGCCTTGATGGTCCTTCTCGTGCAATGAAAGCGGCATATAATATGGCGGGTAAACCTAAGCTTGATTATGTAAATGCACATGGCACAAGTACACCAGTAAACGATAAAAATGAAACAGCAGCGCTAAAAGATTTATTAGATGGAAAAGAAAATTGTCCTCCAATGAGTTCAATAAAAGGTCAAATAGGTCACTGCCTTGGAGCTGCTGGTGGGATTGAAGCTGTTGTATGTCTTATGGCAATGAGAGACTCTATTATCCCTCCAACAATCAACTATACAACTCCCGATGAGAATTGTGATTTAGATATCGTACCAAATGTATCAAGAAAAGCTGAACTAAATGTAGTTATGAGTAACTCATTTGGTTTCGGTGGAACTAATGGTGTTTTGATTTTTAAAAAAATCTAGAAGTGTAAGGATTTAATTTGGCTATATATTTAGATTTTGAGCAAAAAATAAAAAATATTCAAGAGGATATTATTTCTGCTCAAGTTCGTCATGATGACCATGCAGTTGAAATTCTTAAGATAGCATTAGAACAAGAAGTTTCTAAGACATATAAAAATTTATCAGATTTTCAAAAACTTCAACTTGCGCGCCACCAAGATAGACCCTATGCACTTGATTATATCAACTTGATTATGCGTGACAAGTATGAGATTCATGGAGATAGACACTTCCGTGAAGATGCAGCAATTATCTGTTATATAGGATACATTGGCGATGAAAAAGTTGTAGTTATCGGTGAGCAAAAAGGTCGTGGTACTAAAAATAAACTCAAAAGAAATTTTGGAATGCCACATCCAGAAGGTTACAGAAAAGCTCTTCGTGCAGCAAAAATGGCTGAAAAGTTTAATCTTCCACTTTTAATGCTCATAGATACTCCGGGTGCCTATCCTGGGCTTGGGGCAGAGGAGAGAAATCAGAGTGAAGCTATCGCTAGAAACTTGCTTGAACTCTCTGATTTAAATACGCAAACTATCTCTATCGTTATTGGCGAAGGTGGAAGTGGTGGAGCTTTAGCTATTGGCGTAGCTGATAAGCTTGCTATGATGCGATACTCTGTCTTTAGTGTTATCTCTCCTGAGGGGTGTTCCGCAATTTTATGGGATGATCCATCTAAGGTTGAGGCTGCAACCAATGCTATGAAAATTACAAGTACAGATTTAAAAGATTTAAATCTCATTGATGATGTTTTAGAAGAGCCACTTATCGGTGCACATAGAGATAAAGAGGGGAGTGCTACAGTTATTGCTGAGTATTTCCTATCTTCAGTAAAAGAACTTCGTACTATGAGCGATGAAGAGAGACTTGATGCAAGATATAATAAATTAACTGGTGTTGGTGCTTACTCTGAATAATTAATTATTCTATTTCTTCTTCTCTTGTTTCTTCCTCTTGACTCTCTTTGAGAGGGTCAAATTTTGGTCTTTTTAACCTTTTTGCTTCTTTTGAAAACCTTATTAAATCTTCTACTGTTTTTATCTTTATATTAATATTTTCTAATGCGAGTTTAAAGAGTCCATAGGTCGTCATGACATCGCTCATGGCTCTATGGTGTGTGGCATGTGGATTTAAGTCAAAAGTATCATTGAGGTAGGAGAGAGCATATCTGTAAGAGACGAGAGTTCTCTCTGCTAAAGCTAGAGAACAGATAGATCTATTTAAAAGAGGTGGTATACCTACTTTTTGAAAGGATAAAGAGATAAACTTATAGTCAAACTTGACATCATGTGCTATGAAAATAGAGTCCCCTAAAAACTGTTTAAAATCATAAAGTACATCTTTTAAAGTAGGTGCATTACTTGTATCTTCTGCTTTTATTCCTGTAATGAGTGTGATATGTTCATTGATTTCATTACACTTTACAAGTGATTCAAATTTACCAATGATTTCTCCGTTTTTTATTTTTAGAGCGGCTATCTCTATGATTTGATGTTTATCTATTTTTGAGCCATTTGTCTCAATATCGACTATACAAAATTCAGCCTCTTCAATGGGGATAAATTTTGTTGCAAAGTAGAAATTACCAACTCTTTTTACTATCTCTAAACCTTGAGCATGCCAAAGCTCTAAACTTAAATCAATATCTTCATCGATTTGATTTTTTAAAGAGTCAACACATAAACCTTTAGAAGATAGTCGAGAGATGCTTTTTGCATCTAAGTGAAAATCACTGCTTAGCATTGGCAATAAACGTCTTTATTTTTTGAGAATTTTTAACGCCAGGAGAAGATTCTACTCCGCTACTAACATCCACAGCATAAAAGCCATACTCTTTGAGTGAAGCAACATTCTCTGGATCTAAACCACCTGCAAGTATGATTTTAGAACAATCTATACCTTTAAACCACTCAATATTTAGCCGTTTCCCAGCTCCGCCAAAAACTTCACAATAGGCATCGATAAGTCTATATCCATCACTCTCTTTTAAGATGTCTTCTGCACTTTTGGCTCGAATAACTTTCAAATAGGGCACAGTGAGCTCTGCATAAAGTTCTTGAGGCACATCAAAATGAAGTTGTGCAAGAGTGGCACCACTCTCTTGGCATGTGGAATTAATAGTTTGTGCATTTACATTCACAAATAGAGCGACCTTCTCAACAAATGGAGGTAACTTTTTGATAATCTCTTTGGCATCTGTAATGGTAATATATCGAGGAGATTTATCATAAAAAACAAAGCCAAGCGCATCGGCTCCCGCTTCTATAGCTGCCATTGCATCTTCATAGGATGTTATCCCGCATATTTTACACTTCATGGTTATATCTGCAGACTTTTAATTGCTTCTTCTTTACTAGCATGATTAAAGACATAGCTTCCTGCAACGACAACATCCACGCCTGCCTCTTTAAGTTGTTGAATGTTTTTGTCACTCACTCCACCATCGACTTCTATGAGACAGTTGGGGTTGAGTCTGTTTCGCATCTCACTTAATCTTTTAGCTTTTGGTAGTACTGACTCTATAAAGCTTTGTCCTCCAAAGCCAGGATTGACACTCATAAGAAGTACCATATCTAAGTCAGCAAGTAAATACTCTACACTCTCTGGTGGAGTGTGAGGATTAAGAACAATAGCGGGCTTTATCCCAAGAGAGCGAATTTTTTGAATCAATCTATGAGGATGTTTCTCCTCTTCAATATGAAAAGAGATATACTCTGGTTTGAGTGGGGCAAAGAGTTCAACAAAGAAAGTATTGTTTTGTACCATAAGATGAATATCGAGTGGAGCAGTTGCACATTTTGCAATCGCAGAGACAACTACGGGTCCTATAGTTAGATTGGGTACAAAATGCCCATCCATGACATCGACGTGAACAAAGTCACAACCAGCTTCACAAATGGCTTGGACATCTCTTTGTAGGTTTCCAAAATCAGCCGATAAAACACTGGGAGCTACTTTCATTCTTTTCCTTCATTTTCATAAGTAATAATTTTTTGAAATTATACTATTTTAGTTTAATAAGATTCTTTTATCTTGTTAAGAAAAACGAAAAATGGTCATTGTCAAATGCTAAGTTTATTTGAGCACCCTTACGCCCATCTGTCATATCAAGCAAATCGTTTAAATCACTATACGTTCTTGGAAGAGTAATGTTTACACTAATATTTTCATCAGCTAATAGCATTTTTATTTTTCCTCCAACAATATTCACAAGTTCTGAGAGTGAATCAAGAATAAGTTCCATATCTTCAGTCTTTTCACCAATAAGTAACTCACAAGCTTTTTTTGCGATTTCTACTGGAAAAACCAAGATAACCATTCCATCTATGGCACCATAGAATCCTACTGAACTAGCGATTTTGCCTTCTATCTGAGGAATGATAATTTCATTGATTTGAGCCGTCTCTTTGACAGCTTTAGAGTTTGTCATCATCTCTATCGTTGAAATCGTTGCATCTATAAATCGAGGCAACTCTGTAACGAGAGTTTTATTAATTACTCTTTTATTTTTACTTCCAACAGAACTACTTCCTCCAAGCTCTTTTAATAACTCTTTGTCTTGCAATATATCATCCATCTGTTCAAAAAACATGATTCCTGCATCTTCCATAGTCTCTTTAAAAGCTTCAGGAGTTTTCTCAAATGATAGACCTGCGAAACAGATAGTTGCGTTGTACTCTGCTGCTGTACTTGCAAGTTTGGAAAAAAAGTTTAAAGCATGGATATTCATACTTATGACTTTGTATGCGTCAAATATAAAAAGTTTGAAGCCTACGTTGAGTGAGTTATTGTGATATGCAATATTGAAAGTATCACTTATTTCGGTGTCTAAAAAGGAAGAAACAGTATAGATAATTGCATTCCCAGTGACTCTGCTGGCAATATTCTGCCCCATCTGCCCTAAATACGTGTTATCAATAATAGAATCATAAGAACCAGGGTTAGAAGATTTTTCTTTGAACTCCTCTAGGCTTTGTGCAATGACAGGATTGTGCCCATTGTCATGTAGCTCTATTGCAATAGATGCTCTTTGTGATTTATCGTCACAATAGACTAAAAGTGTTTTACTCTGATTTTTAAAGCTTGCACTAAAAAGTGCTGCAATATTTTGAGTTTTAAAAAGTGAAAAGCTCATCTCCCCTTTGTAAAAATTCATAATAGCATCATATTTTTTATTATCATAATCACAAAAACCGACTGTTATATGATTTTTAGCTCTCACTTTGTTCAACATTTTTACAAAAGCATCCAGACCATTTCTGTTAAAAAAGACAACTTTCTTAAGAGATACTAAAATCATATCGGCTTTCAAATTGATTGTAGCATGAATATCATCTAAAGTTAAACAAGCGTTTGCAGCGTTTCCATCTAAAAATCCTTGTGGAGCAAAAACTCCAATACCATTATGAACTACGGCTCTCATGCAACCTCCATTAGAGTTGAGAACTCTTCATAAATATCTTCTATATAATCTATTTGAAAATCTATAAAATCATTTAATCCTGCTTCTATAAACATTGGTTGGGATAACTCATAAAAGAGTAATAGGTGCATCCATTTTCCTAAGGTGTTCATCTGTGCATCTTCTGATGGTTTAACTCCAGAAGCAGCTTGCACGACTTTAGCAACTTCATTTGGCATCTCCCATTTTAGAGAAATTTGTTCGCATATATCAAACAAGTCTACTTTACAGAGTCTCATTAAAATTGTATTGTAGTCGAGTGCTTTTGCACTTCTTAAAAGATTGACATCTTTAATATGCTCACAAAAAAGAGCTTCTGAGACGATAATACTGGCGGGAAGCAAGGTAATGGCATTTTGAAGATCTTTGGATTCTATCTTTAAATGATTTAAAATCATTTGCCATTTAATCACTAAAGCATCTTGCAGAGTGTGAAATGAAGATTTATTTAATCCAAAAAGTTTCCATTGATTGGGCGAGAGTAAACTCATCATATAGTTATAGACTGCTTGTTGTGAACCAGTGACACCCAGTATTCCAAAGATTTGTGAAATATCGCTTACACTGTTCTTAAAACCATAAATAGGTCTGTTTACAATGCTTTTTAAATAAGCACTCAGAGCTAAATCGGTTTGAGCAACTTTGGCAGCTTTGACTAACTCTCCGTTATTCAATAAGGTCAAAGTCTCTTTTAAAGCTTTTGGTGAGGGCGGAATCTTCTCTATGTAATTATCGATTTTTTCTTTTGTAATCACGGTCCACTACTTTTATTTTAATTTTAACCGAATAAAGTTTATCCATAATAATATAAGAGAGATATAAAAGGTAAAATATTTTGGCTTAAGTTGGAGTTTTGTTTTGACTTGCTATACTTCGCAACTTTAAAAACCTATACAAGGAAGCTAATTATGGCAAGAAGATGCGCTATTAGTGGCAAAGGCCCAATGAGCGGGAACAATGTTTCTCATGCTAAAAACAGAACTAAACGTCGTTTTTTACTTAACCTAAGATCAGTTCGTATCACTCTCGAAGATGGCACAACTCAAAAGATCAAAATCTCTGCTAGAGAACTACGCACTCTTAAGAAAAACTCTTAAGAGTCACAGGAAATAATTTGAATCTTTCTCAAAGGATTCGTAAATTTCTACATTGGGAGACTACTCCCAAACCTGACGCAAAGCTTATACCCGAACTCTATCCTCATATAAAACCATTTCGTTTACCCCTTATTTTAACAGTCCTTACTATGATGGTTGGAACCCTTGGCTATGTTATAATAGATGATTTTTCACTTATGGATGCCATCTATCAGACTGGTGTGACATTTACAACGGTAGGATTTGGTGAAATTGCTCCTATATCAAACGCAGGAAGACTTTTTACGGTTACCCTCATTATCGCGGGTTTTGCAGTATTTTCAAGTGCGATTGGTATATTGGTGGCTGAATTAAACAGAGGACATATTATCGCCATATTAAAGGAGCGAAGAATGTTGTATAAAATAGCACGCTTTAAGAAACATTTTGTTGTCTGTTATCATAATGATTACACGATAGAAGTAACGAAACAGTTGCGAAAAAATCATATTCCTTTTATTGTGATAGATCCTAGAAAAGAGATTCATGAGTGGGCAGAGGAGTATAAATACCCAATATTTTTACAAGCAGAGCCACATGCTGAACTCTCAATGTTAAAAGCGAATCTTGCATCTGCAAAAGGGCTTATCACTCTCTCTGATTCCATAGCAGATAATATCGCTATTATTGCATCTGTAAGACTTTTTGAAAAAGAGCATTTTCTGCCAAGACCTTACTATATAATCTCTTCAGCTGAGAGCATGAGTGATGTTGAAAAACTCAAAAAGTTAGGTTCAGATACTGTAGTCTCTCCAACTAAACTTACAGCGCAGAGAGTAAGTGCAATGGCTGCAAGACCAGATATGGAAAATCTTCTTGAAGAGTTTTTATATAGAGCAGATAACCCACTGGATATGGAAGAACTTGAAGTGCCAAAATATAGCTGGGCAGTGTTAAAAAAATTAAAAGAGACACATATCCGTCAAATAACAAACACTTCTATCATCGGGATAACAAAAAAAGATGGTAAATTTATCTCTATGCCAAAGGGTGATGTCTTGATTACAAGTGAGTGTAAACTCCTTATTATAGGAACACAAAGTGGTATCATGGTCGCAAAAGAACTCATAAGAAAAAGAGAAAAGCCAAAGGAGCTTAGATTTGTATAAAATAATTGAAACCTTAGAGGGTGTATGTGCCGCTGAAGGTTTTTTCGCTGATGGTGTAAGTGCTGGATTAAAGTCAAACAATGCAAAAGATATGGCTTTTATATATAGTGAGGAAGAGTGTGAAGTTGCTTCTGTTTTTACTACAAACAAAATGTATGCAGCACCGATTAAGCATTTTCGTGCAAAAGGTGAATTTAAAACAAATTTCATACTCATTAACTCTAAAAATGCCAATGCAATGACAGGAAAGTTGGGTGTTGAAGATATTGATGAAGTGTTGAATGCTTTAGTTTCCACATGCCAAGAAATTATAAATCCTCTGATGAGTTCTACTGGTGTTATCGGTGTGAGACTTCCAAAACAGAAGATAATAGAGGGAACGAAACTTTTTGATTTAAGTGTAAAAGAGCCAATAAGCGCTGCAAAAGCGATTATGACAACAGATACATTTTCAAAAACTATCTCCTTTAAAGTTGAACTCGAAGATGGAAGTAGTTTTAACATCGGTGCGATGGCAAAAGGGGCAGGTATGATAAACCCTGCCATGGCAACGATGCTCTGTTTTATCACAACCGATGCAAAAGTGAGCAAAAGTGTTATGCAAGAGATTTTGGATGAAGTGGTTGTGAACACTTTTAATGCGATAAGCGTCGATGGCGACACTTCAACAAATGACACAGTGTTACTTTTAGCAAATGCAAAAAGCAATGCCTTTAACAGAGCAGCTTTTAAAGAAGCACTCTTTAAAGTGATGCACTTTTTAGCACTAGAGATGGTAAGAGATGGTGAGGGCGCTACAAAACTTGTAACTTACAATGTCACAGGTGCAAGAGATAACAAAGAAGCAGAGGTTGTTGCAAAAGCACTCTCAGATTCACTTCTTGTAAAAACGGCACTCTTTGGAGAAGACCCAAACTGGGGAAGAATCGCTTCAACAGTCGGAGCTGCAGGCGTAGAAGCGTATGAGGAGAGTCTTAGTATCTCTTTTGATGAACTTTGTGTTTATAAAAAAGGGGAACTTCTTTTTAATGAAGCGATGGAAGTCAAAGCTGCGGCGATTATGAAGCTTCCAAGATTTACAATCTCATGTGATTTAGGCATAGCAGATGGTAGTTTTACTGCGTATGGCTGTGATTTAGGTTATGAGTATGTGAAGATTAACGCGGACTATAGAACGTAGTTGTCATTTACAAGAACAAAAGTTACTCGACAACAATAAATGTTACAGGAGGATTGAAGATTGCTGCAAAACAACTCAACAATCCTCAACTTCTTCTCAAAATTTCCCAACCAATCATTTGAATTTGTAATCGTAACTGACATTAATATCAAAGAACATCCCAACTATTACAAAGCAATCTTCAGAAATATAAAAACTAATAAATACTTCTCATATCCTATAGCTCCTGAAATGATGAGATATAAGTATAAAGTCGGTCATATATATACTGACGGCGAGCATGTTGGACAGAATAAAACTTTACTAAAAAGTGAGTTCACAGTAAACGAAAATGCTGATTTAAAGCTTGTGCGTTTATCAACAGTTCTTAGTGACGATGAAGCTAAAAATATTATAGATTACGAAGATGTAACTAAGTACCTCCTGAGACAATATGCCCATGTGGAAAAACAAGATGATTGCACACTTGTAATACCATGCTATACGATAGCAAATAGATTTTACTTTATATCATCATCGATGAAACATGCCATCATGACTGGGACTCTAGGAGAGTTGTATTATGAAGGTAGTTTTCATTCTGAAAAAAATGCAAAAGGTGAAACAGTAGTCAAAGTGCACATCAAAAAGAAAGCAGGAAAAAAAGATCTGCCTTTCTTGTGTCGCTTTATTGGAAACTCTTTTGCTAAATCAAGACTTGAATATATTTCAAATCAAAAATCCTTGAGTGAAAACTTTGAATATCAACCGATCAAGGCTCAATTTCCAATAAGAGAAGCTTTTGAAATATACGCTTCATACATATACCTAGGAGACGATGAAAGAGGTAAGCCTAAGTACTTAGTACTAAATATACATTCGGACAACTCAGGGCTAGGATTTGAAGAACTTCACTATAAACAGTTTAGTGCTAAAGCAGATCCAAAGAATGTACCTCCAGAGGCATACCATATTCCAAAAAAACCAAAGAATAAATTTAAAAGAAAAAAGCCTAAAAGAGATAATAAAATCTATACAGGTACACCTTCAAGTGAATATATAACTTACACTATACGCACACATGAAAATGAATACTACAAACAAGATATTTCAATGTATGGCAGTACTATCCATTTAGAAGACGACTCTGAACTAAGTATTGAAAATAATCCAAAGCGAGTAGGTAATAGCTTTGAAACACCAGCAGTTGATGGTGATGAAGATCTTGGTGAAGTTAAAACATCAAATGACCCAAAAGAAAACGATACAGAGAAGAAAATATTTAACCTTGAAAACTTTTACCAGTTTTATGAAGCCTTACTTACTTTTGCATTTGTAGAAGGTTCGGAGCTAGTAGGACCACTAAAAATAAACAAGATTCACAGCAAAATACGAAGAACAATCAAATCAAGATCAATCTTGCATGGTGAAGAAAGAAGACATAGAAGGTTTCTGTTTGGAGAGCTTACTTATGACCAAAAAGCTGTGTACATCGTAGAGATAGAACAAGACAAAAGTTGGGGACCTTCTACCTGGATATTTTTTACAAGTGAAGATACTGTGCAGTACACAGAAAATGATATGCAAGAGATAATCGAGCACTATATCGAAGAGGATCTGTCATACACTGACCTTGCGAAATATGTTACTGATAAGTATGCTCTTTCTTTTGAGCAAAAAGAGCATAAAAAAGGCGATGTTGATGATGATAGTATTGAGAGATGGTGTGAGAGTGTTTTGAAAAAACTATTATGTGTTGTTAAGGAGTAAAAAAATCAAGTATTATGAACATAAAATAAAAAGAATTTGTTAATGTTAAATTGTATACAATACTTTAATTAGCCATGTAAGTGTTAAGGTATTAATTTTTAATATATTGGAGATTGTATTTTTATTGCACACTTTGATATAAAATGTTTATATGTATATGGTTGTTATGTGTTTAAAAATCAATTATGGGCATAGGGGGGGGGTAAGAACAGATGAAAGAAACTAGTTTTGATGTAGGAGCAAATGCTGTTGTTCAATTGGGAGAAAATCTTTATAAAAACACTTATGGTGTTTTAATTGAATACATTACAAACTCATATGATGCAGATGCCTCTCATGTCAAGATTAGTATTAGTAGAACCAAGGGAACTGTGACCATTGAAGATGATGGTGTGGGAATGACACTTGATGAACTTACAGATAATTTTCTTAAAGTTGGAAATAATAGAAGAAAAAAATACAAATCATCAACAACAGAAAAAGGAAGATTAGTTACTGGTCGTAAGGGCTTTGGTAAATTAGCTTGTTTTGGATTGTTTAAGTCTTTTCAGGTTGATACATTTAAAAATAATCAAAAAAGCTCACTTATTGTTACATCAACAGAAAACAATGATGGTGAATTTGAATACACTGCAATGATAGATACAGAGTCAAAACCTATTGAACATCAAAATGGTACAATTATTTATCTCTCACAAAATACAAAAGAAATAGTAGATAATGAAATATTGGCAGAATCAATAGCAAAAAGATTAAATATTATGTATGATGGAACACCCAAGGATCCAACTGGCTTTACGATTTATTTAGAAGATTATATAATAAATCAATCATATAGAAATGAAATTGTTTTAAATCATGATATAAAATTTAGCTATAAAATTCCAGAGGATATTCATAGATTTACAAAAAATAAAGATATTGTCAATTATATTATTGAGAATAAAATTACTGGTACTATCATAGCAAGAAAAAAGACAGTTCGTATTAAAGAGAATAAAGGTGTGGTCTTGTTTGCTAGAGGTAAGCTTTGTCAAGAAGCAACATACCTTAATATAAACCCATCAAACAGCTATGGTTATGCCCATTTGTATGCAGAATTTCATGTTGATTTTATTGATAATGAATCAAAAGATAATATTGGTACAGATAGAACAGCTTTAAATGAAACACCAACAACAATAGCACTGTTTAAGGCAATAGAAATACTCATTAAAGCTTATGCCACTTTGTATGATGAAGATGCTAAAAATAGAGATGATAAAGCTATAGAAGAATTTAAGAATGAAGATACATATCTTGATATTAAGAAAAGTATAGAATCTATTTCAGATGAAGAAATTAGAGCCGAACTCTTAAGACTTCTTAATGTTCAAATAAAATCAAATGTAAAAGATGAAAGTGTAGATGTAGAGGGATTTGAAAAATTTCAAATGCTTACAAATAATATTACTCCAACCTATATATTAAAATCTGATCAAATCAGCAAAGAAGATGTTAAAGATAATGTTACAACTTCTTATGATCATTTGGTTCAATATTTGAGGGATAAATATTCTTATACTCAATCAGATGGTGAGAATATTTTTAATAATATTTATGGGGATAGTAGTAAATTATGTGAATTAGATTCTATTGTTACTATATTGCCGGGAGTGTAATAAATTCTGTGTCAACACCTAATTTCTCTTAAAATTGTATCATAAAAATGCTAGCCAATGGCATTTTACAGACCTAATCCTAAAGCGTCTTTTAATCTCTCCTTGAAAAATATGTTG
>Ga0210051_1000453_pt1 | contig 38270 bp, 35 predicted proteins | sample CryGey092014_all_FD_185464 | JGI IMG/M metagenome (GOLD analysis project Ga0210051, IMG submission 185464) | Groundwater microbial communities from aquifer - Crystal Geyser CG23_combo_of_CG06-09_8/20/14_all (SPAdes) (version 2) | ecosystem: Environmental > Aquatic > Deep subsurface > Groundwater...
ATCAATCGAGAAATAGAAAATTTAGTGGATGATATTCAAAATAAAAAATCAATTTCCAAAAATATTCTTGAGCCGGTTAAGAGCATCTTGATTGGCAATTTGGGGGAAATTGGGGTATAATCAAAATCACGCTGGCGTATCGAAAAAAAATAAACATTGAATTAATTTATTTTATAATACAAAACATGAAGAAAAAAATAATCGACAAGATAAAAAGTTTTAAGTTTAAGAACCTTAAAGTATTTATTTTAAAAAACAAAAATTTTTTAGAGATAATATTATTGGTTTTTGCGATTGCAATTGCAGTTGGAATTTTTGGTTTTAGCTCTCTAGGGAAAAATGTTTCAAATTTTGTGGTTGAAAAAAATTGTTCAAATACTGTGGTTCAAAATGATGATGCAGGTGCAAATGATATTAAAGACGAGGAATTTGTGAGCGAAAATTATTATAAGTTAAAGCCTGATTTGGTAATTAGTGTTATGGCGGATTCACAAGCTATTTTTGAAAGATTTAAACTGATTGGCGATTTTGCTAAAAAAATGGAAGAGCAGGAGACAAAACCTGATTTTGTGATTGAAGCGGGAGATTTTATAGAAAATAGAACTAAAGCGGGTGGCGGAAGACAGCCCAGAGAAGATGGTTTAGCGGATTTCAAAAAAGCGGACGCGCTTCTGGCTTACGAGCCTCGCTATCATGTTATTGGAAATCATGAGATGTTGAGTTTTAACAAAAAGGATTATAAGGACTTAACCGGTTTTGATTCCTATTATTCTTTTATAGCAAAGGGCTATCAGATAATAGTTTTGGATGCTATGTATTGGCAAAGTTCCGAAAAAGATGTCGATCCGGAAAAACAGAAACCAGGAGCTTATACCGGATATATTCCGTCAAAGGAAAAAATATGGCTAGAGGAAAGATTAAAAGAAAATGATCGCAATATTATTTTTATCCATCATCCAATATATAATTTGACAAACAGTGTTGAAATTGAAAAGTTGTTGAAAAAATATCAAGATGATGTGATTTTGATTTCTAACGGTCACAAAAACAGAGCCAGAACTTTTACTTTTGCTGGAACTCATTATGCTGATATTCCTTCCTTGTATCATCAAAAACAATATATGATAATCAGTGTAAAAAACAAGATAGCCGAAGTTGAGTTTCTAAATTTATACTAATTAGTCGGTCGCTTGATAAATAATAAATTTAATTTAATTTCCTATGAAGAAAAAAGTAATTGATAAAGTCAAAAATATTTTTTTGAAAAATAAAAAGAAAGTAAAAATAGCAGGATTGGTTTTTTTGGTTATAATTGCAGTTGTAATTTTTGGTTTCAGTTTTCTGGGAAAAAATGTTTCAAATTTTGTGGCAGAAAAAATTTATTCAAATAAAGTTCAAAAAAATCCTAATATTTCGATTGCAGTCGATGAAAATTTTATTAGTGATGATAGCACAAATAAAAAATCGGATCTTGTTATAGGCGCAATGTCTGATTCCCATGCTGAAGGGAAAATTTATTCAATGATAGCTAAGTTTGCCAAAGAAGTGCATATACAAGAAAAAGGAGAAAGAAATCCAGAAAAGCCAGATTTTATTATTGAGCTGGGTGATTTTATTGAAAATAGGAATATTGATGGGAATGGTAAACAGCCAAGGGCCGAAGGTATTGCTGAATGGAAAATAGCTGACGATAGTCTTTTGGGTTTTCAACCGCGATATCATGTAATTGGAAATCATGAAATGTTTAGTTTATATAAGAAAGATTATAAAGAACTCACTGGCTTTGATAGCTATTATTCTTTTGTGGCGAAAAATTACCAAATTATAGTTTTGGATGCTAATTATTGGTTTGATACCGGCGAAGATGTTGAGCGAGGAAAGGAAAAGCCGGGAGCTTATGAGGGATTTATTCCAGATAAAGAAAAAAAATGGTTGGAAGAAAAACTCCAAGAGAATAATCGGAATATTATCTTTGTTTATCATCCGTTGTATGGCTTATTTAATAGTATTGAAATTGAAGAATTATTATCAAAATATAAAGATAGGGTAGTATTGATTGTAAGTGGACATAAGCATATAGCTAGAAGTTCAACCTTTGCTGGTATTAGTTATATTGATACGCCGTCACTTAATATCAAAAAACAATATGTAATTATTAAGGTGAAAGATAATAAATCCGAGGTTGAATTTATTAATTTGTAATAGAATATGAGAATTCTAATTCTAAATTATGAATATCCGCCTTTGGGTGGGGGAGCGGGCAATGCTGTTTTTTATCTGCTCAAGGAATTTTCCAAAAATTCAGATCTTTATGTTGATTTGGTGACTTCTTCGGCTGATAAAAAGTATCATTTGGAAAAAATAGGAGAGAATATAGAAATTCATAAATTACCAATCGGAAAAAATAATTCTAAAATGCATTTTCAGACCAATAAGGATCTTTTAGTTTATTCTTGGAAAGCTTATTGGTTTTCCAAGAAATTAATCAAAAAAGAAAAATTTGATGCGACGCTAGCCTTTTTTGGCATTCCTTGCGGTTATATTGCTAAGAAATTGGGTTTGCCGTATGTCGTGAGTCTGCGGGGAAGTGATGTGCCTTTTTACAATAACCGTTTTCATCTTTTAGATAAATTGTTTTTCCGCTATATGAGTAGAAATATTTGGAAAAAAGCGGGGGAAGTTGTGGCATTGAGTAATGATTTAGCTAATTTAGCCAAAAAATCGGCGCCAGAACAAAAAATAACTATAGTGCGAAATGGGATAAATATTGAAGAATTTCATCCAGATGCTGAAATACTGAAAGAAGAAAAAACATTCAATATTCTTTTTGTCGGTAGATTGATCGAAAGAAAAGGGGGGATATATGCGCTGGAAGCTTTCAGAGATTTAGCCAAAAAACATAATAATGTCAAATTGCTAATTGCTGGTGAAGGGCCATTGCAAGAAGAGTACAAAAAATTTGCCAAAGAAAATAATTTAGAAGATATGATTGATTTTCTTGGTATTGTGAAACACTGTGAAATAGCTAAACTTTATCAAAAATCTCATATATTTATTTTGCCATCGCTTAGTGAAGCACTTGGCAATGTGACGCAGGAAGCCTTGGCTTCGGGATTGCCAATCATCACGACTGATACGGGTGCAGCTGAACTAATGAATGGAAACGGATTTATCATCAAGAAAAAATCGTCACAAGATATTTTTGATGGCCTTGAAAAAATAATCAACAACGAAAACTTGCGCCAAGAGATGTCGCAAAAAAGTCGAAAAATTTCGCAGTCAATGTCTTGGGCAGAAACAGCCAATCATTATATGCGAATATTAACTAGCGCATCAGTGAAAAAAAACGAAATTAAAAAAAATAATAATAAGATAAAATTATTCCTAAAGCTTTTTGCGACCGCTCTTTTTCTGGGCTGGATTTTTTTCAAAATTGATTGGTCGGAAGTGCTTATTTATTTTGAAAAACTGGATATTTGGTGGATGTTTGCTTTTGTGATAATTTATGCCGGTGGAACTTTGATTTCCTCAAGCAAATGGAAAATTCTGGCGGATTTCAAAGGAATTCATCTCAAATTTTGGGATATTTTCAAAATTTATCTAACAGGCGCTTTTATAAATAATTTTTTTCCTTCCATCATCGGTGGAGACACTTATCGTTCTTATACTCTAGGAAAGGCGGGAGGAAAAAAATATCTGGAAGCTACCTCAACGGTTTTGGCCGATCGAATTATTGGTTTTGCCGGAGTGATGCTTCTAATTCTTTTTTTTAGCCTGCTTGATTTGAAAGCGGTTTTCAAAAATCACATTCTTTTGGTGGCTAATTTGGCGATAATCGCATTTTTTGGAATCAATTTCCTTTTGGCAGTTATCAGAAAAAATTCAATTTGGAATAAGGTCAAAAGATTTATTCCGGAAAAAATAATCAAACTTATTCGAGAAATATATTTTTATCAGCAGTATGGAGTATTGGCTAAAACTTTATTTTTAGGAGCAGCTTTTAATTTCATTGGAGTTGGATTGGCGTCGTGGATGCTTTTTGTTGATTTGCATATTCCCATAAGCTTTATTGATTTTATGATTGCTATTTCCATTGTGAGTATAGTTTCTTCGATCCCCGTGAGCATTGGAAACATCGGCATCAAAGAATGGGCCTTTATCACTTTTTTTGGAATCTTTGGAGTGGATGGTGAAGCAGCGATTTCCATTGCCATTTTTGGCCGATTTTTGCAAATGCTAGTGAGTTTTTTTGCAATACCATTTTATTTAAAAGAAAAAAAAGACCGCGATAAATAATTATTGGAAGTTGAAATTATTACGCAGTCTTTTTTTATTCAGCTTTATAAATCTTTATAAAATTATCCGGTCGTCCGTCGATATACATCTCCCAAACGGGAGTTTTTGTTTCCAGAAAATTATTTAGCGGAATATATTTTCTTTGACAAGTATTTTTTCTTTTATTGCACCAATAATCATACATCATTTTTCCTTGTTGACTGAAAACATAATATTCAACTGGTTTCCAATTTTTTTTAGAAAGATATTCTCGGTAAGTTGTACCTTTGAAAAACTTAGAAAATCCGCCATAATCCGCCCAAACAACTATATTTTTTGCATCAGGGAGTGAATTTAGATATTGCGCCACTTCATATCCGCCATATCCCCAAGCGCCGGACAAGATGTATTTTTGGGGAAGTAGAGAATTGATGTAGCTAAAATAAAAAGGCTTGGCTTGCCAAAGGCTCAAAAAACTTATGGCAATAATAGCCAGTGAAATATAAACCTTGTTGATATTTTTTAGTTTATTATGAGAAAAAAATTCATATAAGCCAAAAGAAGCTAAAATTGATACTAGCGGATAAAGAATAATGCTGTAGCGGACAGTGGAGGGAAGTTTTTCAGCAATTAAAGCGAAATAATAAACGATTATGAATAATTGAAGAATGATTGAGGTAAAAGTCATATTTATTTTTTTAAATATTTGTTTTATCCAAATAAATAGTAAAAATATAATGACAAGTGGAGTGAGAGAAAAAGTTAAGGAATAAAATTGGTATAGTAATTTTTCTAAAAATAAAGAATCTTTTGTGAAATCAGATGAGCGAGTGGCATACTGCACGATATTTTCAGGATTTAAGAAGAATAAATTCGTGTTCCAGTTTATGATAACCGCTACAAAAGTTAATGTTAGTAATAGAGGAATAAATCTAAATATTTCTTCAAATTTTTTAGGAATAAAGTTTATTATTTTGAGAGATAGTTTGCTGTTTAATTTGATAGCATCCGCAATGAGAAAAAATTGTATTATAAGTATAAGTGGCAATATCTTTTTCATTGAGGAATAGCCGATTGTATAATCAAAAAAAAGTTGTTTATCAATAAAAACCGCCGGCATAAAAAAAGAAAAAACGGCTAATGATCCAATTATTGTTGTTAGATAAAAAATAGATATTTTTAATATTTTTTTATGGATTGGTATTGAATTTATTTTCCACTTTGGGATATTTAGAAAATAAAAAATCAGAGTGGCAATAAAAAGAAAAGGGAAAAAAATAACACTTACAAATTTTGTCAGAAGGGACAATCCCAGAAAAATAGGGGATAGCAATATGAACTTCTTTTCTTCCGTTTGTAGATAAGCGATAAAGTTCAGAAGTGTGGCAGTTGAAAAAAGCCAAAACAATGAATCGGGATTGATGATTTGGGAAATTCCTAAAAGAATAGGGGAAAGAAGCATCAAGGCGAAAGACCAAAAAGCAATCCAAAAATTGGCAGTTATTTTTTTTATCAGCCAGAAAATATAAAGCATAAAAAAAGCGTTGAAAAAAAGAATAGGCAGACGGAAAGATTTATACAGAGATTCAACTTTTAATATATTGCTAATATCTTTTTGTGGATTTTTTTCCCAAAAAAGAGAAATACCTGAAACAAGCGCAACTGGTATACCAGGTTTATCGCTAAGGACGGTAGCTGGCCAATCTTTTGGACTAAGACTATGCCAATATATATAAACTCTTTCGCCTATCCACAAATGTTCATCGGCAGTTTGAAATTGAGTCAGATGGTAAAAGCCAAAAGAAAAATAAATTACATAAACGATTAAAAACAAGAAAGCCAAAATACTTTTTTTCTTCAAATTTATTTTTTCCATAATAAACTGTTGCTATTGATTATATTTTGTTTATTGTTTATAATTATTTTAGCATGAATATTGGTGAAAGAAAAATAATAATAAGTTCGCTTTTTTTGATTGTGCTTTTGGGCGCATTTTTGCGTTTGTACAAACTTAATGATGAGGCTTTTGCGCGGGATGAATTTTTTGATATCAATACCTCGTATGGATATTTCAAAACAGGGGAGTGGTTAGCGTGGGATTTTAATTTAAATCAACCATTGGAATCAGCTTTGCAAAAAGATTATAGCAACACTCGCGCCCAGCTTTTTCGAATTCCCTTGGCTTTGGCGTATAATATTATGGAGCCAACTGAAGGCAATGCTCGGCTCATGAGTGTTTTCTGGGGGATTGTGAGTATTTTGGTTATATATTTTGTGACACTTTCTTTTACGGGAAATTATTGGATGGCGCTTTTGGCGGCACTGTTAGTTTCCATTGGCGAATCGGAAATTCTTTTTGGCCGGCGTTTGCGAATGTATTCAATGCTTTTTCCAATTTATCTCATTTTTTCTTGGTTGCTGTTTAAGTTTTATGAATCTGAATATAAAGGCAAAATAAAATTCTTTCAAAAAATTTATCAAAAATTTAAAGTTAATTTGAATTATATTTTGCCGACGGCAATTTTTGGATTGGTGAGTTATGAAATTCAAGAGTTGAGTGTGCATATCGTTTTCGCTTTAGTAGCCTATTGTACTGTTTTGGCTTTATTTAATTTTTTTAAAAAACAAAAATATTGGGACAAATATAATCTAACTTTATTTTTGAGTTTTTTGAGTTTTCTTGTGTTGAAAGTTGCTTTTAGCCAAGTTTATAAAGATTTTGACAAGGCGGTGAGTTTTTGGCAGGACAATTATCGGAGTATCGAATATTTTTTTACTGACTTTAAATATTTAGTTGTTGGAATAGCGCTTTTTTTTCTGGGTGGATTATTTTTGGCTTTCAAACTCAAACGAAAAAAAGAAGCTTTATTTATTTTTCTTTCCGCTTTCATTCCACTTTTTTACGCTATTTTTTCTTGGGTACGCGAACCAGCTTCACGCTATATTTATTTTATCCAATCATTTGGAATTATTCTTGTCTCAATTGGAATTTATGCCATCTATTATTTTTTAGCAGGAAAATTTAAAAATCATAAAAAATTCATCGCTTTAGCGATTTTAGCACTAACTTTTTTATCCTTAGATTATTCTCATATTTTGGGCAAGGACAATCTGTATCAACAAAGAGCAACTTCAAATTTTATAGACTTTCGAAAAGTTTTTGCTGTGGCGAAGGAAAATATGAAACCAGGAGACATTATGATCACGCGAGCCTATCGTAGTTTCTATTTTCCCAATTGGAAAACAAAAGTGTATGATGTGAAAGTTTTGCCATTGGAAAAACAAAATTGCCAAGAAACATTTGCTAAAATTATTTCTGAAAATGAAAGCGGAATGGTAGTTTTACCAGAGATTGATCATTTGTTAGTATGTAAAAACGGCCGGAAATATTTGGAAGAAAATTTGGAAAAAATAGATTCGCAGGTGAAAGGTGTGAATATTTATCGCTGGCAATAATTATTTTAGGATAAAAATATGCAAAATAAAAAAAATTTCTTAATTATGTTGATGCTAGTAGTTTTTCTTGGTGCGGGGCTGCGCATTTATAACTTAGGCAACACTTCTTTTGATCGAGATGAATTCTTTGAGCTCAATTCTTCCTATGGTTATTTTAAAACAGGCACTTGGGTAGCCTGGGATTTTGGCAATGAGAAACCGTTTGAAGCGAGCTTGCAAGACAAAACTAGTACGGAGCGAGCGGAAATTTATCGCTGGCAATTGGCGCAGGTGTATAAATTTTTTGAACCGACAGAAATTTCAACTCGCGCGATAAGTGTTTTTTGGGGAATTGTGAGTATTCTTGCCATATATTTTGTGACTCTTTCGTTTACGGGAAATTATTGGACAGCACTTTTGGCAACTTTTTTGGTTGCAGTTGGTGAATCAGGCATAGTTTATAGTCGACGACTTCGTATGTACTCAATGCTTTTTCCTGTTTACTTAATTTTTTCTTGGTGTGTTTTCAAATTTTATGAAACGAAATATATCGGCAAGAATAAATTTTTTAAATTAGCTTCCGACAAACTAAATGTCAACTTGTTGTACATTTTGCCGGTAATAATCACAGGGATTGTGAGCTACAATGTGCATATGCTTTCAGTGAGTATTGTGGTGGCAATTTTTTCTTTTTGTGTTTGCAGTTGGTTTTTATGGGAGAGAAAAAGTGGGAAAATAAATAAATATTCCATTACATTAGGAATGATTTTTATTGCCTATCTTATTGTGAGCTTGACTCCAAGTCTAGCTAAATTCTACAAATCATTCAAAAAACAAGTCGAGCTTTTCAAATTTAATTATAATTATTTTACCGAATATTTTACGGATTTTATTTTTCCAATTGTCGGTTTAGTTTTGGCGCTTATTGGAGTATGGTATTTATTTGAAAAAATGAAGAGAAAAAAAGAAGCAGTTTTTCTTTTTCTTTCGGCATTTGCCGTACTTGCTTTTGCTGTTTTCACTTGGGACAGAACTCCCTCTGGTCGTTACATCTATTTCATTCAATCTTTTGGCATAATTCTTGTGTCCGTTGGAATATACGCACTTTTCATCTATTTGACTGATTATATTAAAAAACACAAGAAAATAGCGGGGATAATTCTGTTGATATTTTTTCTGGTGCTGATGGATTGGTCTTATTTCAAAAAAGAAAATAATATCTATGCTCATACGAAAAATTCATATTATCCAGATTTTAAAAATATTTTTCCTTATATTTTAGAAAACAAAAAAGACGGAGATGTTTTTTTTACGCGATCATACCGTAGTTATTATTGGCAAGGAGAAAAAATAAAAGTAATTGATCTCCAGTCGCTTCCATTTGAGAAAAAAGATTGTTTGAAAAATGTCAGTGAAGTTATGGCGAAAAATCCAAAGGGCTGGTTTATTCTACCAAAAATAGATATGAATTTAATCTGCAAAGACGGGATAAAATATCTGGATGATAATTTTGAAAAAGTAAAAGATGAACATATTCCAACTTCTGTTTCAGTTTATCGTTGGGGTGGATAAAAAGCAAAATTCTAAAAAATAAATTTTAAACTAAAACAATGAAAAAAGAAAAAAATATTATTTTTGTTGCATTACTTTTTATACTAGTATTGGGATTTTTTTTGCGTTTTTATAAACTTGGGCAACAGCCATTTGTGACGGATGAGTTTTTGGATATTAACGCTACTTATGGATATTTTAAAACTGGGCAATGGTTGGCGTGGGATTTTAATCTAGATCAAGTGAGTGAAAATTTATATACTCAAAGAGAAGAACGCTCTTGGCTTTATCGCATTCAGGTGGCACAATTGTTTCATTTCTTTCCTTTGACAGAAGCAACGGCGAGGTCAGTGAGTGTCATTTGGGGAATAATTAGTATTATTATTTTGTATTTTACAGCTACTTATTTTACTAAAAACAAAATCATTGGTCTTATCTCGGCTTTTCTTTTCGCAGTGAGTATCGCTGGAATAACTTTTGATCGAATGCTTCGAATGTACGCCATGTTTTTTCCTGTTTTTCTCCTTTTTTCTTGGTTTCTCTTTCGATTTTTTGAGGAAGAATATGTGGGCAATGTTGCAATTATGAAGCTCGTTTGGAATAAATTTGGAATAAATTTAGTCTGGTTTTTGCCAACAACATTTTTTGGATTATTGAGTTTTCATCTGCATCCGCTTACGCTTAATATTGGCGTGGTTTTTGGTGCTTATCTTGTCATCCAATCCTGCTTGGCTTTTTATCAAAAAAGAACCATATTAAATAAATATACAGTTATTTTATTTTTAACATTGATTGGTTTGATTATAGTGTATATAAAAAATCCTCAAGTATATTCGTTTTATTCCAAAAAAGATCTGATTGCTTTTGATCATGCAAGATGGCGATATTTGCAAGCAATAGTTTCAGATTATATGAATATTATCTTGGCTTACGGATTGATTGTTTCCGGTTTTTATAATCTAAGAAAAAATACTAAAATTAAAAAAGAATTAATTTGGCTGATTTGTTGTTTTTTTGCGATAGTTTTTTCGGCAGTTTTCTTGTGGAATGAAGTTTTTGGTTTGCGTTTTATTTTCTTTGCGATGTCTTTTGGGATAATCTTGCTTTCAAGCGGGATATATTTTTTTGCAGACAAAATTGGAAAATATTTTCTCGCGTATCAGAAAAAAGTTTTTATTGGTGTGCTAGCACTGGCACTTCTGATTGTTCCAAATTATGCTTATTTTTTTTCCAAAGAAAGTCCGTATCGAAAAGATGAAACTAAAACTGATTATCGATCAGCTTTTCAATATTTTTTGGAGAATAAGAATGAAGGTGATGCTTTGCTTACGCGAAATTTTCGCAGTTTTTACTATAAAAACGCTAAAGCTAAAATTATCAATAAGGAATGGAACAAAAAAATCAGTTTGGATGAATTGAATAAAATAATGATAGAAAATCCCAGTGGATGGATTGTGACAGGCGATCCAAAAGGGGACATGGAAAAAGACGCTTTGAAATATATAGAAGAAAATTCGTCAGATAAAAAAGAAATCAGTGGAGTTCAAATTTATCATTGGAATTAGTATTTTTTTGTGCTGACTGTCGCCGAATTGCCGTTTATTTTTACCACAGCAATCATTCTTTGATGATAGGCGGAAGGAATATTATAATTTTTCACTCCGCCAAAATCTATAATTCCAAGTGTGGCTGGGTGCTTGTGTCCATTGGCAACTAAAATAATTCGATCTTTATTTTTCTTAAGAATTTTTGAGACTTCATTTTTATTCACCAAATTCCAAAGTGGATGATGGATAAAGATTATATTTTTGGAACTTTCTTTGAGTCGGCTTTCTAGCCAGTCTAGTGCACCAGAAGTGAGTGTGCCGGTGTAAATGAAATCGTCAGCATGCTTGGCGTCAATGTGAGTTTCTTCATCAGTGTAGTTGGCATCCAAGACTATAATTTGATAACCTTTAGTATTGGCAACAAATCGATTTTTTCGGCCAGTCAAATTTTCAACATTATCCTTGCTCATACTTAGTAGTTCATGATTTCCAATGACATGATAAAGCGGAAAATAAGCAGAAATAATGCCACTGGCTTTTTTATAATCCGCCTCGGCCGATTTTTTGGAAATTTCCTTATAGTCCACCCGACTTTCAATTAAATCTCCCAAATCCACAACGATATCCGGCTGAACTTGATTACGCAAAGTTGAAACAGCTAAATTCAATAAAGTGAAGCCATGTTTTTGTCCGGCATGAGCGTCAGCGATAATCCCAATCGTCAAATCAGGGCGTGGAACTTCTTCCTTGGGAGTTTCCTCTTTAGCGGTTTCTTCTGAATTACTTTCTTCTGGCACGGCATTATTTTCCTCTGGTTTTATTTCTGGTTCCTTGGGCGTTGCTGACTCTGCTTGCACTTCCTGTACCGGTTGAATTTCGGTTAAAGTTATTTCTTGCTCTGGCTCTTTTTCGGCGCCAAAAAGCGCTACGAAATTTTTTGGATATTGAGAGAAAAAAATCAAAACTAGCGCCGGTAAAATCAAAAGTAAAGGCAGAAATTTTGCTTTGGTTGATTTTTTTTCTACAATAACTAAATCATCCATAAATTATTTTTTCTTAAATATTATTTTTTTGAAAAAAGTAAAATCATCAAGGGTGAATTCTTTGAGGATAATTAAAACAAGAAGATAAATCCCAGCTAGGATAACGCTCCACAAAATGAAAAACCATTCTTGCGGAGGAAAAAAATTCGAAACAAGAAACATCAAAAATCCGGCGAAAATTATTTTTGCAATGCTTTTTATTTGGATGAATTTTCCAAAATATCTTAGCGCATAAAATAATATTATCACAGTTATCAGTCCTGAAACAAGAGAAGTGGCGATGGCTGATCCGGAAATGCCAAATTTTAAAATCAAAATATAATTTAATCCAGCATTCAGAATCATTCCAAAAAGCGCAATGTACATTGGAATTTTGACTTTGCCGGCACCATTTAGCGCAAAACTTAGAACATAAAAAATTGTCAAAAATCCAACACCAGGAGCGAGGATTTGCATTGGCAAGACGGAATCGGCATAGCGGGAACCAAAAAATAATTGAATGAGGGGTTCGGCATAAGCAACCATAAGAATTATTATCGGAACTAAAATCATCAGCATCAATCGAAAAGTCTGGCTCATTATCCGTTTTGTTTCTGTGAGATTATTTTGGGAAGTGGTTCTGGAAATCGAAGGCAACATTACCAAAGTTAGCGCGTAAAATAAATAATAGGGGATTCGGCCGACAGTGAGTGAAGCGTTATAAATTCCAGTTAAATGATCATCAGCCAGCACTCCTTTGACTAGATATAAGTCCAAAGAAATCAGGAGTTCATAAAAAATCATAAAAAGTGTCACGGGCCAAGCGTAATTAACTAGTTTTTTCCAATCAAAAAAATTCGCATTATTTTTGGGAAAATGCCGATTAATGAAAAATTTGTCAATCAGATAGGCGGTAAGAAAAACCGTAGCGGGAGCGAGAATATAGCCAGAGATGGAACCTTTCAATCCAAAAAAATAAGCTAGGCCAATAACAAAAATTATTCTGGCAAAAGAGCGAACTATTTTTAGGGTGGATTGCAGACTGAAGCGGTGAATGCCGATGTAATAATAAAGATAAAAAGAAGCGGCGGCAAAAGAGGGGATAATCAAAGAAGAAATACGAAAAAGCGGAGTGAGAGTTGGATCACGCAAAATAAAGGATAGTACGGGAGCTAAAAGAAAAAATATTATCGTAATTATCCCAATGAGGACAAATTGTAGTAAGGCCGCCTTTTTTTTGACACTCAAGACTAATTCTGGCTGACTTTCAAAAAAACCACTGATGTATTTACTCATAGCTGTCGGGATGCCATTGCCGATAAGCATAATGATCATTGTAGTGAGTGTCACAACTAATCCATAGCGTCCATAATCCGCGGGACCTAGCATTCGACCTAAAAATGCATGGATAATATAACCAGAAAAATTGAAAAATATTTCTGCAATAGCCAGCCATAAAATTGAAGAAACTACGGTTTGTTTTTTTTCGCCAAAGGATGATTTTGCTAAATTTGACATAATTTTTTTATTTCTTCAAAAACACTTTCTTTATTTTGATTGCCGTCAATTTTTTTCATATTCCAAAAGGAAAAATTAGCGTCATACAATTCTTTTTTCTTTTTCAAATACTCCATTCCTTGATCAGGTTTTCGTTCGCGAGACATAATGATTTGCGGATCAGTTTGAAGATAGATCGCCAGATTTGGCTTCCTAACATCCGATGTTAGGAGTACTTTCCTAACATCGGATGTTAGGAGCGAAAGGTATTCAATATTCACAATGCTGTCATAAAAATATCGATCACTTAATATATAATCAAATTTTTCTTTTTCCAATTTCTTGTATAATTTTTTAAAACGCCAAAGATCAATCATTAAAAATATTTTTCGTAAAAATATTTGAAAAAAATTGGCACGGATAACGCTTTTTTCTTTCTTGGACATTCGATGTCCAATTGGACATCGAATGTCCAAGAGACAACTAATTTTTTTAGCAAGGCCAAACTCAATGGCATGAAAATAAAAGACCCGTTTATTTTGGGATTTTAGATATTCTTTTAGTAATTCTATTTGAGTGGATTTTCCAGAGCCATCTAGGCTGGAGATTGTGATTAATTTCATGTGATTCTCTACGAATTACGAATTAGTACGAATATACGAATGGGATTAATACGAAAGGATTTCTACTGTTTCTAATTTTGCCACTGTTTTAATTATTTTATTTTCTTCCATTTCGTGGACAATTTTTTCGGCGTATTCTTTGGGATTTTCCAAGCCAGTTATTTTGCCAATTTCATGATTAGCAGAGAAGAAGGTTTCTTCGTTTTGATCAGTGCCTACGCCAATATAAGCGATTTTATTGGCAAAAGGAGCAATTAGCACTGGTTCGCCAGTTTGGGAGAAAATCGCGTGGGGAGTCATTTTTGAGGGTCCGTATGCGCGATTAGCACCATTTCGATGGATAATAACTTTTTGATTAAAATGTGTTTCCTCGTCAAAATAGACATGTGGAGCATCATAAAGCAGTTTGGTCGAAACGGATCTAGCGAATATTTTTTCCAGTGCTTTGTGGATTTCGCAAGTTATCAAGGTTCGATTGGCAAAACCATAATTTCCGGTGGCACGAAAAGCTGTGTCAATTTTATTTTTGTCATTGATTTGAATTGAGGGTGAAAAAAGTTTGATAAAAAGCAGGATTAATTTTTGGGAAAAACTCTTTATTTTTCTGGAAGTATAGAGCGAGGCAGTGTAACGGCCAACAATACTTGAACCCGTATGTATAAAAAAAAGATATTGGTTATTTCTAATTCCCAGGGTTGAAGCGAGGTTTTCATCTAAAATTTCTGATACTCGCATAAGATAAATGAAATGACTGTTGGTTGCTCCAAGAAGCCCAAGGCGAAATTTGGCAATCCAAGAAATTATTTTTGGAACGGCATTGGAAATTTCTTGTTTAGATATTTCTTGATTAGCAAAAAAATTACCTTGAGAAAAAGTATTTTCAAATTCATTTTTTGTGCAAATTGGGAAAACTCTTTCCAAAGCTTTACTACCGAGTTGAAAAATATCCATTACCATTTCTTTGGAAATTTTTGTGCCAATTATTTTTTTGGAAGGGATGTTTTTCTGGAGTTCAGCAAAAAGATTCTTTATATTTTCTTCAGTTAATTCTTTTCCGGCAAGATCAGTCAAAATAACTCGCATTCCGCAATTAGTGGCGGAATCCAACATTTCCGGGATAATATTTTTTGAAGCAACGACTGCGCCAGTAGGATTTTCTATGTTTGGCTTAGTGTGAGCTTCACTAAGAACAGCAATGTCGTGAAAAACATTTTCATTTGCAGCTATTTTTTCAACTGCCTCCAAGACATCACTTTTTTCAAAATTTCTTTCTTCGGAAAACAAAATAGCCGGTACTTTCATTTTTTCCGTTTGGAAACTTTTTTTGTTTTCAGAAATATTTTCTAAATTATATTTATTCATAAAGTCTTATAAATATCTTCATAAATTTCAGCAATTTTTTTGATATCAAAATTTTCCTCGCAAAATTTTCGGGCGTTTTTTCCAAGCAAGATTCGCTTTTCTTTATTTTGATATAAATCAAAAATCGCGTCAGTTAATTGTTGCAAGTTGTCTTTTTCAATTATAACAGAATTATTATTATTGCCCAATTCTTTTAGAATTTCCAGATCCGTTAAAATTATTGGTTTTTCACAAGCCATTGCCTCAATAACAGCGAGAGGGATATCAAACTTCCCTCGCATATTTTGCACTGGGAAAAGACTGATGTCACAGAGATTATAAACTTCTGGCATATCGTATTTGCCATTATCAAAAAAAGAAACTTTCTCTCGAAGATTATTTTTCTTGATTTTTTCCATAACCTTTTCTTTTTTTTGAGCGTCTTTTTCGTTTTTAATTCGAACTGCTAAAGTTAGCTTGGCCGTGGGAATTTTTTTGGAAATTTCAATGAAACTATCAACGACTAAATCAATCGCTCCAAGACGCACATATTCGCCAGAAAAATTTATCACAAAATCATCTTGCGAAATGTTTTTTTCTCGCATAAGCTCTGGATTTTTTTCTTGCAGTTGATATTTTTCTAGATCAATCCCTGGGTAAACTCTTCTGACATTTTGAAAGCCCAACGAATCCAATTTATTTTTAGCATGATCAGAGTAGGTGATAATGAGATCGGCAAACATCAATTTTTTTATATCACAATCTGACCAAAGATCATCACGAAGAGAAGCGATGGTTTGAATTGTTTTAGTATGCTTAGATTTTAAGAAATTTTTAATCAAGTAGGAATTAAGTTTTGTCGGTGTGAAAAAATAATGATTGATATCAAATTGGCCTTTGGTTTTGAATTGGAAAAGTAGGGCACGCAGTTTTTGGGAAAAATTAAAATCCGAAACCTTGGAAGTAGTATAGATATCATTAGAAACAACATTTTCTGGAAGTTCTGGTAAAATTCCCTTGGTCATTAAGTTAATTTCAAAACCAACTAGGTTTTTGGCTAGATAATAGGCGAAATTTTTAGAACCCTCATCCCAAGGCGGAGCAATCGGTCTTGTTACTAAGAGTATTTTTTTCATATTGACAAATTTTAACTTTTAGTGTAGTTTTTATTTAGCACATTATTAACCCGAGTTCGAAAGGCGAAACACGCATCAATTGTGAGTGGCCGTGCCATTCATTTCATTACTGCGGTTTTCGGCTTCAGGACTCAATTTCCCCGAGGGTTGCGTAACTATAACGCGATTTTGGATTAGGTTTCTGTGTTTATGGAAACCAAATGCAATAGTTTTTCAATATTATTGCAATAAATATCCGCCCTCGGGCCCCAACATTTTGGCTAGGAGGCTGTTAAAAACGCCTCTGCCTCACTCCTCAGCAGGAGACAGTGGTTTCCCTCCTGTTTCCACTTTTCCCTCCTGCTGAGTTTTTATTTTTACAAATTTTTATAAATTTCTTTTTTCTCATCTTTCGAAATTACCAAAATGGTAATTTTTTTATTTTCGCTCGCGAGAGCCAAATCAGGATTTAGTTGCAAGGCCGAACCTTTTTTAATCTCCGCTTCTCCTTCTTGAATTTTCTTTTTATTAGATAGGATTTCCCAATGGAAATTATTTTCATCACTGTGATTTTCAATGATAAAATTAAGCTTGTCAGATTTTGGTTCGGCAAAATATAATACCCACCAATTTTTTCCAGTATTTTCATTAGATTGTTTTTTTTCAATCCAAGCCAAGGAAGAAGCGCTGAAAATAAAAAAGATTATGGTTGTAAAAATAATTGTTTTAGATTTCATAAAAATTATTTTTTAGGTTTATAATAAGTTCCAATCAAATTGGAAGAATATATTTTCCAAAATTCTTTGGAGTTACTAAATTGTGAACTATCATAATAGGGATTGACCACCACAAAATTTATTCCAGTTTCCGCAAAACATTCTTTAGCTTCAGAGGACTTTGGTTGAGAAATCATCCAGAGAGTGCACTGTTCGTGAGTTGGAGCGTCATAGCGAAAAAGAAAACTTCGGGTAAAAGGATAATTGTAATCGCGCATCAAAAAAACTTTCATCCAAGAATCAGCCAAAACATAATTATGGTCTTTGAGAATAATATCCTCATAGTTTGTTTTTTGGGAAAGATATTTGGAAACCGCGAAAGTTTCAATGAAATCGGAATTAGATTTTTTCGGATTGATCGATTGCGCTTCGGACATAAAACCGCCGGTTGAAATATACAGCATTAGAATTAAAAAAGCGGATAATTTCCAATTTTTATTCAAATAATATCGGTCTTCTTTTTGGGCATAAAGATAATCAAAAAAAATCCAATTTATAGCAAAAGCCCCAGCAAGGATAAGAGGAAAAATCAAATAATTTCCGATGCGGGAAGAAGGAATGTCAATGTGAAGTAGTGTTGGTTTCCAAGACATGATAAAAATTGAAAAAAACCAGCCTAAAATCAAAGCACTGTGGTATTTATTTTTCTTGAAAAAAACAAGAAGTAAAATTATCCCAATTGTTCCTAGGGTGGCACGACTTTCTCCGACAGTGGAAAATATTTGCGCCAAGCTTAGTCCCGCCTTGGTTGAACGGGATGGTTCGCCGACAATTGTTTTGACGGCTTGATTTTCAATGTAGCTAGGCATTCTTACAAAAAAGAAAAAAATAACTCCCAGAAAAATAATGGTCAAGACGCGGGGAGAAAAAATCAACACCAGCCATTTTTTTATTTCCGAAAAAAATTCTTTGCCTCTGAAAAGTAAAATAAAAAACAAAACAGATAGTAATGAAGAGGCGAAGATAAAAGTGCTAAGATGATGAGTATAAGCGAGGCCAAAAGAAGTGAAAATTCCCAAAGAAAAAAAGGCTGAATTTTTTTCACTTATCGCGCGAAAGAAAAAATAAAAAATTAAAGGAATGAGTAAATTACCAAGAAGATTTCCGATCACGCCACCGCTGACGAAGTTACCTTGCGAGCCAGAAAGAGCAAACAGGGCGCCAACAAAAAACAAAACCGTGATGGAAATATTTTTTCCGTATGGCAAAGAAGAAAAAAGTTTTTCCGCTAGAATGAAAAGAGAAAACATTCCCATAATATTTATCAAAAATAATATTATCGAAGGAAAAGCTGATACAACATTATTTTTTGAAATAAGTCCGATAGAAGCAAAAACCAAATGTTCGCCGATTATGAAATCATCAATAGTTGCTGGTTGGCTAATAGAATAAGCATTATCTTTTTGGATTATCTCTATTTTTTCATAAGCGGGAATTTTTCCGGTCTCAATGATTTTTTTGGTCCAATACATATGATGACCAAGATCAGTTCCCGTTGGGGCAATGGTGTGAGAAAGAAAAAAAGCGCGAATTAGAATACTAAAAAATATAATTAGAATTATTAAGGATGTTTGTTTTTTGGAATAATTGGAGTTGCTCGAATTTTCTGCTTGTTTTTCTTTTTGAAGCAAAAACACTGCGTAACATAAAATAATAAAAGCGATAAGAGAGAACAAAATAGAATTGGCATTGATGGACAATTTGAATTTATCCAGCAAAATCAAAATTATATCAACAGCAATGATACTTAATCCGAAAGAAAGGGTAAATTTTTCTAGAGCACTTAATATTTTTGATTTGCCAAAAATTGCCAAAAGCAAAAAATAACCCGGGATAAATAAAATCACGGCTATGGAGGTATAAAATAATATTTGATTAAAAATAAAATTTAACATTTTTAAAAACAGGTAATTTGTAAATAGTAATTTGTAATTTGGAAAAATTTAATCCAATTTACTAATTACACTTTACTATTTACTGATTTTATAATTTCTTCTAAATATCTCTGCGAAATTTTTTCCCAAGTGAAATTTTCCTCAACATATTTTCCGGCCATTTTGCCAAAATTTTTGGCAAATTCTGGTCCGGCGGAAAAAATAGCCTGGATTTTCTTGACCCATTGTTCGGTGTTTTCGCTTTCAACCAGAAAACCATTCTTGCCATCCTTAATTGCTTCCGCCAAACCTTGATAATTAGAAGCAACAACTATTCGCTCACATGCTCCCGCCTCAATAACATTAATTCCAAAACCTTCCACTGATTCAGGATAGGGAATATTTGGAGATACAACTAAATCAACAGTATTCAAAAGCACTTCCAAATCTTTTTGTGGTAGATTGGGCATTAACTTTACTCTGTTTTCTAAACCATTTTCCTTGATGGCCTTTTCGCAATCGGAAAAATTATCCGGATCGCCAGCGGTGTTTTTGGCCACTCGATATCCAGTTGCAATCATAAGTGTATCTTCGGAGAGTTTTGGCATAACATTTTTTATAAACCAAGCCGTGCCTTTATGCGGAACAAATCTGCCAAGACGCAAAATAATTTTTTTGTTAGTAATATCGGAACCCCACAACGCAGACAAATCTTGTCGAGAAAATTCCTTTTTTAAATTTTCGATAAAAACCCCATTAGGAATGAAAACGCAATTTTCTTTGGGAATTCCAATTTTAACTGCTTCTTCGATAGTAAAATTTCCAATCATAAAAAGTTTGTCAAGTTTTTTGAGAGAGGGAATGTTAATCGCTTTGTAAATTTTTGGTAAATTTCCCTTTTTATAAGCAAAGGTTATATCTAATCCATGCACAACAGAAAAAAACTTTTTCTTAGGATGAAAAATTTTCAAAGCAAAAGCAATTGGCGCCAAAACGCCATTACCCACAAGACAAGCGTCATAATTCATCATTAAAAAAAATGCCCGTAGGAAAGTTATGGGTATAAAAACAGGAAGCCACCATTTGCCTCGGCCATTGGCGATAATTTTAACAGTAGCAATTTTTGAAAGCCCTTGAGCTAAATTGTAATTTTGACTTTCCACTCCACCAAGAATTGGAGGATAGGAATGGGAGATAAAAAGAATATTCATATTTATGATGCAAATACACGAATCTTATGCTAATCTACGAATATGCAAATAATAGCGATTCGCATATTTGTGTATTTGCATGAAAGCAATTCGCGTCATTCGTATTATAGTTTATTATATTTATCCTTCTTCCATTGATAGAAAAATTCTTCGGTGAGTTGGCGGGTGGATTTTATCATATCGGCGATGAGAGCAAAAATTATCAGTTGGATTCCAAGAAACATGGAGATTGAAGAAAAAACAATATAATTGAGATAGGGTCGAATTTTGAAATCTTGGAAATAGAAAAAAAGAAAAAATATAAAACCAATTAAACCTAAAATCATAAAAAATATTCCTGGCCAGCCGAAAAATTTTAGCGGTCGGACATCGCGGACTGCTTTGAGAATAATTTTTGTAGAATTACTTACAAATTTGAAAATAGATTTGGTGATTTTGGCTTGGCGATTGTCAAAATAAGTGACTGTGATTGGTACCCATTTCAATTTCAAATTTTTTCCAATAGCGTCAATTATCGTATCTTGAGTATAAGTAAAATACAGATTAGTCAAATTTAGCCGAAGAAGTGCTTCTCGAGAGTGAGCACGAAAACCACAAGTTAGGTCATTAGTTTTGTAATTTAGGAAAAAACCAATTACAGAAGCGGCAAAACGATTGAAGAAACTTCGTACCCACGGAATGTTTTTCGCTTTTTGTTCTCCAAAACGATTAGCAATTACTATATCTGCTTCTCCTTTTAGCACTGGCAAGAGAAGTTTAGGAATATCATTAGGATCAAATTGTCCATCCGCATCAATATTTACCATAAAATCAGCGCCATTTTTGAGTGAGCTTTCCACTGCTTGTTTGAAAGAATAAGCCAAACGGCGATTAGGTTTATAAGAAACGACAATATCAGCGCCATTTTCTTTGGCAACTCGGGCAGTGCCATCAGTTGAGCCGTCGTTTACTACTTGAATTAATTTTTCATCTATCACGGTGCCTTCATTAGAATAAAAATTATGGGCAAAACTTTTTTTGATATTTTGAATTGTTTTTCCCAAATCCTTTTCTTCATTATAAGCGGGAATGTTAATGATTAGTTTCATAATAATTGTGATGCAAATCCACGAATCTTATGCTAATCCACGAATATGCAAATAAGAGTGATTCGCATATTTGTATATTTGCATGAAAGCAATTCGCGTCATTCGTATTATAGTTTACTTTTTCTTAATTATTAACTTGGGGTCGATACATTTAAAATTACACTCGGCATTGTCGACACCTTGATGATATATGTTATTAGTACATTCTTTCATTTTTTCCTCACATTGTTTTTTAGCGCCGGAAAAATAGTTGCGGTTTACTTCATAGCCAAAAAAATTCAGCACAAAATAGACTGCTACCAAGAAAAGAACCATCCAAATTGCAAATTTAATAATGCTAAACATAGCGAATTATAAGGCTTAAAAATTAAATTTAACTGCAAATTCAGTATAGCCTAAAATGGATTATTTGGCAAAGGTTTTTAGGGGATGACATAAATCGATTTTGGCTTTACAATATAAGTATGAATAAAATAAAAATAGGAATCAATGCCAGTTATCTTAGAAAGCCGAACACTGGTATCGGACAAGTGACAGCCAACTTTTTGAAAATGTTGGCAAGAGACAAAAATAATAACTTTGAATTTATTTTGTATTTAGAGGAAGAAATTCCAAAGGATTTCAAGCTTCCTAAAAATTTTACTAAAAAAATATTTTTGCCAATTTATAAGCGCGATGATTTGATTCGAAAAATTTGGTGGGAAAAATTTCTTTTGCCGAGACAAGTCAAAAAAGACGGGTGTGATGTTTTTGTCAGTATGTACCAATGTCCCACTGTTTTCACAACGCTTAAGACGCCAAGCGTCTTGAATTCTGGACGCTTGGCGTCTTTGCGTCATATAATGCTAGTGCATGATATAATTCCAAAATTATTTCCCAAGTATTTGGATAATTTCAGAAAAAAAGTATATTGGAAATTGACGGAATATGGGATAAAAAAGGCGCACAAGATTATCGCTGTTTCCAAAAGAACGGAAAAAGATTTGATTGAACACTTGAATATCGGCGCAGACAGAATTACTACCAATTATATAGATGTCGATGAATGTTATAAGGTAGAGACGCAAAATTTTGCGTCTCTACGAGAGCGAAATATTTTAAAGAAATACAAATTAAATTCAGGATATATCTTAGCTGGTGGGGGATATGAGGTGCGAAAAAATGTCGAGGGTGTGGTGCGAGCCTATAAATTACTGTTAGAAAAAAACAAAAAAGAAAATTTTTTGCCAAATTTTCCGAAGTTAGCGATATACGGAAAGGTTTTGTCGGAAAGTTTGAGTCTGGCAACGCCGATAGAAAAAATATTGAGAGAATTAAATTTGACGAAAGATGTGATTCTTTTGGGTGAAGTCCCACAAAAAGACTTGCCGGCGCTGTTTAGTCATGCTATTGTGTTTGCTTACCCTTCGTTTTATGAGGGTTTTGGCATGCAAATTTTGGAAGCCATGAATGTGGGTACGCCTGCCATCACTTCCAAAGTTTCTTCACTGCCAGAAGTAGGCGGAGACAGTGTGTTATATTGTAATCCTGATGAAATTTCTGACATCGCAATGGTTTTGAAAAATATTTTAACGAATTATGATTTACGAGAACAACTGAAAACTCGTGGCCAAGAACGCGCCAAACAATTTTCCTGGGAAAAATTTAGCGAGAAGATTTTAAATATAATTGAAGAAATGTAAATGAATTTATTTTTTGAAAAAATAATTAATAACTTCAACAAGCCAAAAAATTGGCTTCTTTTGGCGAATGTGGTTTTGGTTTTTGTTTTGATAGTTTGCAATAATTTGGGAATTATTCCTTTGCGAATGGGGGATTTTGTTTTTTTTGCGATTTTAGTTTTGGGCTTGGCGCTGTATCGTCCTGGGTGGGCCTTTTTATTTTTTGTTGGCACGATTGCATTGGAAAACATCAATTTGGCACCGGCCGAACTTGGAATTGCCATTCGACCCTATCAATTTATCGGCACGCTCACGATCACGGCAATTATAACTCGATTACTTTCTGGAAAATTAAATTTCAAATTGGCAAAATTAAATTTTGTAGATTATCTAATTCTAATTATTACAGCGTCTAGTTTTGTAAGTGCGTTTATTTCTGCGGTAAAGATGCAAAATTTTGCGTCTCTACGGTTGGCGATAATTCTGGCGATATTTTCCGCGCTATATTTTTTAGTGCGAAATTATGTTCAAAATTTAGAAGATCTCAAAAAAATTATTCCTTTTTTTCTAAGTTCGGCGGTTGTCGTCGTGCTTTATGGCATTTGGCAAAATATTTGGTTTTTGAAAGGATTAAAAAGTTTTGAAACAATGTTGGGACGATCAAACGCAACTTTTTTCGAAGCGGATTGGCTGGGAATGTACTTAGTGTTGATAATATCGATTTTAATAATTCTTTTTTCTGCCCTCTCCTCAACTCCCGCCTACCGGCGAGGCAGGCTCTCCCGATTACGGGCGAGGGGGTCATTGAAATTTCCTTCTCTCCCTTTGGGAGAGATATCCCGATGTAATCATCGGGACAGAGAGGGAAAGGGCGTATTAATAAAAATATTCTTATTTATATTTTTAACCTTATCTTTTATTTTATTAATTCTTACTGTTTCACGCAGTGCTTGGCTCGGGGCATTTGCAATGACATTTATTTTTCTTTTCGCTATTCTAACAAATTTAAAATTTTATCTAAAACATTGGCAATGGAAAAAAACTATTCAAATGAAATTAATTATATTTCCGGCACTGTTAGTTGCAATTGGTGCAATTTATATTTTCCATCTGACTAATTTCCAATTATTTAATCGAGTGCAATCAACTGGATCAGGAATGCAAAAAATTACCATTTCTTGTGATGCAAGGAACGCAAATTTGCATTCCCTACCGAAAGAAATTGAAAATATTTCTGAATTAGAAAAATATAATTGCCGGCATATAAATTTAGAAGAAATAGATTTTGAAAAAGCTAAAGGGAAATATGTTAGTGAAATTTATCGTAAAGATCCAAATGTAAACATAAGAAAAGAAATTTATCAGAAATCTTGGCAAGAAATTAGAAATCATTGGATATTGGGAATTGGTTGGGGAAATATTTCCAAAATATTAGGCAATGACGAAAAGGGGACGCCCTTGAATTCTTCCAATATATTTTTGGAAGTTTGGCTGGGCACTGGAATTTTAGGTTTTGCGTCTTTCGTTATTATGCTATCGTATATATTAGTAAGGGCAGTGAGAGATTATTATTTATCAAAAGATGATTTGCAAAAAATCGTCAGTTTATTTTTAATTATTTCCTGGTTTGCAATTATTATCCCCAATCTTTTCAATGCCGGAATATTTTTAGGATTTTTGTGGGTTTGGCTGGGCATAGTACATATAAAAAAATAGGAAGGTTAAATTCGAGGTTTCACCTCGAGTAACTCGAGGTGAAACCTCGAATTTATTTAAATCATTATGAAAATTGGCATTGACATTCGAAATATTGGCAAAAAAAGAACTGGCGACGAGGTGGTATTTTTCAATTTGACCAAAAATTTGGCTAAAATTGATAATGAGAATGAATATAAATTATTTACTGACATAACTGACAAAAATATTTTAGAAAGAGTTGGAAAAGATTTAGAAATCACAGATAAAAATAATTTTGAAATAATTTCACTGGAAGCTAAAAATAAATTCAGTTGGAATTTTTGGACGCTTCCGAAATATTTGCGAAAAAAACCAGTTGATGTTTATCTCACGCAATACATCACGCCGTGGTTTGTGCCAAATAAAGTGAAAATTATCACCATTATTCATGATATTTCCTTCAATTTTTATCCGCAATTTATAAAAAAGTCAGATTTATTTTTTCTAAAAAGCTTAATTCCCTTGAGTCTAGAAAGAGCGGACAAAATTTTGGCCGTTTCGCGCTTTACACAGGATGAAATAATTAAATATTATAAAATTGATCCCAAAAAAATTGATTGGTTTCATAATGCAGTTTCAGATGATTTTTTGGTGCAAGATATATCAGAGGAAAAAATAAAAATAATCAAGAAAAAATACAATCTTCCAGAAAGATATATTCTATATCTTGGCACCTTACAACCAAGGAAAAATATTCCAGCGCTTATTGAAGCGTTTGCTTTGCTAAAAGTAGAACTCGACTTGAAATTAAAACTTAATTTTACAAAGTTGGTTATCGCCGGAGGGAAAGGACATAATTATGACAAACTCATAGATGAAGTTGTTAGGGAAAATAATTTATCCGAGGATGTTTTTTTTCCTGGGTACATTGACGAAGATGATAAGGCAGGAATATTGAAAGGGGCGGATATTTTTGTTTTCCCTTCATTTTATGAAGGATTTGGCATGCCAATTATCGAAGCAATGTCACTGGGAGTGCCAACAATAGTTTCCGATATTCCACCTCACCAAGAAATAGCGGGTGATGCAGTGCTATATTTCAAACCGGAAATCCCTGGTGAGCTCACGCAAAAAATCAAAGAAATAATTAGCAGTGAAGTTGTGAGAGATAATGCATCGCGAAACGGAAAATTTCAAGCCCAAAATTTTTCTTGGGAAAAAAGCGCCCGAAAAATGCTGGAAATTTTTTCCCAGATGGTTGGTTGACTAAATGAAAAATTGTAAGTAGAATAATAACAATTGCCGAATCGATGATTTGGCAGTATTAATTTAAATTAAATAAAATAAAAAAATGGCGTACATAGGAAATGATTATAATTCAAAAGAAAAAAGTCAACAAAAATTTTATAAAAAAAGATGGTTTAAAATTTTTGCGGTTGTCGTAATAATCTTACTTTTAGGCGGAGGAATTTTTATTTGGAAAACCGGAGGAATACTGAATAAAATTTCCAAAGGTGGAATGTTTCAGGCTTTGGTAAAAAATATTCCAGGAGTCAATAATGAAATCAAAGGAGAAAAGGAAGGAAGAATCAATGTTTTAGTTTTGGGAATGCGTGGAGAAAATATCCCCAGTGGCGGGCTTTTGGCGGATACAATCATAGTGGCTAGTATTATTCCTAAAGAAAATAAAGTTTCAATGATTTCAATTCCGCGCGATTTATATGTGAACAATCCTAGTTGGGGAAACAAGAGTAAAGTTAATGCCGTTTATGTGGCTGGCGAAGAAAATGGCAAAAAACAAGGTTTGGAAGATATGAAAAAAGTGGCGCAGGAAGTGACGGGACTGCCGATTCATTACAGCGCCAGTATAAATTTTGCTGGCTTCAAACAGATTATTGATGCTATCGGTGGAGTAGAGATAACATTAGATGAGTCTTTTCAAGAACCAATACAATTCAATGAACCACATGTTTGTGATAGTCATGTTTTTACCATTCCAACCGGAAAATTTGAAATTAAGAAAAATAAAACCGGTCGAATTACCGCCCAGTATCCGCTTTGCACCAATCCCGTCAAGGAATGTGGAGGAAATTTTAGCTTGCCAGCTGGCAAACAAACTTTAAATGGAGAAAAAGCTTTGTGTTATGTCCGTTCTCGAGCGACTTCCAGCGATTTCGAAAGAGCTAAACGGCAACAAATAATAATTCAATTAGTCAAAGATAAAATGTTTAGCACGGGAACACTTACGGATTTTTCAAAAATTAACGGTATATTAAACGCCTTGGGAAATAATGTGAGAACTGATATGGAACTTTGGGAAATGCAAAGATTTTATGAAATTTATAAAAATATTTCCAATTTGCAAATTTATCAAAGAGTTTTAGAAAACAGTGCAGAGGGGTTGCTATACAATCCAACCGATATACCTAAAGAAGTTGGCTATATACTTCTTCCAATTGGAGGAAATTATAATAGTATTTATCAAATGGCAAAAGATATTTTTACTTTACCAGCGCAATCAGACATAAAACCAAAATAATGGAATTATCTATCATCATTACTAGCTATAAAAATCCACAACTTTTGAAAGTTTGCCTTGATTCAATTAGGGAAAATTATAGCGGAGCTGATTATGAAATTATTGTGGCAGATAGCGAAACAGAGGAAAATACGGAAATGATGATGAGAGAAGAATATTCGGAAATAATATTTATTCCTGCAAAAGAAAATATCGGCTTTAGTGGAACAGTCAATGCCGGATACAAAAAAGTCAAAGGTGACTTTGTGCTTATCTTGAATGGTGATACGATAATAAAAAAAGATTCCATTGAAAAATTATTAAATTATCTAAAAAACAATCCGAAAGTTGGTATCGTTGGTCCGCGTCTTATTGGTTTCAATGAAAAGTCACAAGATTCTTGTTTCCGCTATTATACTCCGCTAACCATACTTTATCGTCGGACATTTTTGGGCAAACTTGGTTTTGCCAAAAAACATTCAGATAATTTTCTAATGAGGGATTATGATCACAAAGAAACGAAGGAAGTTGATTGGATTCAAGGGTCGGTAATGATGACCAAAAAAGAAATTATGGATAAAGTTGGACCAATGGATGAAAAATTTAAGTTATATTTTGAAGATGTTGATTGGTGTCGAAGATTTTGGGAAAAGGATTACAAGGTTATTTATTTTCCAGATGCTCAAATTTATCATTATCATGGTCGAGGAAGTGTTGGAAAAAATGTTATTCAGGCTTTGCTTTTCAATCGTTTAGCTTGGCTACATATAAAAAGCGCTATGAGATATTTTTGGAAATATTGGGGCAAGCCTTTGCCAAAACATAATTAGCAGTATGCGAATAAAGTATAAAAAATGAATCAAGAAAATTTTAAAGAAAAAATAAATCAAGAAATAATCGGAGAGAAAGAGAAAAGAGAAAAAGAAAATCTGGAGAAAAATCTCCGGCTTTTTAAAAAATATGTATTTTTTTCAGTGGTTGTAATTTTTTTGATCATCAGTTTTTTCCTTGGTTATAAAAAGGGGCAAGACGAAACGCATTCAAAAAACAGAGAAGTTTTGTTGGAAAAAGCAATTATTGAAAATAAAGCCCTTCCACAAGGGGAAAAAGTTGATTTTGCCATTTTTTGGAAAGTTTGGGAGTTGGTCAAAGAAAAGCATGTGGAAAAAAATAATTTAGATGCGCAAAAAATGGTTTATGGAGCGATTAATGGAATGCTTAGCGCTACAGGAGATCCTTACTCGAGTTTTTTTAATCCCGAGGAAAGTAGAATGTTTTCGCAGGATATTGCCGGATCATTTGATGGTATTGGAGCAGAACTGGGAATAAAAGATGAAATTTTGACTATTATTGCTCCACTGGACGGTTCTCCAGCGCAAAAATCCGGACTTCGCAGCGGGGATAAAATTTTGAAAATTGATGGCAAGTCATCGTTGGATCTGACAATTGATCAAGCAGTGAATCTTATCAGGGGGAAAAAGGGCACTTCTGTTGAATTGACAATTTTTCATGAAAATGATCAAGAGACCGTGGAAGTGACTGTAATTAGAGATACGATAAAATTAGATAGCGCCAAGGTAGAATTTAAGGATGATGGCATCGCGTATCTAAAAATAATCAAATTTTCTGATGATGTGGATGATCAATTTAATTTGGCAATGAATAAGATTATTACTAATAAAAGCAAAGGTATAATTTTAGATCTTCGCGATAATCCCGGTGGTCTTTTGGATAAATCAATTTCTATTGCCAGTCGGATGATGCCGAAAGGTAAAATAGTTGTTTTGGAAGAAGATAGTAGCGGCAAGAAAGAAAATATTTATACTTTTGGCGGAGATAAATTGAGTTCGATTCCTATGGTGGCGCTTATCAATGAAGGCAGTGCTAGCGCTTCGGAAATTTTAGCCGGAGCTTTGCGGGATAATCAGGAAATAGTTTTAATTGGTGAAAAAACATTTGGCAAGGGAAGTGTTCAAGAACTAGTTGATCTGCCAGATGGATCAAGCGTCAAAATTACTGTGGCCAAATGGCTCACGCCCAAAGGAGAGTATATTATGGACAAAGGAATTTCTCCTGATATTGAAATCAAAATGACACCGGAAGATTATGAAAATAAACGCGACCCGCAATTGGAAAAAGCGCTGGAAGAAATAAAGAAAATCAGAACCACTGACCTGCCTCGCCGGTAGGCGGGTTAGCACGTGATTACCTTGACGACACATGATTAAAATTCAGTGAAATCATGTGAGCTCAGTGATAATCTGTGGTTCAGACAATATATGAAAATTATTCTATTTCAAGACATCAAAAGTTTAGGAAAAAAAGGAGACATTAAGGAGGTCGCGGAAGGCTATGCGCGGAATTTTTTGTTTCCTAAAAAAATAGCCCAGATTGCTACGGAAAGTGCTATTAAACAAATGGAAATTCAAAAAGAGCGTGAAAAAAGCCTTGAATTAGCCAAAAATATTGAGCTTAAAAGTTTAGCCGAAAAGATTAAAGGCAAAAAAATAGTCATTACCGCCAAGGAAAAGAACGGAAAACTTTTTGGTTCAATCACAATTAAAAATATCGAGGAGGCGCTAAAAAAAGAAGGCTTGAATATTTTACCTTCTTCGATTATAATAAAAGAGGTAATAAAAAAAGTGGGAGAATATGAAATTGAGATAAAATTAACCGAAAAGATTAAAGAAAAAATAAAAATAGAAATTAAGGGAGCCTAGTTTTATTTAAGCAGTTTTAATAAATTATTTTTTAGGGGTCGTGCTTTAGCGACTTTTATATTTATGAAAAACAGAAAATATATTTTTGTCGTCGGGGGCGTGATGAGTGGAGTGGGTAAAGGAATAACTACTTCGGCGATTGGAGCAATTCTTCAAGCACGCGGGTTTAATGTAACAGCAATAAAAATCGATCCTTATATCAATGTTGACGCTGGCACAATGAACCCAACTGAACACGGAGAAGTTTTTGTGTTGGATGATGGCGATGAAACTGATCAGGATATGGGAAATTATGAAAGATTTTTAAATATCACTTTGCCTCGCGATAATTATATGACTACGGGAAGAGTGTATGAAACAGTGATTCATAAAGAAAGAAACTTAGAGTACAACGGAAAATGTGTAGAAGTTGTGCCACATATTCCAATGGAAGTTATCGAACGGATTGAAAAAGCTTCCAAGAAGGCTGATTCTGATGTGACGATGATTGAAATCGGTGGAACGGTCGGTGAATATCAAAATATTCTTTTTTTGGAAGCGGCCAGAATGATGAAGATAAAACATCCAGACGATGTGTTATTTGTGATGGTGAGTTATTTGCCAATTCCTTCCAAGGTGGGAGAAATGAAAACCAAACCAACGCAATATGCTGTGCGAACACTTAATAGCGCTGGAATTTTGCCAGATGTGATTATCGCCAGAAGCGATACGCGCTTAGATCAAAAAAGAAAAGAAAAAATTGCAATGTTTTGTAATATTCCGGAAAGATATGTAATTTCTGCCCCAGATATCGAGAGCATCTATGAAGTTGGAATAAATTTTGAACGGGATGATTTGAGTTGGTTGCTTTTGAAAAAATTAGGTTTATCGTACAAAAAAACTGATCTGAAAAAATGGTATGATCTTTTGGAAAAAATCAAAAATCCTAAGGGAGAAGTGAAAATTGGAATAGTAGGAAAATATTTTGGTACAGGCGATTTTGTGCTTTCAGATGCGTATATTAGTGTAATTGAGGCGGTTAAGCACGCGGCTTATAAACTTCAAGTAAAACCAAAAATAAGTTGGGTAAATAGCGAGGCTTTCGAAAAAGAACCGGAAAAATTAGAAGAGCTGAAAAATTATGACGGGGTAATTATCCCTGGGGGCTTTGGTTCACGAGGAATTGAAGGAAAAATAAAAGCTATTCAATTTTTGCGAGAAAATAAAATTCCTTTTTTTGGACTTTGTTATGGAATGCAACTAGCGGTGGTTGAATACGCGAGAAATATTTTGGGGCTCAAGGATGCCAACACGACTGAAATTGATAGGGAAACAAAAAATCCGGTAATTGATATTATGCCGGAACAAAAAAAGAATCTAGCCGATCATAATTTTGGAGCTACAATGCGATTGGGTGCTTATACGGCTGTTCTTGAAAAAAAGACCATGGCCTATCAAGCTTATGGAAAAAATAAAATTTCCGAACGCCATCGCCATCGCTGGGAAGTTAATCCGGAGTATATTGAAAGATTAGAAAAGGCTGGTTTAGTTTTTTCTGGAAAGTCAGCCGATAGAAAACTTATGGAAATAGTCGAACTGCCGATAGACAGACATCCATTTTTTCTGGGAACTCAATTCCATCCAGAATTTAAATCAGATCCGATAAATTCCCATCCTTTATTTTTTGAATTTATAAAAGCGAGCCACTTGCGAATTGTCGCGAATAAAAAACAATAAGCACGAATAAAAAAACGAACCTTTCAATAAGTTCGTTTTTTTAGTTTATATGCGTTGTATGTTCATGTCTATTCTACAGAAACAAATTTTTTGGAAATCATTTTTCCGGTAAATTTTATGACTTTTTTAGCCTTAAATTTAACTACGCCTTCTTTCATTGCAAAAAGAGTGTCATCTTCCGCGCGTTTAACATTTTTTCCGGGTCGGAATTTTGTTCCTCTTTGACGAACGATGATTTGTCCGGGAGCGACTTTTTCTCCGGCAAATTTTTTCACTCCAAGTCTTTTCGAAATCGAATCTCGTCCCAGTTGAGTGGAACCACCTGCTTTACGATGCGCCATAATTGTCTGCGAATATAATGAGCAGGAACAATTATGAGCGTCCCTGCACCTATTCTTAAATTAATCTTTATAATAAAAACAAATAAAGCCGAAGGCGTTTCCGTGACTATGCCTAAAAATTAGCAGAAAACTAATTTTGGAATAGGTGTGGGAAGCCAAGCTTTTAAGTATAATTAAGCTTACCAATTATATGCTATAATGTCAATATGAATAGTAAAGTAAAAGATTTTTGGCAAAAATACGAATATAAAATAGTCCTTGCGGTGGGCTTTGTTTTGGTAGCGGTAGTTTCTTTTGAAGGGGGAATTTTGAAAGGTCAAAAATTATCCCAAAATCCAGTGATTATTGAAAAATCGATAGAGAACGCAGTGCCCATTGAAAATAATATTAATTCAGCAGTTCAAGGTGTTTCACAGAGCCAAAATTTGCCCACTGAAGTGAAAAATAAGGATTGCGCCCTTGTAGGGTCAAAAAATTCTAACAAATATCATCTGCCGACTTGTCGTTATGCCAAATCTATCAAACCAGAAAACCGTGTTTGCTTTTCTTCCGAAGATGATGCAAAATCAAAAGGGTATCTGCCGGATAAAAATTGTATAAAATAATTAACCGATGCGAAACTACGAATCGTATGCGAATCTACGAACAAAATTAAAACACTATGAATAATAAAAACGATATCATTGTAATTTCTCTTGGAGGATCATTGATCGTTCCAAAAAGAATTGATTGGCGATTTTTGAAAAAATTTCGCGAGTTGATTATTTGCGAAATTAAAAAAGGCAAAAGATTTGCAATTATCACGGGTGGGGGATATGCGGCGCGGGAATACGCCCAAGTGGCGTCAAAAGTTACAAAACTCACTCGAGATGACTTAGATTGGCTAGGCATTCATACAACCAGACTCAATGTGCATTTAATCAAAACTATTTTCAGGCAATACGCTAATCCGCGAATAAATAAAAATCCAAGGACAAAAGAAAATTTAACTAGTCATTTTGCCAAAGGCGAGGGGATTATGGTCGCGGCTGGCTGGCGACCAGGCTGGTCAACGGATTTTGTGGCGACAATTATCACCGAGCGACTTGGCGCCAAAAAACTCATCAATCTTTCCAACATCAAATACGCTTATGATAAAGATCCGAAAAAATATCCAGATGCCAAAATAATCAAAGAAATTAATTGGAAAAATTTCAGAAAGATTGTTGGTAATCGTTGGGACCCAGGACTCAATATGCCTTTTGATCCAGTGGCTTCAAAACTAGCGCAGAAAAACAAATTGGAAGTTATCATTGCCGAAGGCAAGAATCTAAAAAATTTGAAAAATATTTTAGAAGAGAAAAAATTTCAAGGGACGGTGATAAAATAATGAAAAAGTTTTTAATAAGTATAAGTGCGATATTTTTTATAATTGCAATTGGATTGTTTTTTATCTTTGATGCAAATAAGGAGAAAATAATGACAAACCCCTATATAAAATCAATTGTACAAAAAATAGCCGATTTTATTTATACTGAAGCTGGAAAGCACAATCCCCAAGGCGATATATTGCCAGATAAGGTGGATGACGATATAATTAAGGAAATAAAGAAAAAAATTAATTAAAAAATATGAACAAAAGAATAATTAGCAATATAATATTTTCTGTAATTTTAGTTTTAATGGTCTTAATTTTTTTAGATTTTATTGGTATTTTTAATATTTTTTATTATGATAGACATCCTTTATTATTATGCCCAGGACAAAATAAATATTGGAAAGATATATTTAATTCAGGAGTGCTATTTGACGAAAATAAGTTCGATGCTTATCAAGGTATTTTAAATATTATTATCTTTGTATTATATCCAATTATATATTTAGTATTTGAAATACAATATTTTAGAAAAAAAAGATTAACGCTATTGGCAGTTTTTTTAACAATTTTTTTCATTGCATATTTTATTAATATTATTTCTTATGAATGTTGGGCGGAGTTTTTTAATTTTGATCCTTACTAGTCCTTACTAGTTTGTTTGAAATTTATCTTTTTATATTTCAACAAAAAATAAATCAAGAAATAAAAAACCAAAGAAATTGCTCCAGCGATTATTATGAAGCCAACACTTAAAGGCAATAATAATTTCAAAATAATAGTTTCGGAAAAAAATTGTTTGAAAGCAAGTGGATAAGTTTGATTGAAATTGACAATAAGTTCTTGCATTTCAACTCCAAAAATCCAACTTCCCAATTTGACGGCAAAGGGCATAATTAAAATTGATGTCCAAAAATTAGTCGCTAATACTCCGGCAACAGCGGATAAACGGTTCACTCTTATTATCCAAGCAATTACAATAGCGGTTAAAATTCCCCCCGGAATAATTCCCAAAAAAATTCCCAAAGCCGCTCCCGCAGCAACTTTATGCGGAGTGTCATCGATGAGAAAGAATTTTTTGAAAAAAGTTTTTAATTTATGCATATAAATTGCTATAGGGATCCTGAAATAAATTCAGGATGACAAAAACACAAGTTCAGGATGATTCCACTAAGCGGAATCATTTTTTCTTCACGCTTAAACTTTTGGTTTCTTTGTTGAGAACTTTGGCTTTTTCAATTTCCTTTTTGGCATCAAATGGTAAGACACCCAGAATATTTCGCAGTGCAATGCCATCTACTTTCAACACATCTTCCCAATGATCAAGTGGTTCCAAAACTTCACGGAGTTTTTTCTCGTCATATTTATAAGTTTTGCGAAGTGACCTCGCAATGACGCCTTGTGGCCCAAAAACTCGCTCCACGCCTTCTTGATCCATATAACTCAAGATATCCTCTTGCAGTTTTGCTAAACGATCTTTGGTAATATTTATCGCTGATTTCAAATCTATGTATTCTTCGATAGATTTGTTAATTTCTTCTGTGTCGATGTGACGCAGTTCTTTGAATTTATGTTTCCACATTGGGCAAAGATTTTGGTATCCGCACCAATCGCAAAGAGGGGACATAGTCGGCTCAAAATTACCAGCCTCAATGACTTTTATAGTGTCTAAAAAGAGTTGTTCACTTTTTTTCAATTGTTCTAAGGTTCTTGTGGCGGATAATTTCATGCCATGTTTCAAATAATATAAGCTAACTTTTATTTTATCTAAATTTTGAATTTCTTTGGGATAATTAGAAAGAAATGCTTGCAGATAAACAGAGAGTTGAATGTCGTTGTCAACTTTTTCTTGATTAGGCATTTTCTTGGTAGTTTTATAATCAATAATTTCAAAACCATCGTCAGTTTTGTCTATGCGGTCGATGATGCCAGAGATGATATGTCTTTCTTGGGCTTGCCCCGCGGTCGCCGTAGGTGACTTTGCGGGGCCTATTTCAATTTGAAAACGGGATTCCAAATTGATAATATTAAAATCAGCCGGATTATTTTTTTGATAATAATCTTGAATAATTTTGACGCCTTGGGAAAAGGCGGCACGCTCCTCAGTTTCTCCGTCGAAAACTGCTGGGTTCCAGGAATTTCCAAAATGTTCCATAGCTTGATCCAAAGTAGGGGAGAGAATTCCCGGTGTATGGATAAATTTCATTGTTTCATGAATTGTCGAGCCAAAAACCGCCTCCTTGGATTTAGGAACTTTAATTCGATCAATATTTTGAAATTTATATTTCAGCGGGCAATTCTGATAGGCATCAAAAGCACTGTAGGATATACGCATAAGAAATAAATTGTCATCCTGAATTTATTTCAGGATCTCAAGAGATGCTGAAACAAGTTCAGCATGACAATAAAATAATGATTTTATGAATGTAGTATATCACTGTTGACAAATTATTTCAAAAGAGTAATATTAAAGCATACTAAATTAGTAGGAATAAGCAAATGTTAAATTTTTCAACAAAAGGGGAATATGGGCTTCGGGCGATGGTTAATTTGGCGCACAATTATCCTCAAATTAGAAATATAAAAAAAATATCCAACGAAGAAAAAATTTCCACTAAATACTTGGAAAGGCTAATTAGTGACCTAAGAAAAAATAATTTGGTCAAAAGTATCAAAGGAAAAAATGGTGGTTATGTTTTAGCTAAAAAACCGAAAGAAATTTCTGCGGGGGAGATTATTGAAATTATGGAAGGACCAATGACAGCTAAATGCCAAGGGATACATTGCTCGGCGATGAAGAAATGTCCTTCCAGTTTTGTGTGGATAAAGTTAGGCGAACAAATAAGGAAGACTTTATATGGAATAAGATTGAGTGATTTAATTCACCCTATAAAATAATAATGTTATAAATTTATATTACTACCGTATTCTAGTATACGGTAGTAAGAATATTTTAAATAAGAATATTTAAAAACTATGACAAAAAAAACAATTTATCTAGATCACGCAGCAACAACAGCGGTCGACAAAAAAGTATTACAAGAAATGATGCCATATTTTAGTGATAAATATGGTAATGCTTCATCGCTTCATTATTTTGGTCAAGAAGCCTCGCAGGCAGTGGAAAAAGCCAGAATACAAGTGGCTAAATATTTCAATGCTAATTTGAACGAAATTATTTTTACTAGCGGAGCAACTGAATCAAACAATCTTGTCATCAAGGGGGTTGTGAAAGCGTATTATAAAAAAGAAAAAAAGAAACCCCATATCATCACCACGGCTTTTGAGCATCATTGTGTGTTAAATGCGGTAAAAAATTTAGAAAAAGAAAATTTAGTTGAGGCAACTTTCATCAATCCAAAAAAAGATGGCGTCATAAGTGTTGCGGATATAAAAAATGCAATCAAGTCAAATACAATCTTGATTTCTGTGATGTATGTGAATAATGAAATTGGTACGGTGCAACCGATTGCCGAAATCGGAAAAATAATCCAAAAAAATAATCCAAAAATAATTTTCCACACTGATGCAACGCAGGCGGTAAATTATTTTGATTGTAATGTCGAAAAATTGGGAGTGGATTTGCTTTCAATGTCTGCACATAAAATATATGGACCAAAAGGAGTAGGGGTTTTATATATTAAAAAAGGGCTTATTATAGCCAAAATTCAAGATGGTGGAGCGCAAGAATTTGGACTGCGCGCAGGAACAATTAATACCTCGGGAATTGTCGGACTAGGCAGTGCGATATCAATGATCAAAGATCAAAGAACAACGAACAATGAAAAAATTAAAAAGCTACGAGATTATTTAATCGCAAAAGTTTTAAAAGAAATCCCGGATTCAAGATTGAATGGTTCAAAAATAAAAAGATCACCAAACAATGTGAATGTAAATTTTTCGCGAGTAGAAGGGGAGAGCTTGCTTATGATGCTCTCGTCAGAAGGAATTTTTGCTTCGACGGGTTCAGCTTGTTCATCCGGTTCACTTTCTCCGTCGCATGTGCTTTTGTCACTTGGACTGAAACCAGAAGAAACTCATGGCTCACTGCGATTGACACTTGGGAAAAACACCACCAAAAAAGAAGTTGATTACGCCGTGAAGGTAATTAAAAGATCAGTAGAAAAATTGAGAAAAGTTTCGGGGAGTGTACTCAAGGATTATTATAAGAACATGAAACATAAAGCATAAAACATGAAACAAGATTCTAAATCAGGATTTTGAAATAAAACTTGTTACATGTTATATGTTACATGTTATATGAAAAAATATGTATTCAAAAAAAGTTCTAGAACATTTTACCCGGCCACATAATCAGGGCGTGATAAAAAATCCATCAGGAGTTGGGATGGTTGGCAATCCAACTTGTGGTGATATGATGAAAATTTATATCAAGGTAAAAAAAGATGTCAAAAAGAGGGAAGTGATAAGTGATATTAAATTTGAGACATTAGGATGCGCTAGCGCGATTGCGACCTCATCTATGATCACGGATTTGGCAAAAAACAAGACTTTGGAAGAAGCATCGAAGATTACCAGAAATGATGTGGCAGAAGCCTTGGAAGGTTTGCCACCAATAAAAATGCATTGTTCAAATTTAGCAGCCGACAGTCTTAGGGAGGCGATAAAGGATTATCAAAAGAAAAAAAAACAATAGAAAATTTGAATACTGTTTAATTTTTTTAGATATTTTAAAGCTACTAATTGAAAGCAGTTTTATTATTAAAGGGGAGTATTAAAGACAAATATGTATAGTGTCGCACATTATATCTTTCGCGACACTGCACTAATTTCAATAAAATAGACTCGTTGCTTAATAACAGTGCTTTCGCACAGAATCATCCTAATGATTCTGGAATGATCAGCTCGTAGAATCGAGATGGTAATTCCAGAGTCCGCAGGAAATGAGCATAGCTGTGTCATCAAAA
>Ga0210051_1000456_pt1 | contig 38141 bp, 43 predicted proteins | sample CryGey092014_all_FD_185464 | JGI IMG/M metagenome (GOLD analysis project Ga0210051, IMG submission 185464) | Groundwater microbial communities from aquifer - Crystal Geyser CG23_combo_of_CG06-09_8/20/14_all (SPAdes) (version 2) | ecosystem: Environmental > Aquatic > Deep subsurface > Groundwater...
TTAAATTGTCTAAGTGGTATTAACTTGTTAATATCATACATAGGGCAGCACCTCCCTTCAGAGGCTGCCCTAATTTTGTTTTATCTAAAGGAAAATTTCAACTAGAAGTAGTTTTGGGATGGGTTTAATGAGCGGCGTGGTCGATGTCTTGGACGGTTCCACCATCATAATTCCTCTGCTTGTTTTCACGATATTCTTCTCCTTTGTTAGGTTGGGAATGCGCGATCTTTGAGCCACAGTAGCTCAATAAATCCTGTAACTGTTATATCATACAAACACCTTTCTGTCAAACCATTGTATGCGTCCAATACATATTAGACTCTTCTGAACTGGAATTAACCTCATTAATTTTATCAGATATTAACCTTAAAGGTGCTTTGTTCTTTAGCGAATAATGCGGCCTCTCTGTATCGTAGAAAAGAAGGTAATCTATCAACTTATCATTAAATCTATCTAAATCATATTCCAAAAGCTCTCTGTACTCCTCCACCACATCATCTTGAAGTGTTCTATTGAATCTCTCAACATAACAATTCTGCTTTGGAGACCTCGGATAGGAAAAAAGATGTACGATACCTTTCTCCTTTAGAGTCCTATCCGCTTGCCCTAAAAACTCACTACCATTATCCGTCTGCACCGCTTTTATCGGAAATGGAGAAACCCTATCCAATTTCTGTACAAAATCTGATGCAGAAAGCGATGAGCCTGTTTTGTATGTATAAGCAAAAGCAAATCTGGATTTAACATCTATAGCTGAAAATATATATCTTTTGATCCCATGTTCAAACCTAACTATCGTATCCATTTGCACTAAATCCCCGATATCTGAAACTTGGTAGCCAAACACCCTTTTCTTTTCTATCTTTATCCTCCCCTTTGTTCTCTTACCTAGATAAAAATACCAATTATTCCTCTTTATGATCTTTCAAATTAGAGATTCTGATATTGGGGGGATACTGTTACTTGCACAATACTCATCAAGGAGATAACTTACGCGTATGTACAAAGAGCTACGCAGACAAAGGAAATAGAACTTTTGAGGTTGGATTCCTTTACATACCAAAAGCCCACTCAAGAACAACAAAAGACGAGATTGGTGGCATATCTTCTTTCGCTTTATCTACAAGAGCTTGAATATACACTTTCCCAAGTAAGTTTAGCTAGCTCTTTTTTTTGCTCCTGTACTTCTAGCCTATTTAGCTGATAGTTTATGTATCCGCCGCCTATGGATATAACTACGGAAGTCTTGAGTTTAGTAAAAAACTCCGCCATTAATTGATTTCTTTTTCTAAGAGTATCTACATCAAATCCCTCAACACCTCCCTTTCTATCGGTCTCAAGCACATCAAGTCCGAGATAGTACCATATTAGGTCTGGCTTGAATTTTTCGATTTTTTCTAAGACATCCGGTAGCAGCTTTATATATTGTTCCGAATTCTCTACCTTTTTATGAAACACATTTTTCTCGCTTTTAGTAAATGACCACTTATCTAGTTTATATCTCCACAAGTCAGTAGAAAGCACCCACGGTTTATGACAAGCTTGAGAATGGGTGCCATTCCCAAAATGCGCATCAAGATCTAATATCGCTACCCTCTCAACTTTTCTTTTGCTTTTTAAATATTCTGAAGCAATGAGCATGCTGTTAATCGGACCAAACCCATAACCACTTCCAGCTTCAGCGTGATGGCCACCATCCGTTAGAGCAATAGTGATATTGTTTTCTTTTAGAGCGTTTTCTGCAGCCATTATATGTGCCCAAGCGTTATTTACAACCCATCTATAAAAGTCTTTTTGATAAAGTACTCCAGATGATTCAGCCAACTTACGCGGTTTTCCAGTTTTATAACTATTGATTAAAGTAGGTGTGTGAGCTAGTGATAAAATTGAGTCGTCTTTTTTGTTTACAGAAATTACTTCAGTATTAGATTTCTTGAGAATCAGTGCTTTTAACATTATCATTCGGTTTAGCGAGTCAAGGCGGTACCTTTTTCCAGTTCTGCTTTTGTGCCAAATATCTTCTGTGCCGGTTGGGTAGTAAAACTTGAGCATAAGTGGAAGTATACCATAAAACACAGAAATTTTTGCGATTATTTATTTCAGAAAGAAAACAAGCGAGCCAACTTTTTGAGACGAAGCGCTTTAGTACCAAAGAATATAGATAGCTGTGGCGGCCTGTCGCGGCCAGCGCATACCCTTCCGATCTCCTTTTGTGCCGAGGAGAGGACTTGAACCTCCAATCCCGTTATTGGGAACAACAACCTCAATGTTGCGCGTCTGCCAATTTCGCCACCTCGGCAAGAGATAAGTTGCTGCGAATCCTTGTCCGAGAGGTCTTCGCAGCATTTTGCGAAGTAGAACAACTCGGCAAGCTTAATACTGGTGGGCGATGCAGGATTTGAACCTGCAACCTTTTGGATGTAAACCAAACACTCTGCCAATTGAGCTAATCGCCCTGATGAGCGGGTGAACAGAATCTAAGTTGCCATATTCAAGTTTCTGAGCGGCGGACCAGATTTGAACTGGCGACCTTCTCCTTGGAAGGGAGACATTCTACCGCTGAACTACCGCCGCAGGACATATCATCTATTTTACACTTAAAGGGTGGGTTTTGACAACCGCAAAACATTTATGTAAAATATATTAAGTATGATAAACATGCAGAAAAGTAAGATATTATTTCTTGCGTTTCCTTTTTTCTTCTTTTTTACCCTAGCCATATCCGTTATTTTAGGGTTGTTCTTGCTGTTAAAAACTGACAAAACAAAGGCTTTAGCCAGCGGGGGACCCGAATTATACTCGCTTTTCGCGTCTAAACCACGGGTTCTTGGCACTGTTTCCCAATCAATAGAGTCTCAACAGGCAACCACTGAGGTAATTAAACAATTTATGCTTAAATACCATGCCTCTTCCGAGTTAGTGGAACATGCGGAAACATTTAAACAAAATGCGGACAAATACAATCTTAACCCCTGGCTTGTGGTAGCTATTGGTATGTGCGAAGGGAATTTAGGCCGAGCCACTCCAAAATTCAACGGGGAAGAAACCTACAATACTTGGGGTTGGGCGGCAAGTGAGCGGGATTTAGCCCAAAGAACAGGCATGTACGACTTGGAATCGTGGGAAAAAGCTATAGAAACTGTTACCAAAGGTTTGGCAACTTCGCTTTTTTACAGAGATTATGCCACAAAACAGGTTCTCACTTTAGAGGACATTGAAAACATTATGCGTTTTTACGCCCCACCTTCTGTTCTCAAAGGAGGCCCTTGGTCAAAATGCGTTTGGCAGTACTACACAGAATTAGAAAACTTTAACTCCGCATTCTAAAAACTCCCGTTTTCTTGACAATTTGCTGATTTCAAGGTATGATTTAAGCATCACAAGATGGCTTTATTAAAAAGCTGACTTATGATTGGTAAAAGCGCCCGAGGTAACTTGGGCGCTTTTTATGTTAAAATGTGGAGAGAAGCCGAGGTGGCGAAATTGGCAGACGCGTATGGCTTAGGACCATATGGGTTTAAAAACCCTTGGAGGTTCAAGTCCTCTCCTCGGCACCAAGATATGAAAATAAAAATTAGAAAAAAAACAATAATAATAGGCATTTTAATAATAACGGTCGTCTTTATTCTTGTAAGTGTAGTCTCTAAAAATAACCGGCCTGTAGAGGTAGAAATTACTAAAGCTGCTGTACAGGATATTGTTAAAACAATTTCCCTAAGCGGAAAAATAAAGGCGGATAATCAAGTAGATTTATCTTTTGCCACATCCGGAACAATAAACTCAATAGCAGTTGAGCTTAATTCCTCTGTTAAGGAAAACGACACTTTAGCTGTCCTTAATACAGCAGTCCTATACAATACATATTTGGCTCAAAAATCCCTTTACGATAAAGCAAAACAGCAACTTGAAACCTTTATAGAAACCTATAATGACGATCCAGATACTGCAGGAATAAATTCCGAGGATATTTATTGGTCTAAATACAAAGAATATGACGATGCTGTTATCTCATCCAAAGCCTCATCTGATGCTGCTTTAAATGGGTTATCTAACGCATATATAAAATCGCCCATTAACGGTATTGTTACCGAATCAAATTACAAAAAGGAGGAGTATGCTGCTGTTGGATCCAAAGTAATTCAAGTTACAGATCCTAACACACTGTATTTTGGCGTTAGCGCCGCACAAGAAGACATAGGACAAATTAAATTGGAGCAGGAAGTAAAAATAGAATTAGATACATATCCAAACATATCCTTAAAAGGATCTGTTTACTATATATCTCCCGTGCCCACAACCGACGCTTCCGGAAACAGCGTATATGAAGTTAAGGTAAAAATAGGCAACGAGGAAAACATTCCTGAAATAAAATTGGGTATGGAAGGAAGCGCTTCAGTAATTTTGGAAAATAAAATTAGTAGATTAAGCATAGATTCCTCCGCAATAACAGAAATAGGAGATCTGAAATATGTATTTGTAGATAAAAACGGAGTAGCTAAAAGAATTGATATTAAAACTGATTTTGAAGGCGATGTCCTCATTGAAATAATAGAAGGGCTTAAAGAAGGTGATAATGTAATACTCTCTCCGTTATCAAGAGTTAAGGACGGAAAGAAGGTAACGGAGAATGCCAACTAAATCTCTCCCTATAATTGAACTTAAAAATGTATATAAAGACTACAAAATGGGGGGCGTTTTAGTTGGCGCTCTTCAAAACATCTCACTTAAAATAGACAAGGGCGATTTTGTTTCTATTGTTGGAAAAAGTGGTTCTGGAAAATCTACCCTTATGCATTTAATTGGGTGTTTGGATGTTCCCACTAAAGGAGAAATACTTATTGATGGAAAAGATATATCCAAATTATCTGAAGGGGATCTCGCCAGAATAAGAAATAAATATATCGGGTTTGTATTCCAAACTTTTAACTTACTGCAAAGGACAAGTGCTCTGGACAATGTAAGATTACCTCTAATTTATAACAAAGTACGCGAAATAGAAGATAGAGCTACAAAACTTTTACAAAGTGTAGGTTTAGGGGACCGCATAAAACACAAACCAAATCAACTTTCAGGAGGTCAGCAACAAAGGGTAGCGATAGCGAGGGCTTTAATAAATAACCCCGAGCTTATCTTGGCCGACGAACCAACGGGAAATCTCGATTCAAAATCCGGAGATGAGATTATTGACTTATTTATTAAATTGAATAAAGAAGGAAAAACTGTAGTAGTAGTTACGCACGATGAGGATATCGCTAAAAAAGCAGAGAAAATAATAAGAATTGAAGACGGAAAGGTAATAATCAAAAAATGAACAAATTTGTAAAATTTTTCGAGACCGTAAAATTAGCAATAAATGCTATAAATTCCAACAAAGTACGTTCCCTTTTGACCATGTTAGGGGTAATTATAGGGGTTGCTTCTGTAATCCTTCTTGTATCAATTGGAAACGGCATAACCGGATATGTAACCAGCGAATTTGAGAAATTAGGATCAAACCTTATCCTCGCAACCCCAGGAAAAGTTACTGTTGCCATAGGAGGAGGAAATCCTACCAGCGGTTTAACAAACAGCAAATTCTCGGAAACAGAAATTAAAAATATAGAAAGATTAACTGGAACGGTTGAAGCTGTAACAATAGAAGCCACAGATTCAAAAAGAGCTAAATACAAGAAAAATGAATATTATTCTATGATATATGCTTCAGATCATAATCTACTTGAGGTAATAAATTACAAAGTAATATCCGGAAGATTTTTTACTAAAGCAGAATATCAAAGCGCAACTCGCGTTGCTGTAATAGGAAACACTATCGTAGAAAAGCTGTTCAAAAACGAGAACCCTCTTGGCAAAGAATTTACACTAGATGATAAAAAATTTATTGTAATAGGTGTTTATGAAAAAAGGGGGGGTTTTGGTGGTAGTGACAATGATTCCATAATAACTATTCCATTTACCACAGCAAAACTTTTGTTCAACATGAGGAGAATATCCGGTATAAATATAAAAACCAAGCCCTCCATTGAAATAAATGATGCGAAAAAGTCTATCGAAAAAGCTTTTTTAATGACATTAACCAAAGATGACTTTACACTTTTTACTGCAGAAGAACTCTTAAGTTCCATAAACGGTATCTTAAGTACCTTAACCACAGCTTTGGCTGGGATAGCCGCCATATCTTTACTTGTGGGGGGAATTGGCATAATGAATATCATGCTTGTTTCTGTAACGGAACGAACCAGAGAAATTGGTCTTAGAAAAGCTGTAGGAGCAACACCAAACAATATTCTAGTCCAATTCCTAACAGAATCTTTAATAATAAGCGTAATTGGAGGATTAAATGGAATATTTTTAGGATATTTAGGTTCTTTAGTCTTAAAAAATTTTATACCCGCCACACTTACTCTAAACTCCGTTCTTTTAGCATTTGCATTTTCGGCGGGGGTTGGTATAATTTTTGGGACTTATCCCGCCTATAAAGCGGCCAAGAAAAATCCGATAGATGCTTTAAGGTATGAATAATTATGACCACAACTATAGAAAAATTGCCTAAAAAAACCTATAAAATCACCATAACCGTAGAAAAAGACGCGGTAAGTGATGCTTTTGAGAATAGTCTAGTGCAGCTTGCTAAAAATGTTAATTTAGAAGGATTTCGGCAGGGAAAAGCCCCCCTAAATTTGATTAAGGAAAAAATAGGTAAGAAAAAATTAGAGGAGGGGGTTATAAATCATTTAGTGCCTCTTCATTATTCTTCCGCACTTAAAGAGCATAAATTAAACCCTATTACAAATCCTAAAGTAGAGATTTCCCAATTTGAGGAGGGCAAGGATTTAATATTCACTACAACTATAGTGGAAAAGCCGGATGTAATACTTGGGGAGTATAAAAAAGCCGTTAAAGACCTTAAAAGCGCCGAAAAACCCAAAGCAAGCGACATACTTAACAAAATATTTGAAACGGTAAAAATAGAGATTCCCGAATTTTTAATAGAGGAAGAAACGGTAAATATGTTCTCAAATCTAATAAATCAAACTGCTCGTTTAGGCATTACGGTTGAGGATTACTTAAAATCGCAAAACAAAACCGTAGAAACCCTGAGGGGGGAATACTCAAAGATAGCGGAGGAAAACTTAAAGGCGGATTTATTACTAAATGAAATAGCAAATGAGGAAAAGGTTGAAGTAACGGATAGCGAGATTGAAAAAGCTATAAACGCCGCGCCCGATGAAGAAACGAAAAAAGCTCTTTCAAACGAGAGCCAAAAATGGTATATTAAGAGCGTACTAAGAAAGGACAAAGCTATTAAATACCTTATGAATTTAGTTGTTGTCAAGGAGGAAGGAAAATGAAAAATCAATTGGTGCCAATAGTAGTAGAAAAAGACTCCCGCGGTTTTGAGAGAAGCTTTGATATATATTCAAGGCTTCTAAAAGAGCGGATTGTTTTTTTAACGGACGCTATTGATATGGCGGTGGCAAACACCGTCATAGCGCAGTTATTGTTTTTGCAGTATGAAGACCCCAAAAAAGATATAAAACTGTATATAAATTCTCCGGGAGGTTCGGCGTACGCGGGGCTTGCTGTGTACGACACAATACAACACTTGAAGTGCCCTATTTCTACTATTTCCGTAGGTATGGCGGCATCCGCGGCGGCGCTTATTTTGGCGGGAGGGGCTAAGGGGAAAAGATACAGCTTAGGAAATTCTGTAATTATGATTCACCAGCCTCATGGCGGAGCGCAGGGACAGGCTACGGATATAGAAATCTCCGCAAAAGAATATTTGCGGGTTAAGGATTTATACATAGATATAATCGCAAAACACAGCTGCCAAAAACGGGAAAAGGTGGCTATAGATGTGGACCGTGATTTTTTTATGTCTCCCAAGATAGCCAAAGACTATGGCATTATTGACGATATAATTGTGTGATTTCAAGGTCGGATAGCTCAGCTGGTTAGAGCATTGCGTTGACATCGCAAAGGTCGCAGGTTCGAACCCTGCTTCGACCACAATTATGACACTTAAATCCGCCCTAAAATTCGTCTCTCTATTGTTTCTGTGCTTTTCTTCCCTATTACTGCTTGGGTATGTTTTTAAAATCTTTTCTATAAACTCCTTGGACTTGATATCCCAAACTGGAAAAAGCATAAGAATGGGGATTTTAATTTCATCGGCAATATTTTTGATGGTGGCTCTCTACAGTTTAATAAGTCTCATACTAGGAAAAAGAATAAAACTTTTTTTTGTATTTTTGGCAGGGGTAATTGGGTACATATCCGGTTTTAGCATAGGTACTGCAATACCAAAACAGCTGGAAGTGGCGGTTATTTCTTCTTTATTTATATCATTGGGACTTTTAAAAATGGTAACTTACATTAGGGCAGAGTATTTAAACAGTATAAAAATACGATTGGCGGTTATTATTCCAAAAAATGCGCATAGTTTTTTAGTTATTCTGGGAATTATTTTATCTTTGAACTTTTATTTTTTCTTTAGCGCCGCTGCCAAAACCGCCAATTTTAAAATTTCCGAAAATTTGTTAAACAAAATAATGGGACCGGCAACGGCAATTGTTGAAAAAAACCTTGAAACGCAAATAAATTCGCAGTTGGAAGGAAAGCTGACGCAAACTATTGGAACACAGAGCAGAGAAGATATGTTGAAATTTATACAAAGCGAATTGGAAGAAACTTTTAATGAGGGGACTACCCGCCAAAAATTCGGCTTAAATCAAAATGCAATAAATCCAAAAGATATAACGCTTACGCCTAGCGGGACAATTGATATAAGTCCGATGTTGGAGAATTTGAAACCCGATATAGTAAAACAAGTCAATAAGGCGTTTGAGCCTTACGAAAAGTATTTACCTATACTTTTTGCTTTTTCTTTATTTTTTATTCTTGAGTCAATTTTTTCGTTTTTTCCTTTTCTGGTCGTTCCATTTATATCCTTAATTTTGTTCTTGCTAAAGAAGTTAAAATTTATTAAACTCATAAAATCCGCCGCTGAAGTGGAAAGATTTGTATTATGAAAGAAGTACTTGAACATTTAAGGGCGGAAATTTGCAATCTGCCTGAAATCCCCAAAATATCCAAAGAGCAATATGAAAACTTTGCCAATAATTGTGTAGTGGCTCTGATGACCGGAGGGGAAAGCTCCCGATTCAAGGAAGTGGAAGGGGCCAACGGAACAAACAAAAACTCTTTTAGGCTTCCAAATAACGATACGATGATAGAAATGACTATAAGGATGTACAGAGACGCTGGTATTAAAGACTTTGTGGCATTGGTTTATCATGAGGCGCATACGGTTAAAAAATTGCTGGGGGAAGGGGAAAAACTTGGGGTAACTGTGTTCTCTCCAAAAAGCTTTAAATACTTTGATAAATTGTTTTACTTAGATAAAAAAAGTGACTTTGAAAAAGTTCTATTTCCAATACTCTCTAAAAAAAGGGAGCTTTATGCAGTGGCAATACCAAACGAATGCTGGCTTGCAGTGAATAACCTTAAGGTTTACAAACAGTTGGTAGCATATTTAGAACAACCCTCTAATGTATAGGCTCCTATTCTTGTTCTTGTTAAAGATGATAAAACAGCGACACACCCAAGCTTTTTTCCAATATCTATTGCTAAGCTTCTAATATAGGTGCCTTTGGAACATATTACTTTAATTTTAATGTAAGGGTATTTTTGCCTTTTTATGTTGTATTGTTGTCTGGACAACAGTACAAAAATTTCTCCTATTTCTAAAAGCTCCAGTTTCTTTATTAAGATTTTTCTTTGGGGTAAGGGGGTTTTTATTAAACCTCTTCTAGCGTATATGTATAAAGGTTTGCCTTTAATTTTAACAGCGGAGTAGGGGGGCACTTCCTGCTTTACTTCGCCAACAAAGGATTTTAGGATTTGGATTAATTTTTCTTTTTTATTTCTAATAGTAGGTTTCTTATCTTGAAAACGGATATTTGGACTATCCAAATCGTAGGTGTCGGATTCAACTCCAAAAACGATTTCTGCAATATACTCTTTTTCCATATTCATAAACTCGCTTTGTCTCTTGGTGTCCTCACCGGTTAGGATAATTAAAACTCCTTCCGCCATAGGATCTAAGGTCCCTGTGTGGCCCACTTTTTTAACACCCAATTTTTTCCGTATGGCATCTACAACATCGTGGCTTGTTGCCCCCTTAGACTTATTTATTGGAATAATCATCAAAATAGGGGTCTGACCCCAAAGGGGTCAGACCCCTAAATAGCTTAATCTAATAATACATTTGACAGGGTGCTTTTTTCGGCTTCACTAAAGTCTTCCTCAACCCTACTCATAACGAACTTTTTATAATCCTGAACCGTGTTCCCTAAAAGCACACTATTAAAATCCAACCAGGAGGGTGTACTATCTCTACAAAGATAATAAAAACTTGAGTAAACATAGCTTTCAATATTACCTTTATAAGTTACAGCTCTTGGGTTAATATGAATGTAACGAGACAACTGCAAACATTGCTCTTGTGTAGTTACCCGTACTGCTTTGAAGGTTCCTTGAAATAAAGCGCCCACTCTTTCATATTTCTCATTGAAGTATCCAACATAATTAGTACAAACTCTTCTCATCAACTTTGTGGCCCCATCCCGCTTTTTTAATTTCACCAATAAATGAAAGTGATTTGGCATTAAACAAAAAGCTAGTAAAGAAATATCTTTATATACATGATCTGGTTCCATAACTATTCTTTCATTTGTTGTGGGATTCTTTCTAATTATTTTGAAATCAGGTTCCAAATATTTGCGCAAGGTATATATAAATAAATTATAGTCGGCAATGTCTAGGAAAATATCTCTCTTTTCTACACCACGGTTATATATGTGGTAATAACAATCTTCGCCGTATTGGCGAATTCGGTGTTTTGAAGGCATAAATCAATGCTATCCTTTTACATTGTATTTGTCAACAATTTAGGGGTCTGACCCCTTTGGGGTCAGACCCCTATTTGCCCACATTTGTACTTATAAAACAACATGATATACTATAAATATGGAAAAAGGCAACTATAACAAACACTTAACCGTTTTAAGGCACACTACTGAACATGTTCTAATGCAGGCAATGGAAAATCTTTACCCCAACATTCTAAAAGCTATGGGGCCAGCTACCGAGGATGGGTTTTATTTTGATTTTGACCTTCAAACAAAAATCTCCGAAGAAGATTTCTCTAAAATAGAAAAAGAAATGTTGCGCATAAAAAATCTTAATATCCCCATTTCTAAAACAACTTTTCCTGTTAAAATTGCCAAAACAATGTTTAAAAACAATCCCTACAAATTAGAATGGATTGACGAAACCCAAAAACGAGGCGGGGAATTAACTGCATATTGGACAGGAGAACCAAATAAAAAGGGTTCGTTTGTGGACATTTGCAAGGGTCCCCATCTAACAGCCACCAATGAAATTGGTGCCTTCAAACTTCTCTCCATAGCCGGCGCATATTGGCGAGGAGATGAGAAAAATAAAATGCTAACCAGAATTTACGGAACCGCTTTTCCTACACAGAAAGAGTTAGAGGGATATCTAAACAACCTAGAAAATGCAAAAAAACACGACCACAGAATTTTAGGAAAGGAACTAGACCTTTTTGTATTTTCCGACCTCGTTGGGAAAGGCCTCCCCTTACTAACTCCAAACGGAACTATCATTCGCCGCGAGCTAGAACAATTTATAATAAGCGAAGAGACCAAAAATGGTTACCAACATGTGATTACCCCACCTCTTGCCAAAATTGATTTATATAAAAAGTCTGGCCATTACCCTTACTACAAAGATTCTATGTATCCTAAAATGAAAGTTGATGAGGAAGAGTTAATACTAAGACCTATGACCTGTCCTCACCATTTTATGCTTTATAAATCTAAATTACACAGTTATAAGGAACTCCCTATTAGATATGCCGAACTAGCCTCACAATTCAGATATGAAAAAAGTGGAGAGCTTTCAGGCTTGATGCGTGTTAGAACATTTTGCTTGGCAGATGCTCATATCTTTGCTTCGCAAGACCAAGCAAAAGACGAGATAAAAAATGTCTTAAACTTAATTGATTTTGTAAACGGCAAACTGGGACTCATTAAAGGAACTGATTACAACTACCGATTGTCTTTAGGAAACCGTAAGGATATAAAAAAATACTATAAAGACGATGCGGCGTGGGACAAAGCAGAAGATATTTTAAGACAGGTGTTAACCGAAACAAAAAATACCTTCTCCGAGGAGCCTAATGAAGCCGCTTTTTACGGCCCAAAGATAGATGTACAAATGAAAAAAACAGGCGGGAAAGAAGAAACCGCATTTACGGTACAATACGATTTTGTAATGCCAAAAAGATTTGAGTTAACCTACGCAGATAAAGATGGAAAAGAAAAGGAGTTGATAGTTATCCATCGCTCTTCCATTGGCGCTTTTGAAAGAACTATGGCTTTTTTGTTGGAAAAATTCGCTGGCGCTCTTCCCGTTTGGCTTTCTCCTGGCCAAGTTCAGATAATACCCATATCCGAGAAACATTTGGAGTATGTCCAAAAAGTAAAAGAAAGACTTTTGTTATCCCGCTTACGAGTTTTCGTGGACGAAAGGAATGAAACAATGCAGGCAAAAATCCGCGAAGCGCAAACTAAAAAAATTCCTTATATGATAATCGCAGGCGACAAGGAAATGTCCACAGATACTATATCCGTGAGACTCCGCGATCAAAGGACTTTTAATAACATAACCATAGAAAGTTTTGTAAAAACCTCCCAAAAAATAATAAAAGAAAAGAGTTTGGAACTTTGGTAAATAAGGGTTGCCAACTTTGCAACTGTTTGCTAAAATTCAAAAATTGAAACGATACTTAATTAACCACCAAATAAAAGCGCCCGAAGTGCGCTTAATAACAGAAACCGGAGAAAATTTGGGCGTAGTTAAAACATATAATGCCTTAAAAAGAGCTTTAGAAGCAGAACTGGATTTAGTGGAGGTTTCCTCAGGAGCGGTCCCGCCAGTTTGCAAGATACTTAATTTTAACAAGTTTCAATATCAGGAAAGGTTAAAAGAAAGACAGTCCAACAAGAAAATTGTGAAAACCGAAACTAAGGAATTTAGATTTGGCCCTCACATCGGCGAAAACGACTTGTTAAACAAAGCCAAAAGGGCAGAGGAATTTATTAAGGATAAAAATAAGGTTAAAATTTCCGTAGTATTTAAGGGTCGGGAAAAAGCCCACCCAGAAATAGGAGAAGAAAAAATTAAAAAATTTATCGCCCAACTGGGGGATTTAATAAAAATAGAAAACAACATAGAATATAAGAACGGCACTATGAGCGCGCTTATAGCTTTTAAATCAGCTGCCTCTAGCTAACGCTAAAGGGATGTTGTAATGCTCGCTAAGCAAGATTCCTATTTCGCTTATAGTTACCCGCTTACGCAGGTGATTTTACGCTCGCATTATAAAAATGCCAAAACAAAAGACAAGCAAAACAATTAGAAAAAGGTTTAAAATAACTAGTAAAGGAAAGATCTTTAAAAAGAGGGTCTGCACTTCGCATTTAAATAGAAAGGAGACCACCAATTCAAAATTTAGAAAACAAAAGATGAGTTTAATACCAAAAGGGTGGTCTAAAAAAATTAAGAAGTTGATTTAAAATATGCCTAGAGTAAAAACAGGATATAAAAGAACACAAAAACATAAAAAACTGCTAAAACAGGCTAAAGGTTTCTATGGCTCCCGACGAAAAATTTTCAAAAGGGCAAGAGAAACGCTTTTAAAATCAGGAGAATACTCTTTTGCCGGAAGAAAAAATAACAAAAGGAATTTCCGAAAACTTTGGATAATACGAATAAACGCCGCCCTAAAAGAACACAATATTCGTTACAGCGATTTCATAAACAGATTAAAGAAAAACAACATTGAGCTTAACAGAAAAAGCTTATCAGCTTTGGCGCAAAACAAGAACGCTTTCAAAAAACTTGTTGCGCAAGTTAAAAAATGATAATCATTGAGCTTTTAATTTTATTAGGTATAGTAATATTAGTGCTGGGATTTCTGCAATATCAAAAATACAACGATGTTTTTAAAACTTTGTCCTCCTTAATTTCTTTTAACACCTTTCTAATAATTTCCATTACTTTGCTTTCTTATACTTTACTTAGATTTATTCTTGGCATTTGATGGAGAAATTGCAGGCTTTAAAAAAAACATTTAACAGTGACATTAAAAACACAGACGATTCCAGCGAAATGTTGGATAACCTTTACATCAAATATCTCGGAAAAAAGGGAGCTATCAATAATATTATTTCAGAATTTGTTAAGCTCTATCCAAACCAAAAAAAAGAGTGGGGCCCCCGAATAAACACTTTCAAAAAAGAGGTAGAGACTGCCCTTAAGAACTTACAGCAAAAAACGCTATCCTCAGAAAATGTTATAAACAGCATAGATATAACACTTCCGGGAATAAAGCCACACATAGGGCACACTCACCCCATAACTCAAATGAAACATTACGCAGAAAATATATTCCTAACCATGGGTTTTAAAGTGGTAGATTCTTTAGAAGTAGATGACGATTTTAATCATTTTGAAACATTGAATTTTCCTAAGGGCCACCCCGCGCGGGATATGTGGGATACTTTTTGGACTGAAGACCATCTCTTACCTATTGCGCACACATCCACTATGCAACACAGAATATTAAAAACCCATACTCCGCCATTTAGGGTGATTATACCGGGGAAATGCTTTAGATACGAAGCAACCGATACTGTCCACGAACATACTTTTTACCAAATAGAGGGTATGTATGTTAGCAAAGACACTTCCTTGGCAGAACTTATCGGCGTTCTAGAAACTTTTATTTATACATATTATAGGTACAAAATTCCTTATAAAATACAACCCACTTTTTTTCCTTTTGTTGAACCCGGGCTGGAACTATTAGTAGAACATAAACTAAAAAGCGGCGAAAAAAAGTGGCTGGAGCTTATACCAGCAGGTATGATTCATCCAAATGTCTTAAAAATGGCCGGGCTGGACCCAAATACTTATAAAGGCTTTGCGTGGGCAATTGGGCTGGACAGGCTCGTAATGTTAAAGTACGGTATCTCAGACATTAGAGCATTTCATAAAGGAGATTTGCGTTTTTTACAGCAGTTTTAAATTATGAAAATACCATTAAGCTGGGTAAAAGAATTTACTAGAATTAGAATAGATATTACCCCACAAAATTTATGCGAGCTTTTGTCCGCAAAATTATCAGAAGTGGAAACCCTTAAAACCTCAAAATCAAACGATAAAATTATTGAGATAGAAAATAAAGCTCTAACTCACCGCGGGGACTGCTTTAGCATTGAAGGAATTGCTAGGGAAATTTCCGCTATAACAAATAGTTCTTTTAAGCTCCCAGATTACAAAACAGGTAATATACCCATCGTAAAAGATATTCAAATACATATAGAAAATCCGAAAGATTGCCCAAGGTATATAGCAGTAAAAATAAGGAATTTAAAAGTAGAATCTTCTCCAAAAGAAATCCAAACCCGTCTGCTTGATTGCGGAATAAGACCAATAAATAACATTGTGGATTTTACAAATTACGCTATGTTGGAAACGGGTCAGCCCCTGCACGCCTTTGACACCTCTAAATTAGGTGAAAAAGAAAAATACCGCTTTGGAGTTAGAAGAGGCAAAAAATGGGAAGTTTTAACAACATTAGACGGCGTTAGAAGACCCCTTTCCGAAAATAATGTTGTAATAACAAACAACAACAAACCCATCGCAATTGCCGGGATTATGGGAGGCAAAGATACTGAGGTGGACGAAAAGACTACAGAGATAATCTTGGAAGCGGCTAATTTTAACAATTTTGTTACCAGAGAAAGTTCCAGAAAATTAAACTTAAGAACAGAAGCCTCCGGTAGATTTGAAAAAAATATTTCCCCGGATATAGCAGAAAGGGGTCTTGGAAAATTCCTTTCTCTTTTGAACAAATATGAATCGGGTAAAGTGGCGGGATTAAGCGAAAAGTATGTACAAACACCGCTTCCACGCACCATTGAATTAACTTTGGATTTTATCAATAAAACTTTAGGAACAAACTTAAATGAAAAAGAGGCTACAAATATTTTAGCGTTATTAGGATTTACAATTAAGAAGGAAGGACCCACTCTTACAGTTAGCATTCCCTTTTTCAGAAGAGATGTTTCTATAAAGGAGGACCTGTTAGAAGAGATAGCTAGAATCTATGGTTATGAAAAAATAGCGCCCAAACTTCCAAGCAAAGAAATCTCCCCAACAATGCTTGATTTTAAGCTGGAATTTATTAGGCAGATAAAAGCACTCGCCACAGTTTTAGGGTACTCCGAAGTGTACAACTACTCTTTCGTGGGGGAAGAATTATACCAAAAAGTCAATTTACGGATTGAAAATCTTATTGAACTTATTAACCCCATATCGCCTCAACTTAAATTTATGCGAAACAATTTACTGCCAAATATGTATGAAAAAGTGGAGCTTAATAAAAAAAATTTCAGCCAATTTAAGTTATTTGAGGTAGGAAAGGAGCTTCACAAAAAAGCGAGGGGCTTGCCGGAAGAGATTTATACTTTATGCGCGGCTTATTATGACGCAAACCAACCAGACTACGAAACATTGTACCGAAAAGCCAAAGGGGATATGGAAATTTTGCTTTCCAATTTTATCAATTTGGAAGGAGATATAAATCCCATATTTTCCGCGCAGCACTTAATAATTTATAAAATTAATTTGGAAAATCTTTATGAGAAACACATAAAATACAAAAAGGAGATAAAAGATGTTTCTAGTTACCCGCCAATAATAGAAGACTTTTCCTTTTATGTAAAAAAGGAAAGCAGAGTAGGGGATATTATAAAAAAAATAAGAAACATAAACACTCTAATAAGAGACATAGAACTCAAGGACATTTATAAAGAAAAGGATAATAAATCCATAACTTTAACTGTAGTTTATCAGAGCCCTCAAAGGCCACTTTCAGATAAAGATGTTGCGCCAATAAGAAAACAAATTATAAAACTTTTAGAAGAAGGTTTAGGGCTAACGGTTAGAAAATAGTTAATCGGGGGGAAAATAATCTTTGTCGTCAATGTTTTCTTCTATCCATGCATCCACATCCTCCTGCCACTCCGTGAGTTCCGCCTTCATCTTAACAAAAATCCTTTCTTTTATTTTATCCTCCTCATCATCGCAATCCTTTTTAAGCTTATAATCGCCATTATCTTTTTTGCACACTTCAAGGGGTATAAACCAATCGGAAACGGATACCGGTTCGGTTCCCTTAACAAATTTCTCCCATCTCCCATCCTCCGCGCCTTCATAAACCAGCATCCCAGAAGTTTTTCCCACTTCCACATCTATAATATTATCGGGCTTTTCAAATTTTTCATCTTTTTTATCTTTTAGATAAGCTATCATAGCTTTTTGCCAAATAGGCGCCGCCCCGGTAATACCCGAAGCCAGCCCTTTTGCCATAGGAGAATTATCGTTATTGCCTGCCCAAACACCAATCACTATTGAGGGGGTGTATCCAATTGTCCAGTTATCTCTTATATCGTTTGTGGTTCCGGTTTTAGCCGCAACGGTGTGTCCCGGAATTACCAAATTACTGCCTAAACCAAACACTGCGGCACGCGCGTTATTATCCGATAAAATATCCGAAATCAAATAAGTGTAAGAGCTATCTATAACTTTTTCTCCTTTATAAGAGGTCTCCTCATCCAAAACATTACCTTTTGCGTCCGCAACTTTAAGAATACCAACCGGAGAGTGGTAAATTCCGCCGCTTGCAAAAACTCCAAAGGCGTTGGTCAATTCCAAAAGTCTAACCTCTCCGCCACCTAATGTTAGGGAAAGGCCATAGCGGGAAGGGTCGCTAAAAGTGGTGATTCCAAATTTTTTTGCCGTATCCATAACATTTTCTACACCAATGAGTTTAAGCATTCTAACTGCCGGGATATTTATAGAATTTGCCAAAGCGTAGCGGATTTGCGTCGGTCCTATGTATTTCCCGTTATAGTTAACGGGAATGTACGGGGGTTGCCCCTCTCCGCCCGAAAATTTTGTGGGGACATCAAATAAAACTGTTGAGGGGGTAAATCCGCGCTCAAAAGCTGTTATATAGGTTAAAGGTTTAATAGCCGACCCGGGTTGCCTTAGAGATAAGGTTACATTCACATTGCCGTCATTTTCCATATCAAAATAGTCTTTTGAACCCACCATTGCCAAAATTTGACCCGTTTTGGGGTCAATAGCAACTAAGGCAGCGTTCCCCACACTAAGATATTTAACTTTATCCACTTCGCTCTTAACAATCTCCTCTGCCTGCTCTTGAAAATCCAAATCCAAAGAAGTGGTAACACTAAGCCCAGAATTCTCCACAATATTTTCGTTATAGCGCCTACTAAGAAGACTTTTTACATACATCACAAAATGGGGCGCTTTAATGCCATGATTTATACTGGCATATTTAAGAACTTCTTCTCTAGCGGCGGCATACTCCTCTTCGGTAATAAAATGCCTCACGCCATCTTTTTCCACCCACCCTCTTGTTTTCATAAGCCACAAAACATAATGCTGACGGGCGGTGGCGTTTTCGGGATTAGCTCCAAAAGGGGAATAATAGGAGGGTGACTGGGGTAAACCAGCTATCAAGGCGCTTTCCGCCAAAGTTAAATCTTTAGAAGATTTGCTAAAATAGTATTGGCTTGCCGCTTCCACACCATAGGCGGTACCGCCATATGGCGCTTCGTTTAAATACATTTTTAAGATGTCGTCTTTGGAGTATTTCCTTTCTATTTGCAAAGATAATAGAATTTCTTTAATCTTTCTATTGATTGTTCGTTCGTTGGTTAAAAGGGCATTTTTAACAAGCTGCTGGGTGAGGGTGGAACCGCTTTGCAAACCTTTCCCTCTTAACATATTGAATCCAGCGCGCGTGATGCCAATTAAATCAAATCCGCGGTGCTTGTAAAAATCGGAATCCTCGGCAGACAAAGTGGCATGGATTAAAGAAGGGGACACATCCTGAAGCTGTACCAAAGTTCGGTTTTTATCCGCAAAGACCTCGTATAAAAGTTTGCCGTTTCTATCAAAAATTTTTGTTGATTGTTCAATATTTCTTGTGGTCAGCTTTGAAGGGGAGGGAAGTATGGCAGAGTAAACGCTAAATAGCGCCATGGAAAAAATTGCCCCCGCGGTTACAACAAACAGCGCCATAGAAGCAAGGGACACTAGGATAAGGGATCTTTTTTTCTTGTTTTTAAAATTTAGCATTAAGTCCATTTTACACAATGGACTGCAATATTGTAAAATAGAAGGGGTTTGACCCAGGGGTAGCCAAGTGGTTTAAGGCCGCAGTCTGTAAAACTGCCATTCGTTGGTTCGAATCCAACCCCCTGGACAAAAAAAATAGGGGTCAGACCCCTTTAGGGTCAGACCCCTAAATATCCATAGAGGACAGCGTAAAAGAAAAGGCGTGGTTTGCACCTTCACACAATTTTACAATATCGCAAGCAATGTGCTAACATAAAATAGTATGAGAAATATAAAATTAACGCTAGAAAAAATTAAAAGAGAATTGCAAACCGATACTAGAATTTTGGCTTTGTATCTCTATGGTTCACAATCCAACGGCGACGCCAAAAGAGATTCCGATATAGACCTTGGCGTTTTGTTTTACCAAGGAGAAAACCATTCCCTGTTGGACGAGGGGGGACTTTCTGCAAAACTTGCGCGATTCGGGAACATCCATGTAAATATCTTAAATGACAAATCTCCTCTTTTTAGATTTAAGGCAATATACCCACAAAAAGTAGTATTTTGCAAAAACGCCGGGGAAAGGGCGGATTTCGAAGTTGCCACAAGAAACGAGTATAACGACATAGAACCTTATTTAAACGAGGCTTACGAGGCTTCTGTTGAACAAGCCAAGAATAACCTATGCTCGACAAAGAAAGAATTCAGGAAAGGCTAAAAACAATTCTAAGAGAACGATCTCTACTAACTGATTTTGTTGGTATCTCGTTTGAAGAATTTAATAATGACAAAAATATCCATGAATATTACGGAACGCTTCACCACCTGCAAATAGCCTTACAAGCTGTGCTGGATATTTCTCAACATATAACATCTCAACTTCTTTTGGGTCGATACAAGAAAAATAGAGAGGTTTTTCCACTTCTCGCCAAAAAGAAAATAATTACCAAAGAAATTTCCAATAAAATGGAAAAGGCGATTGGAGCAAGAAATATCTTTGTTCACCAATACGAGGATGTTGATCCAAAAGAAATATATAATATTATTCAAAACAACCTTTCCGATTTTGACGAATTCGTTTCACAAATTGACAAATTTTTGCAAAGAAGTTCTTGACAACGCTCCTAATAGTTAGGCAAACTCCCAAAGTATGGGAAACATAAGCATTAACAAAACCTATTGGTTTGCAAGGAGTAGAAACCGGGGGACTTCTTATTCTCAAGAAAATTATTGGGAAAGAAAAAGCCCTAAAAACACGATTAAAAGTTAATGAGGGAATTATCATTTCGTTAATTAGATTAATTTGGTAATATACTAAATATGACCCCGCAAGAAAAAGTAAAAGTTATAAAAAGCTTCGCCCAGGAAATAATCTCCGAGGAGGAACTTTTAAAGCTGTTTGAAGAAAAAGAGCACCCTGTGGCTTACGACGGCTTTGAACCTTCGGGCATCGCCCCAATCCATTTTGGACTTTTGCGCGCTATAAATGTAAAAAAACTTCTTGAAACAGGCATCCACTTAAAATTATATCTTGCCGATTATTTTGCATACATAAATAACAAAATGGACGCGGACATAAAAAAAATCCAAAGAGTGGGAGAGTATTTTATTGAAGTTTGGAAAGCCAGCGGAGTAGAAACCAATAAAATAGAAATTATCTGGGCAAGCGATATAATGGATTCGTTGGAGTATTGGGATAGAGTTCTCACCGTGGCAAGGCATTTATCCCTAAACCGAACATTCAAGTCCTTAACCATCGCCGGCAGAAGCCAAAAAGATATTCTATCCACTGCGCAGTTATTTTACCCTTCAATGCAAGTCGCGGATATTTTTGAAATGGATATTGATATCTGCCAGCTTGGAATGGACCAAAGAAGAGCTAATATGATAGCAAGGGAAATCGCGGATAAATTAAATTGGAAAAAGCCTATTGCCGTCCATCACCATATGCTTTTAGGATTAAAAGGAATAAAACAAATGGAGGATGCCGAACAAACTCTAATCGCTTCAAAAATGTCTAAATCCGATCCAACTTCCAGCATATATATGCACGACACTAAAAAAGAAATTGAGAATAAAATAAGAACCGCCTTCTGCCCGCCAAACCAAACACAAGGCAACCCGGTTTTTGAATACGCAAAATATATCATCTTTCCAAGTTTAGGCAACTTAAAAATTTACCGCGCCAAAGAACACGGGGGCTATATTGAATACCAAACGGCGAACGAACTTAAAAAAGCTTACGAGATGGGAAATTTGCACCCTAATGATTTAAAAATGGGTGTGTCCGAAAGCCTTGAAATGTTAATAAAACCGGTACGGGAATATTTTGAAAAAGACAAAAAAGCGAGAAACCTATACGAGGAAGTAATAGGGTATAATATCACAAGATAAACAGTTTCTTATTTTTATGTACTTTTTTAGAAAACATAAAAGGGTTTGGACAATAATAACAATCGTAGCCTCACTGTCCCTGCTGTTAACAGGTTTAATACCGCTATTTTTTAGGTAACATGAAATTAACGGATTCCGTAACGGCAATTCCTTTAATCGGAGAAAAATACCAAAAACTTTTGAACAAGCTTGATATCAAAACTGTTGAGGACCTCTTGTACCATTTTCCTTTTAGATACAACGATTTTTCAAACATCAAAAAAATATCCGAACTTTTAGTTGACGAAACCGCAACAGTCTATGGCTCAATTGAAAGCATTAAAAATATTTTTACCAAAAACCGCAAAAAAATAACTAAAGCGATGCTAACAGACGAGACGGGAAAAATGGAACTTGTGTGGTTCAATCAATTTTTCTTAACCAAAAGTATAAAAGCAAAAAGCTCTGTGGGCATATCGGGAACGGTAGAAAACATGGACGGGAAACTCGCATTTTTAAGCCCGGAATACGAAATCGTTAAAGGGCAAACACCCACCCACACAGGCCGGCTTACCCCCGTCTATCCCGAAACAAGAGGCATAACTTCAAAATGGCTAAGAAGCAAAATAAAAAAAACACTTGACTTTTATAAGGAAGCGGATATTGAATTTTTACCGCAGAAAATTTTAAAGGACCGAAATTATCCAAGTTTAAATACTTCCTTAAATTTCATACATTTTCCAAATAGCCAAAAAGATATTGAACAAAGCCTAAAAAGATTTGGTTTTGAAGAGCTTTTTTTACTTAATTTGAAATCCCAGCAAAGAAAGAAAAGCTGGCAGGGTAGGGAACTGGCGCAAAAAATAGACCTCCCCCAAAATATTAAAAAAACTGTAGACACTTTTGTTCAAAAACTTCCTTTCAAATTAACCAACGCCCAAACAAAAGTAAGCGAGCAAATAATAAACGACCTCACAAAACTCAAACCGATGAATAGATTATTGGAAGGCGATGTGGGCAGTGGAAAAACTATTGTCGCCGCAATAGCGCTTTTAATTACAGCTTTAAACAAAAGGCAAGCTATATTGGCAGTGCCAACCGAACTTTTAGCCGCTCAACATTATACGACATTAACTAATTTGTTTGAGCATTTTGGCATAGAAATAGGCTTATTAACCAGTTCAAAAAAAATTAACAATCAATCCTGCCAAATACTCATAGGCACACATGCTTTACTTTATTCAAAAATTAATTTGCAAAATTTGGCATTAGTAATAATAGACGAACAGCACCGTTTTGGAGTAGAACAGAGGGCAAAATTTCTGCAAACTATAGAAACTTCTAAAACCCCCCACCTTCTTACAATGACTGCAACGCCCATACCTCGTTCTCTTGCCCTTACCATATATGGCGATTTAGATCTAAGCGTAATAGATGAGCTTCCCAAGAAAAGGAAAAAAGTAACTACCTGGCTTGTGCCTTCAAAAAAAAGAGATGGCGCTTATAACTGGATTAAAGAAAAAATTGCAAAAGAGCGCGCGCAGGTTTTTGTTGTTTGTCCGTTAATAGAAGAATCGGAAGCGGAATCAATGAGGAATGTAAAGTCCGCAAAAGAGGAGTATGAAAAACTCAAAAAAATATTTTCGGATTTCTCGGTAGGTTTAGTGCACGGAAAAGTAAAAACAAAAGAAAAGGATAAAATAATGCAGGATTTTAAGGAAAAAAAATACGATATATTGGTTGCCACGCCAGTGGTAGAGGTGGGAATAGATATCCCAAACGCCAGCATAATTATAATTGAAACCGCAGAGCGCTTTGGGCTTGCTTCTTTGCACCAATTAAGGGGACGCGTTGGAAGAAGCGGCATAAAATCTTATTGCCTGCTATTCAGCGATAGCTTTTATGCTTCGCAAAACAGGCTCAAATATATGGCAGAGATACATAATGGGATAAAACTGGCAGAAATAGACCTAAAATTCAGAGGTCCCGGAGATGCGTTCGGAACGCATCAACATGGCATACTAAAATTAAAGGTTGCGGATATATTTAACACAAAGCTTTTGGCAGAATCAAAAGATTACGCCGAAAATTACTACAAAAATTTGGACAAGCACCCAAAACTAAAAAACAAACTGCAACAATCAACAAAAATCTCAGTCTCTCCAAACTAGCTTGCAGTACAATTTGACAGTTAGACTCCCACTACAATATAATTTCTCAGAATGCATTTAAGAATCTCACAAGGCGAAAAAAAGGGGGGAAATCTATTTGTTCCCAACAATATAAAACCGACGAAAAATGTTGTAAAACTTGCGGTGTTCTCTATGCTTGGAGAAACAGTTAGAAACGCCGATTGCCTTGACCTATACGCAGGCAGCGGAGCGCTGGGATTATCGGCCTTAAGTTTGGGCGCCAAAAGCTGCACATTTGTGGATAAAGATATTAGCGCCATAAACCTAATAAAACGAAACGCTAAAAATTTGGATTTTGAAAATAGGATTATTGCCGTGAATACAGAGGCGGAAAAATTCTTAGCATCTTCCCTACCAACAAAATACGACATCGTATTCGCTGACCCGCCATATAAATTGACTGTTGACAATCTCGCGCAAAAATTACTAAATTGTATAAGCGAGAAAGGCGTGATAGTATATCTACACCATAGAGATGCTAAAATAAATCTAGAAGGACTAGAAGTATTTAGGCAAAGAACATACGGTAAGACGGGAGTGAGTATATTAAAAAATGCCAGTACCAAAAAAGAAAACAAGCACATCAAGAAAAAACCGCAGGAGGAAAAATATTAAGCTTTCTATTAAGGCTGTTGTGCAATGCAAAAAATGCAAGGAGGATAAACTGCCCCACACAATTTGCAAAGAGTGCGGTTTTTAGTAAGATATTCTAATTAATATGGACGCAAGGCACGAGGCAAGAAAATTGGCGTTGTCGGTAGTATTTGCATGGGCATTTCTGTCCAAAGATACGCAAGTAGATAAAGCTTTAAGCGTAGAACTTTTAGGAATCAGTGAATTCAACAGCGACATTTACAATAAAATATACAGAAAAACTATGGAACATATTTATGAGATAGACGCGCTAATCCAAGAATCCGCTCCCGAATGGCCCGTGGATAAAATTGCCAAAATTGACTTAGCATGCCTACGGATAGCAATAAGCGAATTGAAATTTGTTAAAGAAGCGCCTATAAAAGTTGTTATTGACGAGGCGATAGAATTATCAAAAGAATTTGGAAGCGATAATTCCGGCAAATTTGTTAATGGTGTGCTTGGAAATATTGCCGCAAAACTATGAAAGAAACTAAACAATTACTTAAAGATTTAAAAAATTTAATATCTAAAGAAACCGGCGTAAGTCGCGAGGAGATAGCCCTAAACTCCCATTTTGAGGAGGACTTAAACATTGACACCTTTGAATTTGCCAACCTCATGATTTCGGTAGAGGAAGTTTTTAATGTAGAAATCAACCCGGAGGATATAGAAAAAATTAAAACCGTGCAGAATCTTCTGCATTTCTTGGAGGATAATTTATGAACATAGGCCTAGCAAAATTAGAAAAGAAGCTAAATATAATCTTTTCAAACAAGGACATTCTCAACAAAGCTTTAACGCACCGCTCATATCTAAACGAACATAAGGATAGCGAAGAATCAAACGAAAGACTTGAATTTTTAGGAGACTCCATTTTGCAATTTTTAACTTCGGAATATCTTTATAAGAACTATTCCTCCCCTGAGGGACTTTTAACTAGCTACCGCGCCGCTGTAGTTAGAACAGAATCCCTTGCGGAAGAATCCGCAAAATTAGGGGTGGGGGAGTTTCTTATGTTGTCCAAAGGCGAAGAAGCCACAGGCGGAAGAACCCGCCCCTATATTTTGGCTAACACCTTTGAAGCGCTTTTAGGAGCGATTTATTTGGACCAAGGTCTTGAAATAAGCCGTAAATTCTTAGAGAAAACCATTTTCCCAAAAATAGCCGGGGTGGTAAAAGAAAAAAAATACAAAGATAGCAAAAGCTCTTTTCAAGAATTAGCCCAAGAAAGAAAAAATGTAACCCCCATTTATAAAATCCTTAAAGAATGGGGTCCTGACCATGACAAAAATTTCAAAGCGGGTGTTTTTATAACAGATTCTATGGAAGGTACTGGCGAAGGCAATAGCAAACAAAAAGCGGAGGAAGCCGCCGCCCAAAACGCCCTAGAGAAGTGGGAAGCCAGAAAGCTTGTATAAAAACCTTTACAGTGTTAAAATCCACATAATGCTAAAAATTAGATTATCAAAATTCGGCAAAAGAAATGCGCCCACTTACAGAATAGTGGTCTCTGAAGCCCGCTCCAAAAGAGACGGGAAGTATCTGGATATTCTAGGTTTTTACAACCCTAAAGATGCCGCTAACAATTTTTCTTATGACAATAATAAATACACTCAATGGCTTAAAAGGGGAGCAAAGCCCACAGAAGCCGTTTTTAATATGGTACAAGGAAAATATATCTTCAAGAAATACGAGCCGAAAAAGGCAGAAAAAAAGGGAAGGGAGCCTGCGGAAAATGAAAACAACTCTTGAAAAAATCATTAAAAATATAGTAAAAAATCCCAGCGATGTAAAGATAACGCAGGAGGATTCAAACAACATAACGAAATTAATAGTGAATGCTAACAAAGAAGATATAGGAACTATCATCGGAAAACAAGGAAGAGTTATTAAAGCAATCAAGGAGCTCGTAAAAGTTAAAGCCATAAAACAGAATAAATATTTTGAAATACAAGTTTCAGAAAAATGAGGGTTTTCATACTCACTTTATTTCCCCAAATAATTGCGCAGGCAACGAGTTTTTCTATCCTAAAACGCGCCCAAGAAAAAAGTGTTTTGGAAATAATCCCCATTAATATCAGAGATTTTACAAAAGATAGGCACAAAATAACGGATCTTCCGCCATACGGAGGAGGGGCGGGAATGGTGCTTAAACCGGAACCTATTTTCCTAGCTGTAGAACATATCCTAAAAAGCTGTAAAATAACTAAAGAAAACTGTGAGATAATACTTTTATCCGCGGGAGGAAAAGTGTTCAATCAAGAAATGGCGCAGAGTTTAGCCCTCAAGAAAAACCTTATTTTAATTGCCGGCCATTACGAAGGTGTAGACGAGAGAGTTGCCCAAAATCTCGCAACACAAGAAATCTCTATTGGAAATTATGTACTCTCAGGAGGTGAGTACCCCGCATTAGTATTAACGGATGCCATCGCCAGGCTAGTACCCAATGTTTTAGAAAATGAAAGCTCATTAAAATCGGAATCTTTCCAAAACAAAAATCTCGTGGAGTATCCGCAATACACTCGCCCACAAGACTATAAAGGATTAAAGGCTCCAAAAGTCCTTCTTTCTGGAAATCACAAGGAAATAGAGCAATGGAGAAAAAGAGAAAGCGAAAAGAAAACCGCCGTTAGAGAATAGGTTCTTCCACATCAGGCTCAACCAACAAACTTTTAGTTTCATACCTTTTATAGGAGCGGAGTTCCTCAAGAATTTTATTGAGGTCCCCACTTCTAAAATCTATAATTTTCTCATTTCCTGAAACTTCCCTCGCTGCCTTCTGCTCCAAATAATATCCCGTAGCGCTCAAGGAACCATTTAGTCTCGTTAAATCTTCTTTGGAAACAGCGCTTAACCGCAAAGACTCAAAATTAACGATTCTCCTTGCATTTTCCAAAAGCTCCAAAAATTTAACAAGTTGGGAATAAGAACCATCTACAGATACCTGAACAAATAAGCCATTTTCCTCCCTCGAATTTATGGGAGTCTCTTCGCTTTTATATCCTTTTGAGGACCCAGTATATTGCAAAGATTTCAAAGTAACGCCAGCTTCTCCCGCAATCTGTTGAATCTGGGAAAGCAAACCTGAAACCTCATCCTTTTCAGGAACTGCTGACACCACAAGAGCAATGTTCTCATCCAAAATCCCCGACATACCGGATATAATCTCCAAATTCCTACGCCTTTCTTCCAGTCCGGTTAAACGCGCCTGCGATGCGGCTATACTTTCCTTCAAAGGCGCTAAACTGCCAAAAGATTTAAACCCAACCAAAAGCAAAATTGCCAATGCAATAATTATAAAACCTACAGGAATTGCGATATCTTTATATTTAGAAATATTTATATTGGATTTACTTACCTTTAATTCCATCTTTTAACGCATCCTTTTTCAAATAAACATTCATAGAAAATTCTATCCGGCTGACTTCCTCCTTTAAATTAACCGAAGTTACCTCAGAATATTCAAAAATAGAATTGCCCATTAAAGAGCTGTTAGATATGTTTTTTACCAATTCCGAAAGCATCGCGTAGGAAGAGGTTATACCGCCAATTGTTGTTTTATCGGAGGACGCGATTGCCACATCGGTAAGATAAACCCCGGAAGGAAGTACCCCGCCAAACTCTCTTAAAAGCGACGAATAATTTAACCGCGAGTTCAGAATTTTTTGCGCAAACACCAATTTCTCCCCAAGCACATACATTTTAGATTCCATAGATTCTAAGGCGGAAATTTTTTGCTCCTCCGTATCAATTTTCACGATTAAATCGCTAAGGGATTTGTCCAAACTAGTTTTATAAACTAAAAGACCCGCCGAAGTCAGAATACTCAAAATCAAAAATCCAAGAGATGTCTTAAACAAGCCTTTTAGCTGTAATTCCAGTTTTTTTTGTTTTTTTAATTCCTCCGGAATTAAATTAATGTCTTGCATTATACATCTTTAAGAACTAAACCCACCGCCGCCGCAAACATAGGCCCTGTGTCATCCAACTCCTTTTCACTAAATTTTCCCCCTATTAGAAGTTTTTTCCAAGGATCTGCTTTTTGGACTTCTAAATTAAGGTACTGCGCCGTATAAATTAAAACCCCGGGAACTGTAGAGGTCCCCCCGCACAAAACAACCCTCTTTACCTTTATAAAATTTTTTCTTGTTTCATAATAGGCAACCGATTTTCTTATCTCATTAAGAATAACATTAAACACCGGTTCAATAGAAGCTTTTATTTTTCCATCCATTTTGGAAGCATCCAGACCATAACTTTTTAAGTACTCTTGGGCCTGCCTTTCCTCCAAATTAAGCTCCTGTGAAATAGCGCGGGATAATGAGTTCCCCCCAGTACCAATGCTTCTGGTGAATCGTATGTAATCTTCAACCAAGATAGATAAATTGGTTACTTCCGAGCCTATATTCACAATTAATGTTGCCGGATAAGATTTCTCGTTGTAAAAAATTGAGCGGGCGATGGACATTGATTCGGGCTCCAACCCAACAGGAGTTAATCCCGCTTTAACAAGTATTTTGACAAATCTTTGAACCAAACCTTTTGGAACGGCAATCAGTAAAACCTCTGTTTTATTTTGATTTGGTTCTTCGGAATCCCTTGGCAAAATTTGAAAATTTAAAGTTACATCTTCAATTGAGGTGGGTAAATATTGCTCCGCTTCCCAAAAAACCGCTTTCTCCACCTCTTTTTGGGACATTTTTGGAATTTCTATCACTCTGGTAAAAACATGGGTTTCTGGAAATGACGCTATTATATTATTTGAAGAAAAAGAAGATTCCGCTATAAATTCACGCAACCTTGAAGCCGCTTTATCCGCATCTATATCAGATTCGGAAAGAAGCGACTCCTTAAAAGCGGGCGCAAATGTATAGTTCAAAAGCTCAAAAGTTCCTTTCTCTTTTTTTACCTCTACCCCCTTTATTAAATTCGTTCCAATATCAAGCCCTATAACATTCATGATTTTTATTCAAAAATCTCGCTCCATTTAATACTAGCATTACCAAAAAGGGATGTAAACTCAATTAAATATTTTGGGTCATAAATAAATTCTTCCGAAGGTTCTTCGCTGGCAATCTTAAAAGTGGAGAAACTTCTGTTTAAGTAAACCTTATTAGCCAAAACCCCGCCGAATATCTTTAAAGAGTTGTCCACTATCCCGCCATTATAGGAGGTGTTAAAAGTACCGCCTACAATAAAAAAGCCGTCCAAGAAAGAAACCCATCTGCTTACCAAAACATCCCCTTTAACTACAAAGATTGTGCCGGAGGTATCCTTCATATTAACATCTCGCAAAACTATCAAATCTCCATTAACAAAAAGCACATTTGAGAACTGCCGACTGGCATAGTTTTGCGGAATAGCAAAATAATTTATTTGTAAAGTTTTAGCCGTCTTAAAAACTCCATTTTCCGTGGGCAGTTTATCAATAGTACTGCTTGGGGGGAACTCACCGATTAGAAAATCGTAAGAGTACATCCCCCCGTCAAACTTGTTCTGATAATAGGAAATCAGCCAATTACGGCTTGAGGAAAAGTTGGACAAAGATTTGGACGATATTACCATAGCGTTTGTATTATCCTCTGCTCCTGCCGAAAGCATATCTATTGAACTTAATGATGCAACATCCCCATCTATACTTTTAACCCAAGGACCATTCAAGCATATTTCCTTTGTGGAATCGTTTCCCGCAAAGTCTTCAATCTTAAATCTATTACCCTTGCAAAAAAACCAATTAGAATTGCAGTAATCTATAGAGGGGGACTCCAACCTCCCGCTCAAACCCTCCTCATTAAAATCAACGGCGGCAGGCAGCCATTTTCCCGCCTCAAAAATTCCTTTGCAATTTTCGTAGTCGGTAAAATACCCCCATACCAAATCGCTTAACGGAGAGTATTGAAATTGGGAGGAATTCGCATTTAATCCGGAAGCGTTATCTGAAACACTAATTTTAGATATAAAAGTATGGGCGTTTCCAGAATTTTCCGCCTCAAAATTCTGCCAATTTGTGGGAGCTATGGTATCTATCTTAAAATCTGCGGTTTTAGTAGTCTCTATGTTTCCGGCAAAATCCACCGAGTAAAAGGATAGCGTATTTTCTCCATTGTCAGACACCGTAAATTCCGCTTTAGGCTGTTCCGAGGCATAGGCCGCATACACCCCGTCAAAATACACCGCGCCTACCCCTTGCAAAATGAGTTCAAAATAAAGCCCATAAGCAGAGTCGGAAGAGATAATAACATCTTTTGAATCATATAGCCAATCATAAGTTCCGTTGTGGACAGACGAGGTGTACAAAAGTTTGCTTCCTTCCGCAGTAAGAATATAAATTTTGTAAAATGCGCCATCTCCCATAATATTACTGCCTTTAAGCCAAGCGCCTAACGAAACGGTTTTCCACGGTGAAACCACAACATAATTGCTCTTATTAGTAAAAAAGGATGTGCCGTTTTCTAAAGAATTTATTTTAACGGAATAATCTCCAATTTTGGCAAATTCATTCGTCCGTTCTCCTGTGGAATTGTTAAATGATGAAAAACTCCACCCTTCCGTTCCAGTCTCAAAGGAAGAGTTTATAACCATATTAAGCGTTTGGGAAAATGTTTTTTTTGTCCATAAATTATCATTAAGTTTCCAATTTATCTCTTTAACGCCTGACTCCAAATCAACCGCGTTCAAAGCTATATCCACAGGAACAGTGTACCAGCCATTCTCACCATTGGGATATGCGGGGCTAAGCAAGGGGGATGTTGTTGGAGGAGTTATATCCCCATCTGCAAAAACTACAGAGGAGAACAAAAAAAAGCAAAGAGCCAAAAATAACACTAATGGACAGTTTGTATTCACCCTTTAATATTAACCCCATTACTGCAATTTTTCAATTGCCACTAGATTCATTGATAATTAGGGATTACTACTTACTCAAAGGTTCGGTTTCAGACGCTGAGAAAATGCTGTAATCAAATATGGCAGGGAGCTGTGCATTGGTTCTTATAACTTGAACTTTTCTCTGCGCAGTTCCCGCAGAACCTATAGACTCAATTAAATAGCCCTGCGACTGGCTAACACTGCCGAATTTAACCACAACTTTTGTATCGGCATAAAGGGGTCTAATACGGGCGATTTTGTAACCGCTGATATTAAAAGACTCCGTTCCACAGGGAAGGTCCTCGCCGCCATTGGAGGAACCATCCTCAAAATTATTATCGTATAGTTCCTCGCAATTATACGCGTATTTTTCAACCGAGTAGGGAGGGGAAGACCCTTTTATGAATGTGATTTCTAAAGCGGCGGAATCGTCACTGCCAAAATAAATGCTCAAACTTCCGTTGTAGCCGTCTAAGTTAACTTCTTGAGAATCATCTTGTTTAACAAGGGGATAAGTTAAAACCTCTCCGGAAAATTCGGAGATGGTGTACTCATAACTGCAAATATCCACATTGTCCGAATCTTTCAAAACAGCATTGTATGTTCCAAAAGAGCTTTTTTCCAGCTCATTTATTTTATTTAAGCCATCCTCCGCCCCGGATTCCGCGCAATGCAAAGCTTGGTCTCCTTGCGCTGTATAGGCGGCCATTCTGATATTGGATATGGCGCGGTTGGACGCGGCAACTCCCACTGCAAGAGACACCACCATAACCAAAACAACCACCACTAATGTAGCCTGACCTTTATTCCTATTATTTAGAATACACGAAAAAAGTTTGTTCATAATACCCCCATTAATTGTAACCCCAAAAATATATGTTGTAAATTACTTTAATCCCCATAATTTCCTCTTAATGTTACCGTGGTGTTAAACTCCGCCTTTGCTGTAACTGGGCTTTGGCAGGCCTGTGTTACATCAAAAATCGTTGTAATAACCGGAGGGGTGTTATCCGGATTATAAATAGTAAAAATAGCGCCGCCATTCTTTTTTATTACATTAACACCGCTGTTGACATCCGTACTAGTTATAGAAACACCATCAACCTCAATTTTTCCGTTGGGACAACTTCCTCCCGTTCCGCCTTCCACAAATTGTATTGTGGCAGTTACCCCTTGGGAACTTGTAATCTTAATATAGTCGGATGAGACACTTTCCCCTTCGGGAATTTCCACAAACTGCCCCCCGCCTTCGTATCTTATAACAGAAGCGTCTCTCAAATTATTTTCAAGAAAGGTTGACGACACCGAACCGTTTTGTTCCACCGTACCCAAAATCTGGGCTTTTTTATAGGCTCTAATAACGGTAAGCAGGATATCCCCACCCACTGCCGCCACAATGGATATGACTCCAACCACTATTAAAAGTTCTATCAAGGTTACACCTTTTTTTGAAGCAAGCATACCATTACCTCCAGTTGGTTAAAACCCCCGACATTGAAACCTTTCGTTCAGAAGTTCCCTCCGTCCACTTAACGGTAACGCGGACATTCTTTTTATCCGCGCCCACATCCTCAACTGTCATAGACCTTTTATAAATTACATTTGTTCGCGGGGTTATAGATTCATACGGATTACTGGTCATCTCCAAAAAAGCGCAAGTTGTAGGGGAATCGCTAATAATATAAGTGTTACCCAATCCACTGGGAACTAAACAGCCGCTATCAAAACCTCCCATATCCCGCTCCAATCTAAAAGCCTCCATTCCGGCATTTGCCAATTTTACCGCTTCGCTTCTTCTTAGAGCAGATTGAGCGTAAAGCATGGATATGGTGGCAAGCGAAACCAACGCATAAATAACAATAACGGCAATCGCCACCGCCAAAACAACCTCTATTAGAGTCTGTCCTTTGTCATTTGTGTACATTCTCAAATTCAAAGCTCAAAATTCAAATTTATAAAACTTTTGAATTTTATCATTTGAATTTTATTCTACACTACCCTGAGCATTCACAACAATTGTTTTGTCCGCATTTTTCCCATCCGCCACAACTATAGAAATACTTCCTTCCGCGGGTTTTGCGGTATTTTTCAAAAACACCACTTGGAAAGAATTGGAGCATTTTACATATACGCCAAAGGTTAAAAGTTTTTGGATACCAGGATATATTTCAGACAAAGGGTCGGAAGCGTTGTTGGGCTGGCCCAGAATGTAGCTAACAGCCTTTCCGCCTGCGCAATTAAAACGGATGCCCCAGTAACCGTTATCCCCCGAAACAATACCTGAGAGAGATTTAGCCTGAACAATTCGCAGATCGGATTTAATATTTTCAAAATTCTGAGTTAATGTTTGATTGCTTCCTGTTGTAGCAAAAATAGGCAGAGCAATAGCGGTTAGAATAACTATTACCGAAACACTTATTAAAAGCTCCACCAAAGTAAATCCCTTATAAGGCATAGGTTAAAAATCAAAAGTTAAAAATCAAATTTATTTTTAACTTTTAACTTTAGTTACGGCAAAATACTCATATCATTTCCCACTTCAAATCTCTCCGCATTATTGCCGCCATCCGCTTGAGATTTTTCCTTGTAATATTCTAAATAGCAATCAAGTTCATAGGCATTTTCAGACCTTTTGTATCTATACACCAAAAAATCCTCGTTTTTGGGATCCGTAGAAAGGCGGGAGATATATTTAGACATATCACCCACTATCCAACCGGAAGAGGCGCTTTGCAAAGGTCCTGTTTGGTCTTGAGGCAGAGAACTGCTTACCCGCATAATCGCCGCTGAGTCAGGATAAACTCCATTATCAATATTATACCGCTCAAAGGCGTTCGTCAAAAAAGCTAAATCGGATAATCTTTTTGAATCGCGGGAGCGGGCAAAAATATCGGCAGGGTTAAGAGCCACTAAAGACAACGAAGCTATCATTGAAACCAGCGCTACAACAACAATCAGCTCAACAAGCGTAAACCCTTTTAGCAGGGGTCTGACCCCTATAACTTTCTCCATTTTTAAACATTAAAACGGATTCTGCGCGCAATATGCCTCCGTTACCGCTATCCCCCCGCAAGGACTTGCGCCGCTTGGGACATAGGCAGAATTGCTATCCTCAACTTTTGCGCATAGAATAAAATTATTGGCATCAATACTTGCGTAGCAGTACTGAACCCAACTGGCGCCACCTGCAATAAGAGGGTCCTGCGGAACAAGTTTTAGATAATTAGCCCAGACTCCGCCAAAGGGAATAGTTCCAGTCGCGGGATAGATATTGTTTTCGGCGTAATAGTTTTCAATAGCGCCTTTTATAACAGCAATATCGTTTTTGCGAACGCCGTCCCTTGCCCTGCCGCGAACTTTATTGGGGTTTATAACCGCAATTGCCACCCCGGCAAGTATTCCTATAATAGAAACCACAATAAGCAGTTCCACCAATGTAAACGCTTCCTTATCCATAAATGTTATTGAACAATAGCGCAGGTTCCACTCAATGTTGGTTTAAACGATGTCCTATCGCAATAAATAGTGCATGACCCTAACACTCCCTGCCAACGGTTGTTTGTATAACGGTATACGGCCTTCACAGGGACAACTGGATTTGGTACATTTATGCCAGCCAAAGCCGCTGTATTGCATTCCGCCAAATTACCCGTGGGGGACGCGTTCAAACAGGCCGCCCATGCCTGACACATCTTCGCAACATTAGCTCTTAATACCGCCTCGTTAGCTTTTGTCCTTTGTCTCGTGGGGTTTATTACAGCTATAACGATTCCTGCTAAAATCCCGATTATGGCAATAACAATAAGAAGTTCAATTAATGTAAAGCCTCCGTCCTTTCCGCCTTCCTTTTTACAATAAGGGGACAAACCCAACTTATCTTTCATAGATTTTAGGAAAGTAACAATTTTTTCTTTGTTCATTATTTCACCCGCTCTCTACAAAAACTTTAAGTACCAGCTAACAATACCCTCTCCAAAAAGAAGCCCTAGAACCGCCCCAAAAACCAAAAATGGACCAAAAGGAACTGTTTGCTTTATCGTTTTTTTCCTTAATAATATAAGTATGAGACTAACCAAAGCGCCTGTCAAGAAGGATAAGAAAAAGGCGGGAATTATTTTCGGAAAGCCTAGAATAAGCCCCATCAAAAACGCAAATTTTACATCTCCGCCGCCTATACCGCGCCCGCGGGTTATAAACGCCAAAAAATAAAAAAACAAAAACAAAATAACTGCGCATAACAAACTTAAAAAAACTTCCTTTAGCTCCCTAACAAATAAACTATTTAAAAACCCCGCTTTAATTAAATATTTTCCAAAAGCGTCTCCTCTTAAACTCGTGTAGTAGAAATACAAAATACCCGCCTTTGAAAAAACGGTGTAAAAACCCCAAATAAAAACCCCTGCCAAAACAAGCTTGTCTTCAATAACCCCATATTTTAAGTCCATAAAAAACACCGCCAAAAGCACACTAAATATTGCTAAATAGTACAATTTCTCCACTATACCCACACCTCCTATACCCCCGTCTATACTCATAACCAAAATAAACATTACCCCTGCTAAAATTTCAACTAAAGGCAGTGTTTTATCAATTTTCTTTTTGCAATACCTGCACTTTCCTCCTAATAAAACAAATGAAACAATCGGCAGTAAATCTCTGAAAGAGAGGGGGGTTTTGCAAAAGGGACAAATTGAACGGGATTTTATAAGTTTTTGGCGCTTGGGAAGACGGTCAATAACCACATTCAAAAACGAACCTGCGCATGCGCCTATTAAGAATATGTAGAGATAAATAAAAAAAGTCATAACTTACACTAGACCCAAGAAAGGCAGTATTTTCTTTAGGGGACCCTAACCCCCCGCCATATTCCAGCTAACCAACAAAGGCGGAGGGTAGAATCTCATAAAACCTTCCAAACAAATTAAAACAAATCAAGCCCTGGATCTGTTCCAACCTCATAATGCACAGCGGACTCACCGCCATCCGTAGTCATTTTAGAAGTATACTTTAGCGACTGCAATTGGCATCGCAACACATACCCATTGGCATCCGCTTTGTACTCATACGCCAACAGACCTCCGATGTGTTCAGGATCTCGCGGTAAAACCGCTAGATACTTCCCAAGCCCTATTTTGTTGGCGGGAACAGTGTACGACACCCAACCAGTGCCATCCACGGCTATGGTACCTGTAAGAGAACTGCCTTGCGCAGCAACCAATGTGTATTCCTCATCGGCGATTGCCAATGTTATAGCCTTATTTAAGGTGTCCATATCCGAAAGCCTTGCGGCGTCTCGCGATTCCGACATTATTTTAGCAGGATTAATAGCCACCAAAACCACTCCCGCTAAAACTGCCACAATAGCAATAACTACCAATAATTCTACTAATGTAAAACCTTTTCTATTTAATTGCATTCCTTCTTTCACCCCCTTTTAATGGTCTCTAGCCGCTGGTCTATGGTTACAAATTTCCATAACACAAAATCAGCTGGCAGATGCTAAACACTAGATATTCGTAATTACTCCGGCATGCATATACAGTTTCCGACTGCGCCCTTCGTCCCCAATGTTCCATCGCAAGCGGATGTAAAAGACGCGACCGCCTTAGAAGTTGCGGATTCCGGAAGGAAACAAACATGCACCAAACTGGCGGTATCCTGCGTTACATACAACAACCCAAGATTAGTTCTTCTCTGAAATTCAGGCTTTACTTCATTTTTTGCCGCTAACTCAGCTACTCCAGCACCTGCCGCATTAGCTAGTACATGGGTTGGCACTGCCGCCCCCCACGGATAAGCTTGAAATGTGGTGTAATACCTTTCGTAAGCATTCAAAAGCTCCGCAGAATCGCTCCTTTTACCCGCGTCATTCGCTTTTCTAATCTGTTCTATCGGGTTAATTGCAGAGAGTATCGCTACCGCTAAAATACCCAAAATAACAATAACTATTAAAAGCTCAATAAGCGTAAAACCTTTTCTATTTAATTGCATTCCTTCTTTCACCCCCTTTTAATGGTCTCTGGTCGCTAGTGGAGCAGAGACTGCCAACTAGAACGAACTCGTAAGCTTATAAATAGGCGTTATTATTGATAAAATTAAAACTCCCACCATTAAACCCAAAACCATCATAATTAAAGGCTCTAAAGCTACCGATAAATTTTTGAGTTTTCTGTCCACCTCGTTCTCAAAATACAAAGAAAGTTTTCCCAAAACCTCATCCATTTTTCCGGTTTCCTGACCAACATTAATCATTTGGGAGACAATAGGAGGGAAAATTGCGTTTAAGGCAATGGTTTCAGAGAGAGGGGTGCCCTTTTCAACTTTTTGGGCGGAAGCCTTTATAGCATCAATGTACAGAACATTGCTTACAGCTTTTGAAGAGATATTTAATGATTCAACAATGGGAACACCCGCGCTAATAAGAAGACTCAAAGTTCGGGCAAACTCGGTAAGTTCTTTCTCTTTATTTATTTTACCAAATATAGGCAGGCGCAAACTCATTTTAGCAAGCTGATATTTCCCAGCTTTAGATTTCTTATAATAATTAAACCCCAAACTTATTAAAATTGCAATAAGAATAACCAAATACCATTTGGTAATAAAAAAATCCGAAAGCCCTATCATTATTTTGGTAGGCAAGGGAAGCTCTATATTAAGACTGGAATACATAGAAGTAAGTTTGGGAACAACAAAAACTATAATGAGAATAAAAACCCCAACCATTGCAACAGAAATAATCGCCGGATAAATTAAAGCGCCCTTAAC